>ERZ1026844.2033-NODE-2033-length-11288-cov-7.723760_pt1 | contig 11288 bp, 8 predicted proteins | sample MGYA00380152_ERZ1026844 | MGnify/ENA primary metagenome ERZ1026844 (study PRJEB33269, sample SAMEA4719788) | human gut metagenome | biome: human-associated habitat; feature: organic feature; material: feces | place: Cameroon | collected 2013-10 ... | reverse complement strand
AGGTGAAGGAGATTATGGGTGGAAAAATTTTAGACTACGAAGCAAAAGATATAAGGAATAAGGGAATACAGATTGGAATCAATGAGGGCAAAAGATTAGGAATTGTCGAGGGAATCACCATCGGAAAAGAAGCTGGCAGATTGGAAGGGATTAGTCAAAACATTCTGACCATGTACAAAAAAGGAAAAACCCCGGAAGAAATCGCAGATTTGCTTGAAAAAGATCTGGAAGAAGTAAAAGCAATCATTGCCGGAAAAGAAACAACAATTGTATAGCTTTGGTAAAAGAATTAAGAAAGATTTAAAAATTCACTTCGATGATAAATACAACATAAAATTTTCCACTAAGCATTTCTTGTCAACTGTCCGATATATATGTAGAATGAAATAGATAAAGAACAATGTATCGTGAAACACGCGATACATTCACAGGATGGACAGGTTGCATGGAGGCAAGAAATATTAGTTAGGCGTAAACGCCGCTATTGCATGAATGTGTAATAGCGGTGTTTTTTAGTTCATAGGAAGTTTCTTCCTAATGAATTAAAAACGCTCCGCGAGGATGCGTAGCTTGCAGAGAAGTAGTTTATGCTACGCATACCGCTCGCGCACAAAGAGTCGGCAAGCGACTCTTTGGTATATCTGTCCCTAAATGGAAGAGAACATTAATGACTCAGCGGAATGAAAAAATCAAACCGTCCTATGATGAGAACCGTCAAGTACTAGGTAAAATATACCCATTATCTACACCATTTACTGTAATTTTAGATTCATCTGAGATCTGTAATTTTAGATGTAATTACTGTTTTAGAGGCCAGGATGATAAAAGTAAATGGGGATATGCTGTTGATAACAAATTAATGGATGATGACATTTTTCATATAGCTGTTGAACAAATAAAAGATTTTCCGGAAATGGTTAAAACAATAAGTTTATCAAACCATGGAGAACCACTATGCAATCGCAATATTCCTGATATGGTTAGATACATTAAAAATCAAGGAATCACTAGCAAAATCTCTATTCACACGAACGCAGCGATGCTTGATGAGGAATATGACAAGGATTTGGCAGATTCAAATATAGATCGTATTGTTATTTCTTTACAAGGCTTAAAAGAAGCAAAATATAGAGAAATTTGCAAAGCTCAAATAAATTTTGGTGAATTTTATCATAACCTTGAAGTCCTTTATGAAAATAAAAAAAATACGCAAATTTGTTATAAAATTATGGATAGTGTCTTGGATAAGGACGAAGAAGAATTTTATTGGCGCTTTTCATCTATAGGAGATAGAGTGTATATAGAACATATGGTGCCAATATGGAAAAATGTTGAATTACCAATGAATACAAAAACACCAGTAGAAAACAAGTATGGAAATAGGTTTGCAAAACAAGAAAGTTGTCCGTTGATTTTTAATACAATTGTAGTTAATCCATTGGGGAATGTTTATCCATGTACACAATTATTGTCCCCCCACATTTTAGGCAATATAAAAGAGGTGTCATTAGTAAAGTTATGGAATTCAAAAGAACGAGAAAAGTTACTAATTAACCAGTGCAAAGGGGAAAATCTTGAATTATGCGCAGACTGCTATATAAGACAAAACTCAATTTGTTCAGAAGAAGATATGATTGATGATTATAGGAATGAGATATTAAACAGAATTTATAACCATAAACATATCTTGTAACTTAAAGGAGAAAAATGGTGAAAGAGATAAAAAACTATGCGTGGCCAGTAACGGCTATAAGTAAAGAGGATTATAAAGTCATTACAGACTGGGCAAAAGAACAGCAGGATACATTGCAAAATAAGCAGATTGTTATATTTGGAGCAGGAATAAGAGGAGCTGAAATAGCAGTTATATTAAAAAGTGTCAATGTTACAAACATTGTGTTTACAGATAATAATCCTGAAAAATGGGGTGGGGTAATTGATGATTATCCGATAGTGTCATTAGAAACAGCTTTCCAGCAAAAAGAAACATCAATATATCTTATTTCTGTGGAAGAAGGGGATTCTATTTGCAATCAGCTTGAAAAAGAAGGATTGATAATAAATAAAACATATTTCTATCCAAAGGCAGACTTGTATAGGAAATTCATCGAAGAATATAAGAGACCAATGAACCGGGAAATATTAGTGATGGGTGACTGCATGTTTGAAGTTGTGGCATTCGATGATGAAAATAAAGATTCATTGACTGAGATAATGCAACAGAAACTTGGAATAAGCAGGGTAAAACATCTTACGATGCATGGGATGAGTTTACCGGGGTTCTATCATATATTAAAAGGTCAGATAAACTGTGGCATGATTCCAAGTACGGTGGTCTTAATGTTGAATTTTGAAACATTAACAGGAAAGCAGCACTTGTTACCAAGGTCACAGCACACGAAATTAATAAAAGCAATTTACGAGTTATCTCCAGACCCGGATGGCGAATTAGAAAACTATGTGAACGTAGTAGAAGAAAGAGTGAAGAATATTCAAGCAGAATTCTTTACATCTAATAAATATTCTTCTAAAAAAATTAATAATAATCAACAAGGACTGATTAGTGATAGTGCTGCAAAAATCTTTTTCAAATTAAACTATATGTATAATCTGGATACAGAAATGGAAAGTCTACAGTATCTGCGAAAGATTATGAAAATGGTAAAGGAATATCAGTTTGAACTGATTCCATTTGTCCCTCCTGTCAATTATGAAAGAGGAAGTGAACTATTTGGTAAAGATAAATTTGAACAGGCTTTCTCAAACAACATTTTGAAATTGAATAAAGTCATTTCAGAGAATGGTTTTGAACTGTTAGATTTAAGCCATATTTGCCCCAAAGAGGAATTTGCACATGTTACAACACCGGATGAAACAACAAATTATGAGGGAAGACTTCATGTGGCAGAATGTATAATTAAAAGAATTGAGGAAATTAAGCAATGATAGAGGAAATTAAGCAGTTTATAATTAAAGTTATTGGTGAGATTGTAACGGATATCAACATTGATGAAAATACGTTACTGTTTGAAGAAGATATCATGGATTCTATTACGATACTATATTTGATAGAAGAATTAGAAAATAACTATGGTATTAAGATACCTTTGGAGGAAGTAACAGAGCAGAATTTCTCTACAATAAGTAAAATAGCAGAATTTGCAGATGAGTTGATTAATAGGAGCAAATAGCATGGGAAAAACGGTAATAGATTTCCTGAGAGATGTAGTCAATAAATTCCCAGATAAGGTTGCATGTATAGATGATGAGGAACAATGTACCTATAGGCAGCTATGGGATGCATCGGGAATTATTGCAACAAATTTATCTGGTTGGATTAAAGTAGGGCAGCCAATGCCCGTTTATATGAAAAAATCATGTAAAACACTAAAATTAATATGGGGTATTATTCGTGCAGGAGGGTGTTACTGTATTGTTGATGCTGCGTTACCTGAAGTAAGAATTCATGACATATTAAAAGTAATTGATGCGACTAGTATTGTTTGTAGTTTACAATCAGCAAATAAAAAATTACCGGAATACATTCAGATATTGACATATGAAGAACTATGCAAACAGAATAAGCCAGAAAAAGTATATGACAATATGATATATGACACGTTACCGTTATATATTATGTTTACATCAGGGTCAACTGGGGTACCGAAGGGTGTCGTAGTATCACATGGAGCGGTGGCAAATTTTATTTCAGAATTTGTTAATTGTTTTAAAATATGTGAGGAAGACATTATTGGCAATCAGGCACCATGGGATTTTGATGTTTCTGTCAAAGATATATTTACTGCTGCCAGGACGGGTGCAACTATTCGTATTATCTCAAAAAAATATTTTTCATTCCCAATGGATTTAGCGAAATTGTTAGATGAAAGCAAGGTTACGATACTGACATGGGCAGTCTCTGCACTATGTATTTTGTCATCAAGTGGCGTATTGGACAAACATAGACCCCAATTTATAAGAAAGGTAATTTTCAGCGGGGAAGTTATGCCGATAAAGCAACTTCAAATATGGAAAAAACGATATCCTGATGCACAATTTGTCAATGTGTATGGACCGACAGAGGTTACATGCAATTGTACGTATTATATTTTGAACGAATTGGAGGATATGCAGGTCATACCAATAGGACAGCCGTTCTATGGAGAAAGAGTGTTTTTGTTTGATGAAAATAACGAAATTATTTCAAAAGAGTTGCCTGATACAATAGGTGAGATTTGTGTTTCTGGAAATAATTTAGCATTAGGATATTATGGGAATGAAGAGGAGACGAATAAGTGTTTTGTTCAAAATCCAAACAATATGTGCTATCGGGATATTGTCTATAGAACAGGAGATTTAGCATATTATAATGACCAGGGTGAATTGTGTTATTCTGGCAGAAAAGATTTTCAAATAAAACATTTAGGACATCGGATAGAATTAAATGAGATTGAGGGGCAAATTGAAAAGTGTGAAGGTGTCATCGTGGTCAGGTGTGTTTATATCAATCAAAAAATATATGCAATATATTCGGGAACGGTTAGCATAACAGATTTGGATAGATACCTTAGAAAAAAACTGCCTTCTTTTATGATTCCAAGCAAATATGTACAAAAAGAAAGAATGCCCTATAATTTGCATGGGAAAATAGATAGAAATGCGCTAAGGGAAGAAATCGAAAGGGATGTATAAATTGATGTTACAAGAAAACATAAGAGAAATAGTAGAACATTTTTCTACACCCGCTTATATATTTGACATTGAGATTTTATTGAAACGCATCAAAAGTGTAAAAGAAATATTAGGCAATGACATTTCTTTATGCTATGCAATGAAAGCTAATCCGTGGATGATTTCATACATAAATGGAGTGATAGATAAATTTGAAGTCTGTTCACCGGGTGAATATGAAATATGTATGAGTGAAAAAATCCCGACAGATAAAATAGTTTTATCTGGGGTCTATAAGAATAAAGATGATATTGAAAAAACGGTGAAAAACGGATTTGCAGGTCTATATACCATAGAATCGGTAACTCAATTAAAAGTTTTGAAAGAAGTATATAAAGACCAGAGTGCGAAACCTGAATTCATAATTCGTTTAACCAATGGTAGTCAGTTTGGAATGGATAAAAAGACGATTAGGGGTCTGTTTGAAACGGAAATAATAAAAGATATTGGAAAATGTGTAGGAATTCATTATTTCTCTGGAACCCAGAAAAAAAATCTTTTTGAATTAAAAAAAGAACTGGAAGAAGTTGTTTTATTTTGCAGAGAATTAAAAAAAGCATACCATGTCGAACTTAGAACTATTGAATATGGACCGGGATTGTTCATAGATTATTTTAATGAAAACGCAGATGAAGATACAGAGGCAGTGATAGCACTGGCGAATATGCTGGAGGAATATAAGAGCGAATTTCATTTTACAATAGAACTGGGACGTTATTTGGCAGCAACATGCGGAACATATCTGACAAAGGTTGTTGACATAAAAAGTAATGACGGAGTGAATTATGCAATAGTGGATGGTGGAATCCATCAAATTTCTTATTATGGACAAATGTTAGGCATTAAAATACCTCCGTTTAAACGCATTTCGTGCAGTGATGAAGAGAAAGAAGAGAATGACGAGTGGACAGTATGTGGCTCGTTGTGTACGATGAGAGATGTGGTGTTAAGAAAGATTAGAGGGAACATTAATCATGGAGATATTTTTGCTTTTGAAAAATGTGGAGCGTATTCTGTTACAGAAGGAGAATCACTATTTCTTAGCAGAAATTTACCAATTATTTTAGTCAGAGAGACGGATGGAAACATAAGAATACTTAGAGAAACCTTTGAAACGTATAGATTAAATTGTGTTTGGAGAAGAGACGATAATGAAGTATAAGAAATAAGTAATTCATGCAAAAGTTAGCTGAGTTATTGACATATTTAATAATGTGGCGTCTCATGGAATTTTACCCATATGCCCTGAAATTTATTGGTGGTAAGGTGAGGTGTTTTTTGTATTAACTGTACAGGTATCTGCTACTGTAAAAATTATTAAATAAAAAGAAAATTTCGATGGGATGTATGTGCAGGAACACAATTTATTTTGCAACACAACTTACAGAAATAAGCAGAACACAAAATAGCTATTGGAAAGAATGAGGAAAATTATGGAGATTATGGATTACATAGTAGATGATTGCCAGTATTTTGAAAGATTAAAGGAAAAAAGTATCTGCTTATATGGAGCTGGTGCGAAAGGTCGTCAGACATTACAGCTATTAAGGGAAAAAGGAATAATGCCTAAAGTGTTTATAGATAAAGATACTCAAAAGTGCGGGAAAACGTATGAAGGATTGAATGTTATAAGTCCAGAGGATGCTGTTAAATTGTACCCAGAGAATATGATTTTAATAACGACAGTCTGGACATCCGCAACTGAAATAGAGAAATTTGTGAAAGCAAATTGGTCTGAGTATGTATTTTGTGCGAATCCGTTTAAGGTTGAAAATAAGTTTTTAGAGAAAAGTGAAATAATGGGGAAAAAAGAGCAGTTCCTATATAATTATGGTTTGCTCCGTGACGAGAAAAGCAGAAAAATTCTCATAGAAGAAATCAATTGGAAAATAACCGGAAATTCTAAGCCCGTGACTCAATTCACAGAAGAAGATTCTATATTAGAGTGGTTTAGGTTTGACAAAATAGATTGGGATAAAAGATATACTTGTGTGGATGTTGGAGCTTATACGGGCGATACTTTGGTAAGATTTATGATGGCGGTAAATGGTAAGTACAGAGAAATCATAGCTGTAGAACCGGACAAAACGAATCGGGAATGTATGAAAAAGAACATGAAAGAGTTAAGGCTAGATGATAAAATCATATATCTGGAAGAAGGAGCATGGAAAGAAAAAGCAGAGCTAAAATTCTACCAGGCAGGAGGTGATGTTACCTATGAAAGTTCTAATTTTGTGGAATCAACAGCAAACATATTACCAACACAAATGGGAAAAAGGGGAATTACAGGGGTAGAAGTGCAATTACCAGTAGATACATTAGATAATATGTTAGAAAATGCTGATAAGGAAAATTTGATAATAAAAATAGATGTCCTGGGTTCTGAATATGAGGCAATTTTAGGAGCAACACAAACAATTTCAAATCACAAGCCAATTTTAATGTTGGAATTCGCAACGCATTCAAATCATATTTTAGACATAATACCACTATTGTATAAATTAAATGCAGGTTATCAGTTCTATTTGAGACAGACACTGTTATCGGGAAATAGCAGAACGGTATTGTACGCTGTATAATGTAATTGAATAGAAAGCGAAAAGTGGGTCAAATGTTATAATACAATGGCATATTTCACAGAAAGACGAAAAGAGTTAACTTCTACAAATTTTGTTCTAAACGGCGGGATAAATCATCTTGTGAGTATCCTGTTCAGCATTTATTTTCAGAAGTATGGCATGCTGTAAAGTCTGACTTCTGCATTATTGTGCATAGGGTATGCTGCATTAGAGAGAAACTACAGTGAATAAGAAAGGTGAAAATAATATGAATAAGAAAATAGATAATCATACAAGTTTCGTGATATATGGATGTGGAGAAGTCGGTAATAATTGTTATAGAACGTTAACTAAAAATGGATATTCCGTGATTTACGGCTTGGATAAAAAAAAAGAAGGTAGGGATGTTATAGAAGGTATATACACTTACATATTGGGAAGTGAACCGGAAGAAATCGATAAAAAAGAGATGGTTGTAATAATATGCCTGGCGAACGGTCTGATTCATAAGAAAGTAGCAGATACCTTATATAAAGGAGGCTATAAATACATTGTTTTTTTACCCATGCAGCATTGCATCACTGATACGAAGAGGATGCAACTAACACATCAGTATAATGCCTTTTTGCAGGGAAATGTGTCGATAGAAAAGACAAGAATACAAGATTATCATGCCTATTTATTGCCAAATCTAGATATCAATAATGGAATTGTGAGAGAGGAAGAAAATTATATTACGGTCTGGTGCGGAATCGAAATCTTATTTTCAGAGAGCCTGGAGTTATGGGAAGGGGATAAGACAAAAATCTGGATAAAATCGGAATATGAAGACAAAAATATATTGGCACATCCATGTAAGTCTCTTTTTGATTATTTTGATATGGAAACAAGTAATGCAGATTTCTATTTTTCTTGCAATAAAGAGAGTGTTTCTGAGGATGAGGTTAAAAGAAAATTAAATGAGAGGGAAAAGTTATTCCGTATTTTCAAGAAGGAACATAATAAAGGAATGGACTTTTTTATTGAGGGAGCACCTGGAGCAATTTGGAATCCCAAACATTACTGGAATTTAGTAGGCGGGCATCACAGAACGCTCTATCTATTACATGAAAAACATAGTTTAATGCCTGTAAAAGTTAAGAGAGAAGACTTTTTAAAATGGTATAATAAAAAGGCTTATGAAAAGTTATGTAATTTTATATTTGAAAATAGTATTCAACAGCTTTACGCACCCATCCCTCATCCAGGATTTGTAAATTTCCCTTCAAAGTATGAAAACAATGGGATAACAATGTTAGAAAAGGTAATGGAGTTTCTGGCAGACAAGGATATACAATTTATGAAATCAATGGATTGTCTGGAAGATGAAGGGTATTTCGCAAGAAATATGAGTAGAATAGGTGTGGCAGAGTCTGTGTATGTAAGTGGGAATGCATTTCAGCTTCATTTGACTGCGCTCATAAATGAATTATTATATCAGGATGTAAAAATAGAACAAAACGATTTAAAAGACCGAGATGCTCAATTCGATATTGTATTTGGCAGAGAAGAAGAAAAACAACGATTAATAAAGTTGTGTAGAAAGTATCTATTTGTTGATAAAGAAAACAATGTAAATTCTGATAATGTTCCTCTGCATGAGAAAAATTATGTGTGTTTGCTGCAAGAGTATAGGAGTGGTTCTATTCATGAATTTGGAGTTTATATTGTAGAAAAATAAAGTTCTTTTGTATGATACAATTAGATGAGATTAGGCAGGTAGACTATAGCAATGGATGAATTAGTTTTAGAAAATGCGAAAGTACTTATATATGGCACTGGTGGAAATGGATTAAAGCTTTTCGAGGTTATTAAAAAAAATTGTTGTGTTGAAGGTTTTATTGATAAGAGGGCAAAAGATATAGGGAATAAAAATGGGGTGAGAGTATACACAATTTCTGAAGCGGGTAATCATTGCAGGGAAAAAGATGACTATGTTATTTTCATTACTGTAAAAAATGTTTTTGCACACAATGAAATTGCAAATCAGCTTCGGGAAAATGGATTTCACAGGATTGTGTACAAGCCGGGTAATGTCCTGAAAGGAAGTGCAGGTGAAACAGAGCTTGCAATCAATAAAATATATGAGACATTAATAGAAAGAAAAGAATATAATTCTGGTTATGAAATTCCTTATACCGATTCAATCAGAACTGCACTTAGAGACAGGCTGTGTATTGAAAAGAAAAAGGAAACAGTAAAAGCATGGTGTCCTGTTGAATTGTTGTTTAATTATAAGGAATCGTATGATTATCCGGGGCTCAATATGCCACTCTTTTTTCCTATGGTGGAGTTATACAGATTTCTCATGGGAGACAAAGAACTAATGGAAGAAGAGGTTATCTCAAACTTTGTTGTATATAGTTGTGAGTGGTTGAACAAAAATAAAGGTACATTGACGGAAGGGCAAGAAAAAAGTTTTATTGAATCAAGGGTAGCAGTTTTTCAGGAAATGCAGAAAATGGCAGAGATAGACATAGACTTTTTTAAGAGAAATTGTCCACGGGTGACTTATGAGGAGGGAAAATTTTATCTGGTATCAAGTGGACGGAACAGGGTCTCTTTTTTAATTGCAAAAGGATTCAAATACATTCCGGTAGAAATGAGCACTCAGGATTATGAAAAATGGTGTGATTTTGAATTGAGGAAAAGGATGGAGGAATATATTGCAAAAAATAGAATTGACTCTTTTTTTGCACCATTTCCGAATCCATATTTAGTAGATGGGACATTTGATTTTGTTGATTATCAAAGACTTTTTTTATTTCCAATTGCAAACAGAATACTTAAACAAATTTATAAAGCTAATAGAAAAAAGAAGGATAGCCTTACAATCACAGACTTTGGATCTGTAGAGAGAGATAAAAAAAGTACAAAGATAGACTGTGTTTTACAAGATGATGAAATTGCGGAACACTATTTTGAAAGCCTTGGTTTTGACATAGAGGCTCATTACGATAGTGGTCAAAAATATTTATTGATAGATTCCATGTATTGTGGGGCTAAGTCTATTTTGGAAAGAAATTATGATACTATTTTTTTCTTAGAGCGTGAATCTGCTTATTTGAAAGAAAAGGATTTAAGTGACTATGGGTATACTCACAAGGAATGTATTTTTAACAGTATAATGAAACGGGGAAAAGTGCGAGCGGTTATATATGATAGAACATGATGAGGTTGTAGAAGATAAAGTGGTTATGGGAGAATATGATTATTAGCATGGGTACAAAGTTTATTATATTTGGCTGTGGTGAAGTTGGAATTAAGGCAAAGCAGTTGCTTGAACAACAAGGAAATGAAATTGTTGCATTTACAGATAATGATTCAAAGAAATGGGGAAAAGTATGCGCAGGCATAAAAATTATTTCTCCGGATCAAATAATAGAACAGCCGTTTGACATGTTCGCTATAGGAATCTATAAAGCAGCAGAAACGATACATAAACAGTTGGTTGACATGGGGATTGATGAAAAGCAGATTGTTACACCATTGAAACCACAAAGAATATATGTAAACCCGGAAGCTTGTTCGTTCAAAGAATTGACACATATATCGGAAAGCGATAGAATGTCAGAAAGTACAAAGAGATATGAAAGTAATCATATTTCAATAGAAGACAAGAGCTTTATGGATAAGCTGGAGAATTTAAAAACCGTATTAGAGGATAATAACATTCCTAGAAATAAAGTATGTGTCGTGAGTGGAGCAGTATTGCAGGCATATGGTTTGACAAAGTCAAAATTGTTCGATGATATTGATATTATAATGACTAGTGATTTAAGACAGCGATACGGAAATGGTCTGGTCATTGTATCGGAATATGTGGAAATGCATCCACAGAATGAGTATGCGATAAGCGATGATGAAATTATAAACAATGTTCAGAATCATTTCATTTTTTCAGATTTAAAATTTCTTAACATAGAAATATTCTATCAGTACTTAAAAAATAGAGATGAT
>ERZ1026844.2023-NODE-2023-length-11355-cov-3.331062_pt1 | contig 11355 bp, 6 predicted proteins | sample MGYA00380152_ERZ1026844 | MGnify/ENA primary metagenome ERZ1026844 (study PRJEB33269, sample SAMEA4719788) | human gut metagenome | biome: human-associated habitat; feature: organic feature; material: feces | place: Cameroon | collected 2013-10 ... | reverse complement strand
CCGCTTCCCTTTGCAAAGGGGCCCGCACGAAAAATAAGCTCGAATTCCTCACACGCGCCGTTTTCCCCCGCATTTGCGGCAAAACGCGCTCTCTGCACTCCGTCGGCAGGGAAGGCGCATTGAATATCCGCAGTGCAGCCGCGCCCCGGCACCGGAAAACTCCGGGCATCAAGGCTCCAGCCCTCCGGCAGCCGCGGAATCCACTTTATGCTCCTTCCGCTGCCGCAAAGTCCTATTACCGTCATAAAGGTGTGCATGGCCTCCGCCTGATGCGCAAGGTTTCCAAGGTCGCCCTGACGGCGGAACAGCCGCTTTTCCGGGCTGTAGCTTGCACATTCAGGAACGATGTAGGGCCAAGGCAGCCGCGGGGCATAGCAAAGCCTGCAAAGGTTTTTCATAAGCCGGCTGTAATCCTTCACTCTGTCCAGCAGCAGCGCGGTCTGGGTAAAAATGCAGTGGTCATAGCCTATTCCGCGCGGGCCTATAAAGGTGCCGCCTATGTAATCCGCCTTATCTTCATCATAGCTTGCAAGGCTTCTTTCATACCACCTCGCGGGGAAGTCCGCCGGGTCATAGCCCGCATAATCGGAATAGGTGGGCAGCGCGGAATCGTGATAAAAGCCGCGGTTTTCAAGGTCCCAGCCCTTTCCCTTTGAAAAATAGGCAAATATAGCCGTTTCCAAGCGGCGGCTCAGAGCCAGCCACCGATCGGCCAGCTCATAAAGCCCGGCTGCGCGCGCCATAAGCGAATACGCCCTTACGCCAAGGCAGCAGGCAATGTTGCCGTACATCGTGATTTTCATTCCCGCACCGAAGCGTATATCCGCAAGCCCCGCCTCCGTTTCGCCGTAAAGCAGCCCGCGCTCGCTGAAGGAAAGCTCCGGGTTATCAAGGCACCATGCAATAAAATCCACGGGCTCCTTAAGCGTTTCAAGGTTTTTTGTCACATATTCCGGCCTTGCACCCTCACTTTTCCATACATTGTATATTGCAAGCATGGCAAAGCCGTGACCGTCCACCTCAAAATTTCCTAAATTATCACATTCGCTGCCGAAGGCTTCCTCGGTGTATTTTGTGTACCACCCGGCATGACGCAGCACCTTGGAATAAAACATCGGATCGTCGCATACCGCGCTCCAGTGTCCGGGTATGGGCTTGCCGCCCAGCGTAAGCCCCTCGCGGCGGAAATACATCATGCAGTCGGTGCTGTATTTTATTGCGGCATCCGCCTTCTGCGCAAAGCCGAGGCGGGAAAGCACCGATACGCTGTGGTGGTTTCGGGTATACATTTGGCTGTAATAGCTGCCCGCTCCGGGCTGCCATGTGCCAAAGCCGTTATACCGCCATGTGGGAGCCATGCAGCTGCTTTCGTGCACCTTGCCGTTATCCTCCGTCTTGTTATATATCTGCATTGCATTTTCATAAAATACGCCCGTGGCAATGCGCGCAAGGGAATCCCCATCAAAGCGCACCCGCGCGCCGTTGTATTCCTTCGGGAATTCAAACCGGGGCACGGTAACAAAATCGGAGGGGTCATAGGTGTACAGAATACGGTTTATAATGCCCAGATCCCGCACCTTGCTTAAGGGCAGCGGGTCGGCGGCATCCACCGTGTGGGAGGCAAAGAAATCGTCGTCTGTTTCCTCGCACAGGCAGAAGTGCGTATACAGCGGCATTCCCTCCTTTTGGGGCGACCCCTCCACCGCTATGCCCGCCAAAGCCTTTTCCGGGCGCACGCAAAGTATGTACGGGCTTTCATATGCGCATCCGCCCTTAAGCATAAGCGTGCGCGATAAAAGCTCCGCGGCGCAGTCCTGCTTTTCCTGCCCGGAAAACGGCGCGGTAAGGGGTGCAAAAAAGCTGCCGTACCAAAGCGTATAGCCGAATATCAGGGGTATGCGTGTCTTTGTGCCGTCGGTATAGAAAAGCACTATGCTTCCGCCCTCATCGCCGGGATAAAAAGTATCCGCATCCCGGTTGGAGCCCCATTCCGGGCAGCCTCTGTCGGGGGAATATGTGCCGCCCAGCAAAAAGAGATATTTCCCCTGCGCCGCTTTCATTTCACCCAGCTCCGTCCAGTTATACCGTGAGTTCATGAGCACCTCTCATTTTAATGCATGTTTTTATGCTTTTTTCTGTTTGCTGTCTGCTTGCCTCTTTACACCGCCGCTTTTCGGTCTTCGTCCCTGTTTACCCTTCCCATACTCAGCTGCGCCGTAACAAGGCCGTAATATATGCCCTTTTTGCGCAGCAGCTCATCATGGGAGCCCAGCTCCGCAAGGGTATGCCCGTTAAGCACCGCTATCCTGTCCGCACCTCTTAGGGTGGAGAGCCTGTGCGCTATGGCAAAGGTGGTTCTGCCCTTTATAAGGCGGGCAAGCGCCTCCTGTATCTGATATTCCGTTTCGGTATCCAGTGCGCTTGTAGCCTCATCCAGAATAAGTATTTTGGGGTCGTTGAGTATTGCGCGGGCTATGGCCACCCTCTGACGCTCGCCGCCGGAAAGATTGTGCCCGTTTTCTCCCACGCGGGTGTTGTAGCCGTCGGGGAAGCTGACTATAAAATCGTGAGCGTTTGCAAGCTTTGCCGCCCGCATGACCTCCTCAAGCGAGGCCTCCGGCTTGGAATAGCGTATGTTGTCCAGCACGCTTCCCGAAAAAAGGAACGGCTCCTGAAGCACCACGCCTATCTGTCGGTGCAGAGAATTCTTATCAAAATCCCGTATATCCGTGCCGTCAATAAGAATACGCCCCTCGTCCACATCGTACATGCGCATTATAAGGTTAATAAGAGTGCTCTTCCCCGCGCCCGATGCCCCGACAAGGCCTATCATTTCCCCCCTTTTAACCTCAAGGGAGAAATTCTCCAGCACCGGCTCATAGCTTTTGTAGCCAAAGCCCACATTTTCAAAAACCACCGCGCCCTCTATTTTTTTGCTTACCGGCTCTGCGCTTTGGGGCAGCTCTTCATTTTCCTCCAGCACATCAAATATGCGCTCAAGGCTTGTAAGCATCTGCACAAGCGTGCGGGGCAGGTTTCCCAGCCACAAAAGCTGGCCGTAAAGCGAGGTGGCAAAGAAGGTGAACATGGATATCTCGCCCGCCGTAAAGGTGCCGTTTAACATCCCCGCGCCGCCGTATACGGTTATAACCAGCGTGCCTATGGAGAAAAAGAAGGAAAACAGCGGGGTAATGGTGCTCCATGCCTTTTCGTTCTTTTCGCTTAAACGCGCTATTTCCTCATTGCCGCGGCGGAAGGCCTCGCTTTCCCGCTGCTCCATGCCGAAGCTTTTAACCACTCTTATACCCGAAAGCACATCCTGAAGCCGTCCGTCCACCGCGTCGCTTTTAATCCATTGCTTGCGGAATATCCTTCCGAAATACTTGCGGCTTACCGTGGATATAACAAACACAAGCGGCACCAGCGCCACCGACATAAGGGTAAGCTTCCAGTCCATTACAAGCATTGCAATAACGGAAAAAAGCATTATTATAAGCTGGTTGAACATGGAGGCAAAGGTGTTTTGCATAAAGGCGCGCACCTGCGTCGTGTCGTTCATCATACGGTTCATAAGCGCGCCGGGGGTCTTGCGCCCCAGATAGCTTATGGAAAGGCGCTGGATTTTTACATACATCCGCTCCCTTAAATCAAGGCTGATGCCCGACCCCAGCTTTACCGCCGTTTTTTCCCGCACAATATAGCCCGCCACCATGGCGGCGGTGGCCGCAGCCATAACGGCTATAACCTTAAGAGCGTCCGCCACCGTTGCGCCGGGAGAAAGCAGAACGCCGTCCACCAGCCTGCGGTTAATAAAGCCCAGGGAAATGTTCAGCCCCGCAACTGCCAGCATCAGAAGCGTAAGCAGGATAAACTGCCCCTTATAGGGCTTTATCACGCTGCCTATCCTGCGCAGCATGCGCCCCTTGCCCGAGCAGTGAGGGCAGACATTTGTTCCGGGCAGCGCGCGGCCGCATATGGGGCAGGTCTTTTCCGCTTCCGCGGATTCCATGCGCGCCGTCTTTCCCTGCGCAAGCATGCGTATGCCCCGCGCCACATAGGCGCAGCGCGCAACATGACGCATGGTCATGCAGCAAAACAGGCTTTCCTGCCCGTTTTTATCGGTAAGCACCAGCATGCCGCAGTCATTGCCCGCCTCGCAGCGCGCATCCGTAAGCGTATTTATCATCACCTGACGGTCGATTTTTCCGCCGCGCAGAAGCAATACGCGCGTTTTTGTAACCGCAAGCCAATCCTTTGCAATGCGGCCGTTTGATATATCGCAGGGAATGCAGTATACAGGCTCCTCCCCGCTGCTGCTCAGCACCGCGCTCTCGCACGGGGGCAGCTTATAAAGCAAATTCATAATATTCTCCGATTTTTTCGTTTTTGCGCGGATATTTTTGCGCGTTTTTCATGTAAATTCCTTTGTTTTGTCCGCACTGCAAGTCCGCACGGCAAGTCCGGCGGGCAGAAACGGGCAGCACAAGGGGCATTACAGATAAAGATCCAGCATTTTCAGCTCCCGTCCGCTCAGGCGCTCCGTATTCGGTATTTCAAAGCGATTGCCGTCAAGGTCGGTAATTATCAGGCGCACATCGCTCAGCTTTATTATGCTGTTGCCTCCCATGGTCACGGTAAAGCGTATCTCGCCCCTGTCGGTAACGGTATCCCAGTAGGAATAGCCGTATTCCTCCCGTATGCTCTTTATATGCTCGATCACCGGCATAAAATATATCATGTCCAGCTGTTCCTTAATGATTTTTGCCGTTTCCTCGCCCAATGAGTTTATATATCTGAGCATTCCTATTTCCTTGCTCTGATTCCCCGTGCCCTCGCGCAGAGATATGTATTCATCGGGGCTTGTAAAGGGGAAGCAGCGCGCCGGGTGTATGCGCGGGTAGTCCCTGCCGTTGATCCTCGCGCGCAGCAGCCCGCCCTCCGTGCGCTCCACGGAGGCGTTTTCCGGCGTAAGGAAGCATATGCTGAACATCTGCTCCACCTTGGCGTTCTGCGCCGCTATTATGCTTTGATAATCGTCCTCCTGCGCTCCCGCGTTTTTCTGCGCCGCGGCGTTTTCCGCCTCCGCAGACGCAATGCCCGTGTTTTCGGCACCCGTGTTTTCAGTGTTTTTATTTTCGGTGCCCGTATTTTCCGTGCTTATATCATTCTGTTCCATATAATTTGTCCTTCCCTTTCAGTTGTTGTCAAGGCCCCTTACCGACAGCGCCTTGCTTTGCAGCTGAAGCAGCCGGAAGTATACGCCCTTGGCGCGCGCCAGCTCCGCATGAGTGCCGCTTTCCGCCACCTCGCCGTTTTCAATAACTATCAGCCTGTCCGCCGCGCGCAGCGTGGAAAGCCTGTGCGCTATGCTTATGGTGGTGCGCCCCACCACAAGCCGGTCTATCGCGTCCTGTATGCTGCGCTCGGTTTCCGTGTCCACACTGGCCGTGGCCTCGTCCAGTATAAGTATTTTCGGGTCTGCAAGTATCGCCCGTGCAATGCTTATCCTCTGGCGCTCGCCGCCGGAAAGGCTGCGTCCCGATGCGCCTATAAGGGTGTTGTAGCCCTCCGGCATGCGCATTATGAATTCATGCGCGCTTGCCGCCTTGGCGGCCGCCACTATCTCTTCGTCGGAAGCATCGGGGCGGGCATAGGCAATGTTTTGGGCAACCGAGCCCATGAATATATATGTCTCCTGCGACACCATGGCCACGCTGCGCCGCAAAGAGGCAATGGTCACATCCTTTACATTTATGCCGTCAATAAGCACCTGCCCCTCCGTGGCATCGTAAAGCCGGGATATAAGGTTTACTATCGTGCTCTTTCCCGCGCCGGAATGCCCCACTATGCCCAGCATTTTTCCCGCCGGAGCCGTAAAGGAAATGTTTTTAAGCACCGGCTTGTTGGGCTCGTAGGAAAAGCAGACATTTCTCATCTCCACCTGTCCCTTTATATCCTTAAGCTCTATTGCATCCGGCTTTTCCGTCACCTCGGGCACGGCGTCCAGTATCTCGAATATGCGCTGAGCGCTGTTCATGGAATCCGTCCACCAGCGCATTGCAAAGCTCATAAAATCAAGCGGATTGCTAAGCCCGGAAACATATCCCACAAAGGATACCAGTACGCCGTAGGTTATCTCGCCGCTGCCCAGCAGCATGATCGAGCCTATTATCCACACCGCCATCTGCGCCAGCTGCTCCACCGTTACAAACAGTGCATAGTAGCGGTTGTCAAAATCCACAAGGTCCAGCTCCGCCCTGCGCATGCGGCTGTTGCCCTTCTGAAAACGGCGCACCTCCTCCTCCTCGCGTCCGAAGGCCTTAACCACCCTCGCGCCGGTAAGATTGTCGTTTATCTGAGCGTTAAGCGAGCGATTGGCGCGGTGGCGGCGTCCGTAGTAGTGCCAAAGCGTGGGCATCATCATAAAGCCCACATAAAAAAGCGCGGGCACCAGCACCACCGATACAAGGGCCAGCTTCCAGGACAGCGTGAACATTATTATCATGGAGCAGATAATATACGCTCCGTGAGTAAACACAAAGGGCAGTCCGTCAATAAAGAAGCCCATTACCTCGTTTGCATCCCCGTTTATGCGGGTCATCAGTCCGCCCGTCTGACGGCGCGCAAAGAAGGACACCGACAGCCTGCCCAGGGAATCGAATATGGAGGTCTTTATGTTTTTCATCACCTTGGGCACTATGGAGGCCACAATGCGCCCCTGCACCATGGTAAACAGCGTTTGAACCAGCTTTGCCGCAAGCATCAGCCCCGCCACTATCCACAGCGCGGTCATGTACTGCCCGGGAATGCCCAGCCTTTCAAGAAAAGCCGCCGCCGCTTCGTTTTCGGAAAGCACGCGGTCAAACAGCAGCGTGCCGCTTAAGTAGGGCAGCGCAAGAGACATCGCCGTGCCCAGCAGTACGGCGATCATCATTATTATCAGCTGCTTCTTAAACGGGGCAAAATAGCCCAGCACCCGCATAAACACCGAGCGTCTGTCCATGCAGTGCGGGCATATCCTGCGGTCGCGCTCGGGGTAGGGCATGCCGCATTTGGGGCAGCAGGGCACCTCGTCGTCCTCCTCGCCGCCGGGTTCTCCCGGACCTCCGGGTCCGCCGGGTCCACCCGGCCCATCCGGCCCACCGGGACCTCCCGGACCTCCCGGGCCGCCGTGCCTTTCCGGCATTGAGGGGCGGGGAGCACCCCCGTCTTGGGGCTTATCCTCCGCGCTGTTAAGCGCGCATACCTTTTCAAGAGAGGCGCAAAAGCGGGTCATCGGGCGCAGATACTGCCCGGAAAACACGCATACAAGATGCCGCACGCCGTCCTTTTCCACCGTAAGGCAGCCGCCCGCCACCAGATTCTCCGTTTTGGGGTTGCCCAGAGAGGACAGCATATATCGCGCGCCGAGCACCGGCGTTTCCGGCTGTATAGCTGCCTTCATGTGCGCCCGTTTTTCAAAATATCCCGAATATGTACGGCATTTTTCCCGCCGCTGCGCTTTATATATAAGCAGGCTGTCCTGCGTAAGCACGGTATATATGTTTTCTTCACGGGAGCACTCCCCGCAGTCTGTTCCCTGCCCGAGGTCTGCGCACGCCCATGCCTTGGCCTCGTAGCCGTCGTTTTTGAGGGCCGCCTTAAGCGACCCCGGCATTTCCTTTGTCATAAGCTTCCTTTCTGTCTTTTAATATGCCGTTATTTTTCGCCCCGAGCGTTAAATACCGGCTTTTTGCGTCCTTTTCGCGCGGAAGCCGCTTTTTTGCAAAAAGCGGCGGCAAACAAAAAGACTCCTGCGCCTTTGGCGTCAGGAGTCCTCCGTATCCGGTAAAAAACCGGAAATATCAGTTCCCGCTGCGAAAAGGAGCCGCACAGCACACTGCTGCAATAAAATATGTCTTGGTAAATACGGTTTTGGTCATTTTTTATCGGCTCCTTTCTTTTTTATTCAATAAATTTATTATAGCACCTGCCGCGGCAAAATGCAAGCGCTTTTTGGCACCGCCGTACGCGCCGTCTTACGCGCTTTATGAGGCGTCCCCGTCCGTCTGCACTGCCAAAAGGCGGCTGAGCGACACCTCGTAAGCCACATGAGGCACAATCGCTCCGTCGGGCGTATGCTTTTCGTATATCCTGCTTTGCAGTCTGCCCTCCGTTATCAGGTACTGCGCCGCCGACATTCTGCTGCACAGCCTTGCATTGTGTCCCCAGCAGATGCAGGGGATATAATCGCTTTTGCCGTAGGCGCGGTTGACGGCAAGCAGTATATCCGATATCTCCCGGTAAAACGGAGTGGTGCGGTAAACCGGCGCTTTGCACAGGTAGCCCTGAAGCAGCACGCGGTTTTCATCCGCCTCCTCCGGCATTGCTGGAAAAACACGCCGCGCAAACACCTTCAGCACCAGATGGCTGCGCCCGTCGCGCATTACATTGTAGGATCGCAGCTGCCCCTCCAGCGTTATCCTCTCTCCCTCCCTGCAAAGCCCCGCCAGGTGCGCCCTTACCGTCACCGGCAGCACATCCTCCGCGCCGCTCAGCCTGCGCGTTCTTATATTAAAGCAGTAAAAGCTTTCCGCGTAAACCTCGTGGCTGTACTCCGCCCGGTTGTCCACAACCCCGGTTATACGTACATAATTGCTTGTGCTGCCCGGCTCCGTTATTCTGTCCTTTTCCTCTGTTTTTACCCGCTGTGTCATTATTCCGCCCTCCGTCCGTTGCTTTGCGGCTTGCCGCTTTTTAGAATATATGTAGCAGCGCCCCGGATAATGCCCCCGCTTTGCTTTTGATTTTTTGCCGCTCTCGGGCAGGAAACAGCCGCCTCTTTTGCAGGTATGTCCGCGCTGCAATTTTCAATATTGACTATGCGACTGACGGGTAGTATAATAGGATTAACGATTTTGCCGGAACAACGGTTCCGCTTTTTGCGCGCTTGCCGCGTATTTTCCGAGCCGCCTTCGGGACGGCCGGCACGAAAGGAAACGGAATTATGAGAAAAACAAAGCTACTCTGTGCACTGACGGCACTGGTAATGCTGCTGGGCTGCTTTAGCTTCGCTGCTGCGGCTCAGGACGAGGACTACTGTCTTAACGCCGATTTCACCTCCCTTAAAGCAGGAGATACACTGCCTGCGGCCCTTACGGTGCTTACGGGCAAGGCCGGTGCGCAAAACGGCTATGTGCAGCTTGAGCAGAGCAGTATAGTAAGCATAAACCTCCCCGACGGCGAAAAGCTTGCCGATTTCACCATGGAGGTGGACTTCACCATAGCCTCCGCAAACGAGGATACCAGATGGATATCCTTTATGTACAGAATGGCGGGCGCCGGCGCCGATCCCAAGCCCTATATGCAAATGTGCATACGGCGGGGCGCTGCTGCTGCAAACGGCGTAGAGATCGCCTGCAAAGATAACGGCGGCTCCTGGCAGTATAACGGCAAGGGCGCTTTTTCGGAACGCATATCGCCGGATAAGATATATACGGCCAAAATAGTGTGCCAGGGCAGCAAGATCACCCAAGGCATAAACGGGCAGGAGCTGCTTTATACCGATTCCGCCCTTCTTACCGATGCCGGCGGCTTTGCCCTGCAAACCAATGCGGCGGTTCTGCGCGTGTACGCCGTGCGCATTTCCAAAACGGCCGAAATAGCGGACCGTCAGGAGCCTGCCAGCGATACCGTCCGCATGGTATACGAGCCGGAAACCGGCATTATAGCTCCCCCCAGCGTTGTGGAATACATCTCCTCAAAGGAGGGCATAGCCTCCCTCAGCAAGGATGCTCCCACTCAGGCCGCATGGTTTGCCCTTTCAAAGCTTGAGGGCGTTTCCCTTTCCGATATATTTGCCGCCTGCCGCTTAAGAATTATACCGGTGCTTGAGCTGGACAGCACTCAGCAGGCTCAGGAGCTTCAGGAATACATAAAGCAAAACGGCGAAACCGATTTCATCGTGGTTTCCGCATCGGCTGAGGTGCTTGGCGAAATATCCGCCAAGGGGGTGCGCAAGGGCCTTATAACCGATAAAACCGGCGCGGAGGGCGCGTTTGCCGTACACGGCGCAAACGCCGACATCGCCGTGGTGTCCGCTCTTACCCGTGAGCAGGCCGAGTATTTCCAGGCGCGCTTCCTTTCCGTAATGCTGCGCCCCGAAAACACCTCCGACGATTCCGCAGTGCGCGCGGCGCTGGACTGCGGCGCGAACCATGTCGTGGTTTCCGACCACGCCAAGGCCTATGAGCTTTTCTCTTCCGTGAATCAGGGCGAGGCCTTTGTGCGCCGTCCCTTCATAGTGGCGCACCGCGGCGTTCCCTCCCTTGCTCCGGAAAACACCGTTGAGGGTATGCGCGAAGCGGCAGCCGCGGGCGCCGATGCCGTGGAATGCGATGTATATGTAACCTCCGACGGCCATCTGTTAATAAACCATAACGGCACCACGGGCGGCTATACCACCTCTAATGACAATGTAAATGTGGAGCGCCTTACGCGGGAGCAGCTCAAGGAATATACCCTGCGCACCGTGGGCAAATACAACGGCGCCCGTTTTGCCTTCCTTGACGAGCTCTTTGACGAAATGAAAAACAACGACCTTATGCTGGTAATAGAAATAAAAAGCAAAAAGGTAAAATGCGCCCGTCTTATAAGCGAGCTTGCCCGTGAGAAGGGCATGCTGGACCGCATAGCAATAATCAGCTTTTATCCTAACCAGATCAAAAAATCCCGCGAGGAAATGCCGGAGGCGGGCGCCTCCCTGCTGGTAAACGCTCAGGGCGACGGCGCGGTCAAATCCATGGAAACCTTCTACATTCAAACCGCCTCCGCCGGCGGCTCATACAGCCCCAGCAGCGCGTTGACTGCCGCTGCAACACGCGCGCTTGCCCACAGGGGCGCTCTTGTAAATATGTGGACGGTGGACGGCGGCAAGGCCATGCTGGAAACCGCGCGCAAGGGCGTAGCCTTCATAACCACCAACACCGCGCCCAATCGCAAAACCGTGGATGACGCGGTGGGGCAGCCCGACGCGGCGAGCGTGCTTGCAAAATCCTCCGATCCCGTAACGCCGCCTCCGGCGCAGCAGCCTACAGCCGAGCCCGGAGAGCAGGTTCAGGTGCCCTTCGGGCTGCACTGGGTGCTTATTCCCATTGCAGTGGTGGTTATCGGCGCCTCCGTGCTTATAGCCGTGTTCTTCCGCAAGCGCAAAAAATAACTTACAAGCCCTTTTCATGGCAGGCCGCGGCAAAACGCCGCGGCCTGTGCTTTATAATGCGGGCTTTATGCTTCTGATTCTGTTTTCCGGCATCTAAAATGCACTGTTTATAAAAAATTCTCTTTATGTTTTGCCGCATTGATGCTATAATAAAATTA
>ERZ1026844.2022-NODE-2022-length-11357-cov-4.104849_pt1 | contig 11357 bp, 10 predicted proteins | sample MGYA00380152_ERZ1026844 | MGnify/ENA primary metagenome ERZ1026844 (study PRJEB33269, sample SAMEA4719788) | human gut metagenome | biome: human-associated habitat; feature: organic feature; material: feces | place: Cameroon | collected 2013-10 ... | reverse complement strand
CTTCCCGCGCTATAAGGACAAAGGGGCGCTGGATCGCATAGCTTCCGTCCCGCACGGTATCCTCGGTCGGCACGACGCCGCCCACGCTGAGCGCCTTGACGCTGTCCTTGACAGAGGCGAGGGAGGCATAGCCGATGGTGTTGGGGTTCTGTGCGACGCTTGTGATCACGTCGCCCGTAGACGTCAGCTCCTGCCGATATTTGCAGGCATCCTTTGTACCGGTGACGCTTTCAAAACCATCCCGCGTTCCGCTGCCCGCTTCGCGCCCGATGACGACGATCTCGGAATCAGCGCCGCCGACGTCCTTCCAGTTTGTGATCTCGCCCGTATAGATCTTCGCGATCGTCGCAATGTCCAGATCGGAGACGGGGTTTTCCGGGCTTACGATCACGGCGATCCCGTCGTAAGCAAGCACGGTCTCTTTGAGCCCTGCGGCTTTTTCTTCATCCTTCAGGCTTCTGCTCGACAGACCAATATCGCAGCGGCCTTCCTGCACCGCCTTGATGCCGGAGCCGGAGCCCGTCGGGTTATAGGTGAAGGTGACGCCGCTGTTCGCCGACATAAAGGATTCGCCAAGCGCGCCGATGACCTTTTCCATGGAGGTCGAGCCGTCGGTGGAGACGGAGCCGGTGGATTCCGCAGCCTTTTCGCATCCGGAGAACAGCAGTGCGGACATCGCGATCGCAAGCAGGATGCTGACAATTTTCTTCATATTCTTTGTTTCTCCTTTTCGTTTTCTTACGCATTCAGAATACGCTCCGCTTGTTAAATCAAAAAGAAGCGTGCTGTAAAATCCGGGTCAAATTTTGAAAAGAAAAAAGATCCTGTTCGATCGAACAGGATCCGCAAATTGAAGAGCAAAGACTAACCCAAACGCCAGCCTCGAACAAACGCATACAGATACACCGAAAGGAATGCAAGCAGCAGTGCCATGAATAGCACATGCCAGATCCGCTTCTTTGCGGCGCAGGAAAACGCCAGCGGCAGTGGGAACAGCATCGCCAGACATCGCGGAAGACAAACGAACGGAGAAACGCCCGCAATGAGAGCAAATGCAGCGAGAAAATAGGCCGAGTAGGAACTGCGAAGCCTGGGGATCGCCGGGATCAGGATCGCAAGCGAGCCGAACAGCGCAAGGAGGTTTGCGCCCCAAAGCACGACCGTCTCATGCAGGTTCTGATCGCGGAGCGATTGCAGAAGGTATAAGATCTGATGCGCAGCGGCTTGAAAAAAGAAAGACAATCCCTGCCCGCGCGCCCGGTATGCAGCGATAAAGCGGAATGGATCGCCCGAGACCTGCCAATTGATATAGAGATACAGGCCGAACCCCGCAGGAATGAGCAGCAGGGCAAGGAAACGTCCCGTATAGGCGCGGGAAAGCGCGCGCATATCGGATGCGATTAGTCTGTCTGCACGCAGCTCCCCGATCAGTTCGATCAATGCGGGAAGAAGAAGCAACACGCCCAGCAGGTGCGTGAAGGCAGCAAACATTCCCAGCAGGGCGGCGAACAGGTAGCGCTTTTTTCGGACAAAATAGAGAGAGGCGACGGATAACAAAAGGAACAGGCTGTCGGGCAGCGGCTGCATGAACAGAAGGCTTCCGGGCAGCAGGCAAAGATAGACGACCGCACGGAGCGCCGCATCGCGTTCCATATCGAAGAGCGCGAGTTCATAGAGCAAACAGGCCGCGAACACAAAAGCCATGTTGGAGACAAACAGCCCCGTAACGAGCGTGTTCCGAAACACATAGCCCAGCACGCGCAGCAGCGCAGGGAAGAATGGGAACAGCGTCAACAGGCCGCTTTCCGCGTCATACCAGCGCGCTGCAAGCAGGAGATAGTCTGCGGCGTTCGAACCCTCCGAGGCCCAGAGCGACAGACAGTCAAACACGCCGCCCGTGTAGCCGTTTTGCCGGTAGAGCAGCAGATACGCCGCAAGAAACAGCACGATGCGCGAAAGCGCGACCGTGAACGCGATCCGAAAGAAGGGGTGCATTCGGCGTTTTCGTCCGCTTCTGCGGCCTGCGTTCGCATCCGGCGCCGGGATAGGCTCGCCGCTCCAGGCACGCTGCCACTGCGGGACGAGTCGGATCAGGCAGACGGCAAAGAGAAACAGCAGCGCCGCAGCCGATACAACGGATGCGATGCGGACGGCGCTGCCGGTATACAGCCAGTATGCAAAGTCTGCAAGCAGCGCCAAAATCGGGACTGCGGTACAGACGATGCGGATCGTGCTTGATTTCTTTTCCTGATGTTGCGTAGCGGTCATACTCCTCTTGTCGGTGATGCGGTCAGAACCGTCCGCACCGCAGCGCTTTTGGCCGGGAGAGGATCTCTGCGTACAGAACGGCGTCGCGTGCGCGCGCCGGGTCAAAAACAAAAGCGTTGTTTGCGGCGGTCGCGGACGCATGCGGTTCTGCGGCAGGCGCGGCGGCGACGTGAACGGAAGCATGGGCGGCGGCTGACAAACGGGATGCGGGCGCAGGGACGCCGGCTTCACGCTTTTGCGCCTTGTAGGCTGCAAGACGTCCGCTCAGCGGCACATCGTGCTGCAAAACGGGACGCGGCTGCGCTCCTGCATCGGACGGGCAAGCTTCGGAGATGCCGGTCAGGCTTGTTTCCATGTGCGTATGCCCGGAGACACTGGAGGGCGTCACCGTGTGTCTGCGCTGCTCCGACGCGGGAGCGGGCGCGGCCACGGTCGGCCGGATCGACGGCGCAGGCACGTTGTGAGGCGCCTGCGCCGCCGCGCTCTTTGCCGCGGCAGCAGCCTGCAGCGCGCGCACTGCCGCTTCACGCTTCTGCTGCTCCGCCTGCTTCTGCTTCTGTTTATTCACCGAGGACACAAGCCAAAATACGCCTGCGATGATGATGAATAGAACCTCAAGCATGGCGGTTTATTTCTCCTCGCCGACGGGCGCATGGGCTGCGGGCGCGGCGCCCTTGGAGATTGCGCTGCGCATCTCGGTGTCGGAGATGACGTTCTGCATGTTGTAGTAGTCCATGACGCCGAGCTTGCCCTCGCGGAACGCGGCGGCGATCGCCTTCGGCACCTCGGCCTCCGCTTCGATCACGCGCGCGCGCATTCCCTGTACAGCAGCGATGTTTTCCTGCTCCTGCGCGACTGCCATGGCGCGGCGTTCCTCTGCAAGCGCCTGTGCGATGCGCTTATCCGCCTCGGCCTGGTCGATCTGGAGCTGCGCGCCGACGTTGCGGCCGACGTCCACATCCGCGATGTCGATGGAAAGGATCTCAAAGGCGGTACCGGCGTCGAGACCCTTGTTGAGCACGGTACGGGAGATGAGATCGGGGTTTTCGAGAACTTCCTTGTGGCTCGCGGAAGAGCCGACCGTCGTGACGATGCCCTCGCCGATACGGGCGATGATCGTCTCCTCGCCCGCGCCGCCGACAAGACGGTCGATGTTCGCACGAACGGTGACGCGCGCCTTGGCGCGCAGCTCGATGCCGTCCATGGCGACCGCGGCGATGACGGGTGTTTCGATGACCTTCGGGTTGACGCTCATCTGCACGGCGTTGAGCACGTCTCGACCTGCAAGATCGATGGCGCAGGCCTTTTCAAAATCGAGCGGGATACCTGCGCGCTGTGCGGCGATCAAAGCGTTGATCACGCGGTCAACGTTTCCGCCTGCAAGGTAGTGCGCCTCGAGCTTGTTGATCGAAACATTTAAGCCAGCTTTTGTCGCCTTGATGAGCGGGTTGACGATGCGGGAGGGGATGACCTTGCGGATCCGCATGCCCACAAGCTGAAGAATGCCGACCTTCACGCCGGATGCACGTGCGGAGATGAACAAGCCGAGCGGCACAAAGGTGAAGAAGAGGATCAAGAAGATGATCGCGACGATGATAATGATGATCGGGCCGAAGAATTCCATAATTACCTCCTGAGTTTTTAGTGTTCGGGGAACGAGCGGCGTCATGCGCCGAGCGATTTCATGATGTATGCGACGGCGTACAGCAGGAGAATGAACAGCGGAATGCCGATGCAGAGCCAGAGCCATTGCCTGCGGACGAGCGCCGGGTCGGCCTTTTCGGCGGGATGCTTCGACTGTTGCTTCTCTGCCTGTTCGAGCGCCGGGTTGCATTTTGGACAGCAGGGCAGCTCGGAAGAGTACAGAATGTGACATTTTTTACAGTATTTCATCCGACAGCACCGCGTTTATTTTGCCGTGGGACGCACGAGCACATACAGCCCCTGCACATCCGTCACCTCAACGGCGGTCTGCGGTTCGAGAAACTCGCCTGCGGTCACCACGTCGATGCGCGCGCCGTCGATCTCCGCGATGCCTGCGGGGCGGAGCGCGGTCACGGTCACGCCGAGCTTGCCGAGCAGCGCTTCCCGCGTCTCGGCGTCGTTTCCGGTGGAAGGCGCTTCGATCGCATCGTTCAGTACGAGAAAGGACTTGGAAAGCCGTCCCTTTTGCAGTGAGCGTATGACGACAAGCAGCGTGATGACGATGACAATGAGCACGCCCGCCGTAATATAGGTCGCAGCAATGGGAGACCCCCAGCCGATCTGCATGACGATCACCGCAAGCAGCGACAGCAACCCCACTGCGCCGGGAACGCCGACGCCGGGCGTGAACATTTCGATGAGCAGCATGAGGAGCCCGACGATCAGGCAAACGATGGTCGGAACAGCCGTTGGGCCAAGCAGTTCGAGAAGCGACACGGACAAAACCTCCTTACCCTAATGGTTTAACCATATACTACTCATATTATAGCATACACAGGAAAAAACATTTGAAAATTTTTTGCGACGGCGCGCGCTTGACAAGCGCTGCTGCATACCATATATTAATTAACATAAAGCACAGGAAAAAGCTGCGATTGGGAAAGAGTAGCAAAACGTGCGTTGACAGCAAGAGAGCGCGGGCGGTACGCTGAGAGCCTGTGCATGTCAAAGGTTTTGTGAAGTGCCTCCCATAGCCGCCTGCGACAAAGCGGAGTGCCGCCGGTATCGCAGGACGCAGAGCGCGAGCGTTACAGCGCGCAGCCGGATGATCGTCCGGCGACAGAGCGGGGAAAGAACAGTCTTTCCCAAATAAAGTGGGACCGCGAGCGCATTCGTCTTTATGGAAACAGGACGGATGCGTATTTTTTTATAGTTGGAGACAAAACGATGTTTGCTACCATGAGAGAAGATATTCGCTGCATTCTTGACCGCGATCCGGCGGCAAGGAACGCGCTGGAGGTGTTTTTCTGCTATCCGGGCTACCATGCCGTCCGCGCGTACCGCAGAGCGCATTGGCTGTATACGCACGGCATGAAAACGCTCGCGCGCCTTGTTTCGGAGTGGTGCCGCTTCCGCACGGGCGTGGATATCCACCCTGCGGCGCAGATCGGACGGCGGCTTTTTATCGATCATGCCTGCGGCGTGGTCATCGGGGAAACGACGGTGATCGGGGATGATGTAACGCTGTATCAGGGCGCGACGCTCGGCGGCACGGGCAAGGAGATGGGCAAGCGACATCCGACCATCGGAAACAATGTCACGATCTCGGCGGGCGCGGCGGTACTCGGACCGTTCCACGTCGGAGACCATGCGAAGATCGGCGCGGGTGCGGTCGTGTTGTCCGAAGTGCCGCCGTACGCTACTGTCGTCGGCGTGCCGGGACAGATCGTGCGGATGCGCTGCTGCCCCGCGGGACTCGATCACGCGAATTGCGGCAAACGATCCGAAACGTGCGAATACGCGAAAAAATGCGAAGCGCCTGCCGCGTGCTGTCCGCGCAATGCGGAGGGCGAGGCCGGCGTCGACCTCGATCAGGTGAATCTGCCGGACCCTGTGCAGCGACAGATCCGGGAATTGACCGAGCGTATCGAAAGACTGGAAAAGCAGCGCGAGGCTGTGCTATAATATTTCATCATTCAGGAGGTTGACCCAATGCAACTCTATAACACCATGCACCGCAAAAAGGAAGAGCTCATACCGATCCACCCCGGCAAGATCGGCATGTACGCCTGCGGCCCGACGGTTTATAATTATTTTCATATCGGCAATGCGCGGCCCTTTATTGTGTTTGATACGCTCCGCCGCTATCTGGAGTATCAGGGCTATGAGGTCACGTTCGTCCAGAACTTCACGGATATTGACGACAAGATGATCCGCCGTGCAAACGAAGAGGGCGTCACGGTCAAGGAACTCGGCGACTGCTTCATCAAAGAGTACTACACCGACGCTGACGCGCTGGGCGTCGAACGCGCAACGGTGAACCCCCGCGCGACGGAGCATATCGGGGACATCATTCACCTGGTCGAGACGCTGATCGAAAAGGGACACGCATATGCCGTTGAAAACGGCGACGTGTATTTTTCCGTGCGGAGCTTTTCCGGCTACGGCAAGCTGTCCGGACAGAATATCGACGACCTTGAGAACGGTGCGCGCGTCGATCCCACGGAGCAGAAACGCGATCCGCTCGATTTCGCACTTTGGAAAGGCGAAAAACCCGGCGAGCCCTCCTGGGATTCGCCGTGGGGCAAGGGCCGTCCCGGCTGGCATATCGAGTGCTCGGCCATGAGCATGAGTATCCTCGGAGAGACATTCGACATTCACGGCGGCGGGCAGGATCTCATTTTCCCGCACCATGAAAACGAGATTGCGCAGTCAGAAGCGGCAACAGGCAAGCCTTTTGCCAACTATTGGATGCACAACGGCTATATCAACGTGGACAACCAGAAGATGAGCAAGTCGCTCGGCAATTTCTTCACCGTTCGCGACATTTCAAAGGAGTTTGACCTCGAAGCGGTGCGCATGTTCATGCTGTCCGTGCATTACCGCAACCCGGTCAACTTCTCCCGTGAGCTTATCCAGCAGGCCGAGACCGCGCTTGAGCGTCTGCGCACCGCGCGCGAGCGCCTGGAAGAAGCGCAGCGCGTCGAAGCAACGCCGGAGGATGCGGCGTATCTCAAGGAACTGGACACCATTCGTTCGCGTTTTGAAGCGGCAATGGACGACGATCTGAATACCGCGGATGCGATCGGCGTTCTGTTTGATCTCGCGCGCGTGTCGAACATCTTTGTGACGGAACCGCGCGGCGGCAGCGCCATCGATGCGGGTAAGGCGCTGTTCGACCAGCTGACCGGCGTATTGGGGCTGCTTCAGCATAAAAAGGAGCAGGAATTCCCGGCAGAGGCGCTGCAGCTGCTCGACGAACGGCAGGCCGCGAGAAAAGCGAAGGACTACAAGACCGCGGATGCGCTGCGCGACCGTCTCCGCGAGATGGGCTTCGCCATCGAGGACACGGCGCTGGGGCCGAAACTGAAAAAACTGTAAGCCGCGTCCGCCGATGGACGTAATGTAATAGGAAAGAAATGACAGGAAAGGAACGAGGGATCAATGACGAATCTGTTTGACATTGTCATGCTGGCCATGGGCGTGTATGTGCTCTATGCGGGCATCACCGGCAAGGGAAAGTTTTACGCAATGGACAACATCAAGGAGGGCATGGAGAAAAAGTTCAAGAGCACCATGCGCAAGTGCTATACCGGCCTCGGCATAGTCATGCTGCTCAACAGCTGCGTTTCGTTCCTCCAGAGCTATTTGTATACGGTGAAAGACGGCGAGGTCGTTGCAAAGCAGGATCTCGGCAGCTGGGCGTTCCTGACGCCGACGCTTTTCAACGTTCTTATCTATGTATTTCTCGGCCTCACGATCGTGGGGATCGTTCTGATGGCAGTTTTGATGCGTAGATTTGTGGATAAGGAAGCGGAGAAGCGCGCCCGTACGGAGCCCGATCCCAGGGCGCAGCGGCAGGCAGGACACACGCTGCCTGTTGACGCTTTTGACTTTGACGATGAGGATGAAGCGGAGAATACGGAGAACGAGAAGGAGAACGACTGAAGACCTTCGAGCGTAAAGGGGGAAGGCGAATGCGGATACTCGTAACGGGCGGCGCCGGATACATCGGATCGCATACCTGCTTGGAATTGCTGAACGCGGGCTATGATGTGACTGTGGCGGATGATCTTTCCAACAGTTCGGAGACCGCATTGCTGCGGGTGCAGGAGCTTGCAGGAAGGACGCTTGATTTCTACAGGATCAACGTCTGCGACAAAGCTGCGCTCGGACAGCTGTTCGGGGAGAAGCCCATCGATTGCGTCATCCATTTTGCGGGCTATAAAGCCGTCGGCGAGTCCGTGGCAAAGCCGCTTACATACTATGCCAATAATCTCGGCTCAACGGTCGCGCTGTGCGAGACGATGCTGGCGCATGGCGTATCGAAGATCGTTTTTTCCTCGTCTGCAACGGTGTATGCTGCGGATAACGACATACCGTACACGGAAACGGGTCGAACGGGCGACTGCTCCAATCCATACGGCTGGACCAAGTTCATGTGCGAGCAGATACTGCGGGACACGGCAAAGGCTAACGCGGGGTTTTCTGCGGCGCTGCTAAGGTATTTTAACCCGGTCGGCGCGCATGAAAGCGGCTGCATCGGAGAGGATCCGGCAGGCGTCCCGAACAATCTCATGCCGTTTATTGCGCAGACAGCCGTCGGCGTTCGAAAAGAGCTTTCCGTGTTCGGCGACGATTATGATACGCCGGATGGGACGGGCGTTCGCGACTATTTGCATGTGTGCGATCTGGCGCGCGGGCATGTCGCGGCGATCGACTATCTGCAAAAGCATGAGGGCGTGTACGCGTTCAACCTTGGGACGGGGCGCGGGACGAGCGTGCTTGAGATGATCCGTGCATTTGAACGTGCGAGCGGCGTCAAGATCCCGTACCGTATTGCGGAGAGACGGCCGGGCGACCTTGCAATGTATTATGCGGACCCGTCGAAGAGCGAGCGCGAGCTGCACTGGAAAGCGGAACGTTCGATCGAGGACATGTGCAGGGATGCGTGGCGCTGGCAGTCCAACCATCCGCACGGGTATACGGACTGACGCGCACGGCGCAAAGGAAAGGTACGGCCTGTGCATGACAGCCTTGCACGGGCCGTTTTTTGCCGCACCCCTCCGCTTTGGCCGAAAACAGGGGAGTCCGATGAAAACCGGACTGAAAATATATTCTGAAAAAACGAAATAATATACAAACATCTCGGAGAATATCTTAGGGAAAACAGCGTTTTTTGCTCGAATGACAGCATTTTTCAATTCAAGATTTGAATAAAAATACCAATACAACCTGCTGTTTTTACATTGACAAAGAATGAAATATGATATACTATAACAAAAAGATGTAGAATCGCGCTAAGAATACGGAAGATCCGTGAAAGCGAGCGCACAAAGGCCCGGGCCTTTGTCATGTATTGCATACTGCAATACATGAATGAACGTCTCGGCGCAAAGGCGGAGGCATGGTTACAAGAAAGTACGTCCGAGACTACAAGTTTTCCGAGACACTTACGGATAAGGGCCGTCTCAAAACGGAAGCGGTCTATGTCGGAGCATACTACCGTCTTGCGGAGCCCGAAGCCGCAAAAAAAGCGGCGCGAAGTCTCCTTGTGCTGCTCGGCCTGGCGTGGTGCATCTTTGTCGGGACGATGATCCCGAAGACCGGCGCGATGCGTTTGACCTATGTGATTCTGCCGCATGCGTTTTTGGCGCTCCCGCTTGGGTATTTGTTCGGCACGGCATATCGGACGTGCAGGGCGAAGGAACGTTTCGTCCGTTCCGAAGCGGACAAGCTTTCGGGGAGGATTGCCCCCGCCGCCGTTTCCGGCATGGCGCTTTCGGGCATTGCGCTTCTCGGTGAGATCGTTTCCGCGATCGTGTTGCCGGAACGCATGATGGGCAGCGATCTGCTGTTCGGCGCGGGAGACGCGGCGCTTCTTGCGATGATGATGTATGCGTTTTGCAGCCGGAGCGCTTACCGCACAGTCCGGGAGGAAAACCCGCAGGAGCGGGCGGATCAACCGTAGTTATTATTCGCGTGAGCAACGGCATTGCGGACGCGGCTAATAAATAATAAGCAGTAAATCAATAAGGAGGAAACAGAAAACAATGAGCAAGACCCTGAACAAAGTTCTGGCGCTCGTGTTGGCGCTCGCTATGGCGTTCGCTCTGGTTGCATGCCAGACGACTACGCCGACCACCGAGCCCACGGATGCAGCAACGACTGAGCCTGCAACCGAGCCCGCCACGGAAGAAAAGCCCTCGACCCTCGTCGTCGGTTATTCCCCCTTCTCCGAGAAGTTCAGCCCCTTCTTCGCCAAGACCGCCTATGACCAGGATGCGTACACCATGACGCAGGTCGGCCTGATCGGCAACGACCGCGCAGGCAACCTGATCCTGAAGGGCATCGAGGGCGAGACCGTTGATTACAACGGCAAGGACTACTTCTATGATGGCATCGCGGATACCGACATCGTTCAGAACGACGACGGCACCGTGGATTACAACATCAAGATTCGTGACGACATCGTCTTCTCCGACGGCACGCCGATGACCATCGACGACGTCATCTTCAACATGTACGTTCTGTCCGATCCGACCTACGACGGCAGCAGCACGTTCTATGCTGTTCCGATCGAGGGCATGGCGGAGTATCGTGCGGGCATGGAACTGCTCAGCAACATGATCGTTGCGGCGGGTCCGGACAACACGGATTTCACCTACTGGACCGAGGACGAGCAGAAGGCGTACTGGGATGCGTTCTGGGCAGCGGGCGAGGCCTTCGCGCAGGAGATCGCGGATTACTGCAAGAACTACGGTGCGACCAACGTCTCCGAGGGCGCGGCGCTGTGGGGCTTTGAGGGCCTCGCCGCAGATGCGACCGCCGCTGATTTCTTCAAGGCGATCGTCGATAAGTACGGCTACGATGTGTCCGACAGCGGCATCAACGCCGAGACCGCAGGCAGCGCCATCACCGACCTGATCAACGCACAGCTCGGCGACAAGGCCGATGCGTATGCCAAGGGTATTTCCACCGGTGAGAGCGCCGCGAACATCGCGGGCATCAAGAAGACCGGCGACTACAGCATGACCGTGCATTGCACGAAGTTCGAAGCAACCGCTATCTATCAGCTGGGCGTCTCCGTTGCGCCGATGCACTACTATGGCGACGCTTCCCTGTATGATTATGACAACAACTCCTTCGGTTTCCCGAAGGGTGACCTGTCCCTCATCCGCAGCAAGACCACGCACCCCATGGGCGCCGGTCCGTACGTCTTCGAGCAGTATGAAAACGGTGTGATCACCTACCATGCGAACGAGCTCTATTACAAGGGCACGCCGAAGACCCAGTACCTCCTGTTCCAGGAAGGCTCCGACGGCGATAAGCTGGCGGGCGTCGTTTCCGGTCAGTTCGACATCACCGACCCGAGCTTCAGCCAGTCCACGGTTGACTCCGTCAAGGAGTACAACGGCGGCGAGCTGACGGGCTCCGTCATCACC
>ERZ1026844.2019-NODE-2019-length-11364-cov-4.354320_pt1 | contig 11364 bp, 11 predicted proteins | sample MGYA00380152_ERZ1026844 | MGnify/ENA primary metagenome ERZ1026844 (study PRJEB33269, sample SAMEA4719788) | human gut metagenome | biome: human-associated habitat; feature: organic feature; material: feces | place: Cameroon | collected 2013-10 ... | reverse complement strand
CCCCGCCTGCCGCGCCTTGGTCGCCCCCATCGAGCTGGCCACGGGCAAGGCCGCCTATTACGTCGGCAAGCCAAATCCCCTGATGATGCGGACAGGCCTGAACATTTTGGGCTGTCATTCCCAGGACACCGCTATCATCGGTGACCGGATGGACACAGATATCGTCGCCGGCATCGAGTGCGGCCTGGACACCGTCCTCGTCCTCTCCGGCGTCACCAGCCGGGAGGAGATCGGCCACTTCCCCTATCGCCCCCGCCTGGTTTTGAAGGGCGTCGGTGAGATTCCTGCCGCAAAAGGCTTGCCAAGTGCCGCTTCCGCCTGTATAATAGACAAAGACCCTGGGCAAGTCCCCCAGGGCGCACCTGACAGTAAGGGCCAGCCGCCCTGCCTGAAAGGGGCAGCCAAGTGATCTCACACGACCCCAAGGCCGCACCCAAACCAGGTGCGGCCTTTTCTGTCTTCTATCATCTAGTAAAAAGAGGTGTTTTATAATGAAAACCAGAGTTGCTGTCCTGGCCATCATCGTGGAGGACGCCGCTTCCGTCCCCCAGCTCAACGACCTGCTCCATGAGAACAGCGAGCATATTATCGGCCGCATGGGCATCCCCTACCGGGCCAAGAAGATCAACGTCATGTCCGTGGCCGTGGACGCCCCCCAGGACGTGACCGCCGCCCTGACCGGCAAGATCGGTGCCCTGCCCGGCATCCGCGTCAAGACCGCCTACTCCCAGTTTGAAAGCGATGACTGAGCAGGCCCTGTTTTCCCTCATCGACCGCCTGGCTCGATGTCATGCGCTGACCGAGGCCGAGTACGCCCAGCTCATCCGTTTCCGCACCCCGGAAACCGCCGCACGTCTGGCGGAGCTGGCCCGGACGGCGCGGGAGGCAGTTTACGGCACCGAGGTCTACACCCGCGGTCTCATCGAGGTCAGCAACTTCTGCCGCAACGACTGCTACTACTGCGGCATCCGCCGGTCGAACCAAAACTGCGACCGCTACCGCCTGTCTGACGAGGATATCCTCGCCTGCTGCGCCGAGGGCTACCGGCTGGGCTTTCGCACCTTCGTTCTCCAGGGCGGCGAGGACGGAGCCTTTTCCGTCCCCCGCGTGTGCAGGCTCCTTCGGGCCATCAAATCCGACTACCCCGACTGCGCCGTGACCCTCTCCCTGGGAGAGATGGCGCGGGCGGATTACCAAGCCCTCTACGACGCCGGGGCAGACCGCTATCTGCTCCGCCACGAAACCGCGGACCCGGACCATTACGCCGCCCTACACCCCGCCGCGCTCTCCTTTGACCACCGCATCCAGTGCCTGCGGGACCTGAAAGACATCGGCTATCAAGTGGGCTGCGGCTTCCTCGTCGGCTCCCCCGGCCAGACGCCGGAGCTTTTGGCCAAGGACCTGAAATTCGTCGAGGAATTCCAGCCCGCCATGTGCGGCATCGGCCCCTTCATCCCCCAGCAGGACACGCCCCTGCGAGACGAAGCGCCCGGCACGGCAGAGCTGACCGTCTACCTGCTGTCGATCTTACGCCTCATCCAGCCCAACCTGCTCCTCCCCGCCACCACGGCCCTGGGGACGATCCAGCCCAACGGCCGGGAACTGGGCTTGGCGGCAGGCGCCAACGTCGTGATGCCCAACCTCTCTCCCCTGTCCGTGCGGAAGAAATACGCACTGTATGACGGAAAGATCTGCACCGGAGAAGAGGGGGCGCAGTGCGTGGGGTGCTTGCAGGGCCGCGTCGCCTCTGTCGGCTACACCCTCGTCTCTTCCCGCGGTGACATCCGCACGATCTAACCAGAAAGGACAAAATACCATGGCAAACTATGACCCCAAATCTCTTCGCGCCGAAGAGTTCATCAACCACGAAGAAATTTTAGCCACCCTCGCCTACGCCCAGGAACACAAGAACGACGTGGCTCTCATCGACGCCATTTTGGAAAAGGCCCGGCCCAAGCCCACCAGCGGCGGCGTCCACTGCGAGGGCCTGACCCATCGGGAGGCCGCCGTGCTGCTGGCCTGTGAGATCCCCGAAAAGATTCAGGAGATGTATCGCCTGGCCGAAGAGATCAAGTTGGCCTTTTACGGCAACCGCATCGTGATCTTCGCGCCCCTGTATCTGTCCAACTACTGCGTGAACGGGTGCGTCTACTGTCCCTATCACCTCAAGAACAAGCACATCACCCGGAAAAAGCTGACGCAGGACGAGATCCGTCAGGAGGTCATCGCGCTTCAGGATATGGGCCACAAGCGCCTGGCCATCGAAGCCGGTGAGGACCCCGTGAACAACCCCATCGAGTACATCCTGGAATGTCTGGAGACCATTTACAGCGTGAAGCACAAGAACGGTGCCATCCGCCGGGTCAACGTGAACATCGCCGCCACCACCGTGGAGAACTACCGCAAGCTCAAGGACGCAGGTATCGGCACTTACATCCTCTTCCAGGAGACCTATCACAAGCAGACCTACGAGACCCTGCACCCCACCGGACCCAAGCATGACTACGCCTATCACACCGAGGCCATGGACCGGGCCATGGAGGGCGGCATCGACGACGTGGGCCTGGGCGTGCTGTTCGGGCTGGAGGGGTACCAGTATGAGTTTGCCGGCCTGCTCATGCACGCCGAGCATCTGGAAGCAGTCCAGGGCGTAGGCCCCCACACCATCAGCGTGCCCCGCGTGAAAAAAGCCGACGACATCGACCCCACCGCCTTCGACAACAGCCTCAGCGACGAGCTGTTTGAAAAGATCATCGCCTGCATCCGGATCGCCGTGCCCTACACCGGCATGATCATCTCCACCCGCGAGGGCCAGGAAGTCCGAGAGAAGGCCCTGAAGCTGGGCATCTCCCAGGTCAGCGGCGGCTCCCGCACCTCCGTCGGCGGCTACACCGAGGAGGAGCGCCCCCACGATTCCGAGCAGTTTGATGTATCCGACCAGCGCTCTCTGGACGAGGTCGTTCGCTGGCTCATGGAGCAGGACCACATCCCGTCCTTCTGCACCGCCTGCTACCGGGAGGGCCGCACCGGCGACCGGTTCATGTCCCTGTGTAAGAGCGGCCAGATTTTGAACTGCTGCCACCCCAACGCCCTGATGACTTTGGAAGAGTATCTCGTGGACTACGCCGCCCCTGAGACCAAGGCCGTGGGTGACGCCCTCATCGAGCGGGAGTTACAGCGCATCCCCAAGGAAAAGGTGCGGACCATCGCCCAGCAGCACATCGAGGACATCCGCAACTCCAACCGGAGAGATTTCCGCTTCTAACGCCTTCCCCGAGGGGGAAGGTGGCCGCGAAGCGGACGGATGAGGGCTACCTACCGCTACTGAGCCGTAGTGTACTAAGGTAGCTTCTGCGACGGCTTACGCCCGCAGCGTATACCCCGCCCCCTTCGGGACGACAAGGCCCTGGGTCAATAGGGCGTCCAGACTGGTCTGCACCGCCTGGGCGCTCAGGCCCAGGGCCTTTTGCAGCGTCTCAGGGGCGGCGGTGATGTGGTCGGTGAGGTATTCGATGACCTGCTGGCGGGTCAGCTCCTCCGGGGTGAACTCCCGGCGGGGCAGGGGCAGGGAGAAGTTCGTCACGCCCGCCTGGAAGCCCTCGCTCAGGACCGGAGGCCGCCAGCCGCGCCTGGCCCAGAGGGTGTAGATGCCCCGCAAGCCCTGGCCGGTGCCGGTACCCAGGCGGACGAGGGAAAAGAGCTGGGTCAGGCCCCGGTTTCTGGGGTCGGCGGCCACGCCTGCCTTGGCTTTTTCCGGCGGCACCCGGAGCAGACCGCCGTTGGTCACGGTCCGCAGGATGTGTAAGCCGCCCCGGCTGAAGTAGTCGGCGTGAAGAATGGCGTTCAGGACCGCCTCCCGCATGGCCCCAGCCAACGCGGCCTGTTCCCCTGCTTCCTGGGCCAGGAGCGCAGAGACGGCCCCCAGGCGGCGGGAGACCAGGAGATAGAAGTCAAACAGATTTTCCGGGGAGCCAGGGTGCAGGGTGGAGATCACAAAGCCCGTGTCCGCCTCCTGATACTCCAGGCGGAAGTGGGGAAAGACCTCCCGCAGAGGCCGGCGTTTTCCCAGGAGAAGCAGCCCGGCCAACGTCGGGTGCTGGCACCCCGTGTGCCCTGGGCCGACCAGACCGGCGGCGGACAAAAACGGCTCGTCCGGCAGATAGTTCCAGGGGTGTTCCGGGCGGCGCAGGGCCAGCAGCTCCCGGTACTGCCGCAGACTGTCTTGAGAGAGGTCGTCCGTGCTACGGCCCTCCAAGACGGCCAGGTCCGCCGGGGTGTCGTCCCGGTCCCGGAGCATGGCCCGGACCTCGTCGGGGGAGCAGTGATAGTCCCCCTCCCCGTCCCGGCGATAGGCCCCGGTGAAGGGGCTGTCTCCGATGTACACGGGCCGCTGGTGCCGCCCCGCTCGCGGAACGGTGATGACGAGGATCTCTTTCCCCTCGATGGTGTGCAGGGCCACGTCTTCTTGGGTGAGGATATTGGCGCTGACCTTGCTGGGGTCGTTGACCGTCTGCCAGAAGAGCTTCACATATCCCGGCCCATCGGGGATGCCGGTGACGCGCAGCTCTTTTTCCCGGCTCTCCTCCACGCCCAGTAAGATCAGGCCGCCGATGGTGTTGGCAAAGGCCGAGTAGGTCTCCCACAGGCTGTGGGGAAAGCCTCCGGCGGCTTTCTTGGCCTCGATGCGGTTGTTTTCCCGATAGCGGGCGATGTGTTCCAGGTCGATCATAGCGGGCGTCCTCCCTCGTGTTGTTGTCTCTATGATAGGGGCAAAATTGTCTCTTGTCAATTTGCCGTTCTCTTTCGTATAATAAATGAAACATAACAAACCCCTATGCAGGGGCCGCAGACCCCTACGGCCCGCTCACCTCACAGAAAGGAGCCACCCCCATGTCTGACCACTTCACCCTCTCCAACGGTGTCACCATCCCCTCCCCCGGCTTCGGCACCTACCTCATGCCCGAAGAACCAGCCACGGTAGACGCCATCGTACAAGCCCTCCGCCTGGGCTACCGGCACATCGACACCGCGTATTTCTACGGCAACGAGACCTGCGTTGGCGAGGCCATCCGGGCCAGCGGCCTGCCGCGGGAGGAGATCTTCGTCACCAGCAAAGTCTGGAACACCGACCGGGGCTACCAGCCCACCCTGGCCGCCTTTGAAAAGACCATGACCCATCTCGGCCTGGACTACTTAGACCTCTACCTCATCCACTGGCCCGCCTATGCGGACAAGTATGAAAATTGGGCGGACATCAACCGGGAGACCTGGCGGGCTATGACGGAGCTGTACCAAAGCGGCCGCGTGCGGGCCATCGGCGTTTCTAACTTCAAGCCCCACCACCTCAAGGCCCTGCTGGAGGGTCCCGTGAAGCCCATGGTGGACCAGATCGAGCTGAACCCCGGCTGGCAGCAGCGGGAGACCGTCGCCTTCTGCGCCCAGCATGATATTTTGATCGAAGCCTGGAGTCCCCTGGGCCGGGGGCGTGTGTTGGGTCACCCCCTGCTGGCAGAATTGGGCCGGAAGTACGGCAAGACCCCCGCGCAGATCTGCCTGCGCTGGTGCCTGGACAAGGGCTATCTGCCCCTGCCCAAATCCGTGACGCCCAGCCGCATCCGGGAGAACCTGAACATCTTCGACTTCGCCCTGACCCCGGAAGACATTGCCAGGCTCGACGCCCTGCCCCCCTTCGGGGAATCGGGGCGGGACCCGGACAATTTGCCCTTCTGAGCAGGACCCAACAGGGATGAGAAAAGCTCGCCGACCGGCGAGCTTTTCTTGCTTTCTTAAAACGTACTGATGGGAATATCCGGGTCCTCCCCCGTTTTCTCGATGGAGAGGATGGTCACGTCATAGGCATAGTTTTCATTGACCTGGATGCGGACGGTATCGCCCACGCGCTTGCCCATGAGGGCCTTGCCCACCGGGGACTCCTTGCTGATGAGGCCCTTGAGCGCATCCTGGCGCAGGGTGGTGACGAGCTGGATGGTCTCTTCGTCGCCGTCCTCATCCTGGAACGTTACCTTATCAAAGAGCGCCACGCCGTCGGCTTCGTCGTTGCGCTCGATGACCACGGCGGTCTTGATCATGTTCTGCAAGTAGCGAATGCGGCTGTCGTTGCGGTTCTTCTCCCGTTTGGCGGCCTTGTACTCAAAGTTCTCGCTCAGGTCCCCGAAGGAACGGGCCACCTTCACCTCTTCGATGAGCTTCGGCCGCAGGTCGTGGATGCGGTGCTCCAGCTCCGCCTGCATCTTGTCGATGTCTACCTGGGTCAGTTCGTCATGCATTGCCATACGCCTCTTTGTTCTCTGAGATGGTTCTATTCTACCACGGCCAGAGAAAAGGGGCAAGGGGGCTTATGACACCAACAGGGGCGGCATGGCGACCCAATGTTCCTCCCCCTGCTCCAGATCGGGGGAAAGCTCCCACATCTCTTCTGTGAACAAGCGTTCATCTGTCTGCGAAAGACGAACATGATAGCTGACGGCATACCGCCCAGAGACGGAAGTAATGCGATTGATGTGCGCGTCGAGGATGATGCAGTCCGGCACACGCTCTGCCCACTGCGCTTGAATCTCTACGATACGCTGGGCCACGGCGTCCTGAGCACGGGCGATCACGCCGTCTGGCAGAGCCGCCGCTTCCTTGGGGAGCATGGCGGTCAGATGTTGGTCATTGGCCGTCCAGCCCGACCAGGGCCTTGTCTCCGCGGTTGCGCCTGGATAGGTCCAGCCCACGGCCACGCCGCCGATCAGCAACACAGCCAGGGCCGCCGCCGCGCGGGTTTTGGTACGGGAAACAAGAAGCTGGACCCGCGTCTTTACCTCCGTCTGACTTCCGATGAGGGTCGCCGTGTTCAGGAAGAACTTCGGTCCAGGGCTGCACGTCATGGCCAGCAGGGTCCTGCCATAGGCCGCCCGTTGGGACTCTCCCAGGCGGTGGAGGGTGCCCGCGTCGCAGGCCGTCTCGCTGTCCCGGCGGGAGAGGATCGCCGCCCACCAGACCAGGGGGTCAAACCAGTGGACTGCCAGGCACACGCCCCGCAGGAGGGACCAGATGAGATCCCCGTGGCGGAAGTGCGTCTCCTCGTGGGCCAGGACATGACGCAGCGTTTCTTCGTCGTCTACCACGTCCGGGGTCAGATAAATGGTTGGACGAATCAGGCCGAACAGACAGGGGGACGGGATGGCATCGGTCACGTAGACCGGCAGGAAGCTCCCGGTCCCCTCCACCCGTTCTCGCATGCGGAACAGGCGCAGGGCCAGGGCAAACTCCACATAGAGGAACCAGCCCCCCACCAGAATGGCCCCGACCACCCAAAGGGTGGGCAGCAGCCCCGGCGTGCCGGGGGTCGTCTCTCCGGTGAAATGATCGGGCGTAAAGGCGATGTCCGCCCCGGAAAGGTCCGGTGTCGCCTGGGGTTCCGTTTGAACCAGCCTGGTCGATTCGGTCGATTCGGATGCCAGGCCCCAGTTTGCCACGCTCCACCCGGCGGCCCCGATGCCCACCGGCAAAAGCAGCCGGATCAGCACGGGCAGCCAGATGGCATAGCGCAGGGTGGGGCCGAGCTTTTTGGCCAGCCCCAGCCGCAGGGCCAGGGTCACAGCCAGCAGGATCGCACAGCTGAGCAGCCAGTTACGCATGGTCCTCGTCCTCCAATCCTTTCAGCAGCTCATAGAGCTGGTCAAGCTTCTCCTTGGGCAGGGCCTCTTTTTTGTTCAGTCAGGGGTGTGCTGCGGGACCAGGTGGTGCGGCCCTGGAACCACTCCCAGACCTCCCGGCCCGTGCAGGGCGCTTTCTCCCAAACACACTCCATCACCTGCCACTCGGTCTCGGTAGGGGGCTTACTGCATCTGGTTTCCATAGGTTTCCATGAGGTAAGCTGTATAGCGGTTGCCGTATTGGGTTTCCTGTTCCTGGGTCACTATCTGACTCACGTCATCGTCCCAGAACACCCCCAAGGGTTCCCATGCAGTGCTTCCGCTCTGACTCTTCCAATGAAAGACCAAATAAGGCTGACCGGCACTGGTGTACTCACCGATCCAGTTTTCTTGACCGTCCACCGTTTCCTGGTTTATGCCGCCTACTAAAACGGCGTCTATATTGCCGGAAACCTGGAGACGGAACTCCAACCGATACGCGGCTAGTCCATCATTTTCTCTGGCTGTGCCAGTTTCCAACGCTGTCAAACCTGTCAATCGAGCTTGGGTTATCGTGCAATCGGGAGCAATTTCCGCCCAACCAGCTTCATAATTGGCCATCCGCTGTGTGAGAACCTCTTTGGCATAGTCTATCACTTGGTCAGGCAATTTTTCCTGGGTCACTGCGTCTGTCACAATGATTTCAGGCAATGTATTTGCGGTAGCTTCGGCGCCGGGATAGGTACAGCCGACGGCTGCGCCGCCGATGAGGGCCACGGCCAGCACGGCGGCCAGGGTCGTCTTGGGTCGGGATACGATCAGCATAATACGCTCCTTGATCTCCGGCCGGCTCCCCGTCAGGGTCGCCGTGTTGAAAAAGAACTTCGGTCCGGGGGGACATGTCATGGCCAGCAGGATCGCGCAGCTGAGCAGCCAGTTACGCATGGTCCTCGTCCTCCAATCCTTTCAGCAGCTCATAGAGCTGGTCAAGCTCTTCCTTGGGCAGGGCCTCTTTTTTGTTCAGGCAGTTGACCATCAGGGTCACGCTGCCCTGGTAGGCCCGCTGGAGCAGGTTCTTGGCCTCCTGCAAGGAAGCGTCCTCGCGGGTGAGCAGGGGGGTGTACTGCTTGCGGCCGCCGATCTTTTCCGCCTTGACGTAGCCCTTGTTTTCCAGGCGGCCCAGCAGGGTCAGCGGCGTGCTGCGGGACCAGGTGGTGCGGCCCTGGAACCACTCCCAGACCTCCCGGCCCGTGCAGGGTGCTTTCTCCCAAACGCACTCCATCACCTGCCACTCGGCCTCGGTGAGGTACTGGCCGGCTTTCTTATATGCCATGTGGATCCCTCCTTTCTGTCTGTTATTGTAATCACAATATACCATAGCTGTCTACGGATGTCAACAGTTTTTCCGTCCATGAAAGGCACCCTTCCTTCTCTTGCAATCCCCCTCGAAATACGCTATACTAAAGTATCCTAAAATCCACCAAAAACGGAGGCAGCGGCTATGTTTGGACGCAAAAAGAAACAGCAGAAAAAGGAAGAACACCGTCAGGCCGTGCGAAAGGGCCTGCTCTTCTGGCTCCCCGGCGGGTCGTCCCGCATCGACGTGTATCTGGACTACTGCGTGGTCCGGTGCCTGGGCAAGACGAAGCTGCCGGAGAAGGAGCGGGTCATCCCCTTCACCGACGTGAAGGACGTGATCTACACCCCCGCTACCCCCTCCCGGATGGCCAGCTTGCAGCTCATCACCAAGCAGATGCCCGACGTGAAGCGGAGCTATTGGTACGCCTACGAAAACAACCTCATCGTCGTCCATCCCAACAACGAAAAGCTGGCCAAAAACATCCGCGCCTATATTCTGAACCCCAAGGGGTCCGACGTGGTGCCCCCGGAGTATCTCAACCTCCTCTGGAAAGAGGAAAAGCAGCGCCGCCGCGAAGAGGCTGAGGCCAAAGAAAAGGCCGCGCAGGAAGAGAAGGAGAAGGCCAAGGCCGAAAAAGCCGCAGCCGCGCAAGCAGAGCCGAAACCCAAAACGGAAATCGAAGAACCCAAAGAAAAGGAAGCTGAGTAACGATGCCTTACCCCCACCTGTCCTCCCCCGGCCGCATCGGCGGCGTGACCCTGAAAAATCGGATCGCCATGACCGCCGCCTCCGCCTCGCTCTCCGAGCCGGACGGCAGCATGACCGAAGCCATGCTGGCCTATTACGAGGCGCGGGCCAAGGGCGGTGTGGGGCTGATCCTCACGGAGATGGTCTGCGTGGACGAACAACGGGGCGTCCTCTTTCCCCGTGAGCTGAACGCCGCACGGGACGAGAACATCCCCGATTTTCGCGCCCTGGCCGACCGCCTGCACCCCTACGGCACGAAGGTCTTCGCCCAGCTCTTCCATCCCGGTGCCAACGCCGACCCGAAGCTCAACTCCCTCCCCCTGGTTTCGGCCAGCGCCGGGCAGGGGAAGAAACGGGGCCAGGCCGAGGAAGCCAGCCGCGAAACCATCCACACCATTGTGGAATCCTTCGGCCAGGCCGCCCACAGAGTCCAGCAGGCGGGTTTCGACGGCATCGAGATCCACGCCGCCCACCACTATTTTCTCCACAGTTTCCTCAGCCCCGTGACCAACCATCGGACGGACGAATACGGCGGCAGCCTAGAACACCGCGCCCGCATTTTGCAGGAGGTCGTGCAAAGCATCCGCGCCCACTGCGGCCCGGATTTTCCCGTGATGGTCCGGGTTTCTCTGGAAGAGTATATCGGCCCCAAGGGCTATCATGCCGACACGGGGCTGAAGCTCTGCCAGATGCTGGAATCCTGGGGCGTGGACGCGCTGAACGTCTCCGCCTCCGGCACGGACAGCAAGGGCAGCCAGAGCGTCGAGCCGATGCCCTACCGCCAGGGCTGGCGGAAGCATCTGCCGTGGCTGGTAAAGCAGACCGTCTCCATCCCCGTCCTCGCCGTGGCCCTCATCCGGGACCCGGCCTTTGCCGAGCAGCTCCTGGCCGACGGGGTCCTAGACTTCGCCGCCTCCGCCCGGTCGCATCTGGCCGACCCCAACTGGGCCAACAAAGCCTTTGCCGGGCAGGAAGCAGACATTCTCCCCTGCATCTCCTGCATGGCCTGCTTCAGCAAGTTTGATGGGGAGGGGCACATCACCTGCGCCGTGAACCCGGAAACAGGTTACGAAGCCCAGCTCCCCCCGCTTCCCCAGGATGGGGACAAGCGTCTCGTCGTGGTCTTAGGCGGCGGACCGGCAGGGCTGGAGGGCGCTTGGATCGCCGCCCGGCGGGGCTTCCGGGTAATCTTGTTTGAGAAACAAGCAGTCCTGGGCGGACAGCTGAACCTCGCCGCCCTCGCCCCCGGCAAAGAGAAAATTCATTGGTTATTGGACAGCCTCACCCGCCGCTGTCAGCAGGCAGGGGTCGAGCTGCATCCCGGCCATGCCCCCACCCTGGACGAGCTGAAAAATATGGCCCCCTACGCCATCCTGGACGCCACCGGCGGCCTTCCCGCCGTGCCCGCCTGCATCCCCGGCGCACAGGACAGCTCCCTCGTCTGCACCCCGCCGGATATTCTCACAGGGAAGCTCCAGCCCACGGGAGAGGTCATCGCGGTGATCGGTTCCGGCATGACGGGGCTGGAGACGGCGGAGCTCCTCTCCGCCCCGGAGAAGGACAACGCCGTCCTGGTCGTGGAAGCCGCCCCGCGCCTGGCCCCCGGCGTCTACGGCT
>ERZ1026844.2007-NODE-2007-length-11399-cov-11.264898_pt1 | contig 11399 bp, 9 predicted proteins | sample MGYA00380152_ERZ1026844 | MGnify/ENA primary metagenome ERZ1026844 (study PRJEB33269, sample SAMEA4719788) | human gut metagenome | biome: human-associated habitat; feature: organic feature; material: feces | place: Cameroon | collected 2013-10 ... | reverse complement strand
TTCTACGACAAGGACGGCACGATCAGCGGCCGTGAAGTCGGCGGCGTAAAGCAGACCTACAAGTACGACAAGATCGGCCAGCTGCTCGCGGTCATCGACCCGGCGGGCAAGGAGGTCGAAAAATACGTGTACGATCCGGCGGGCAACATTCTGAGCAAGACCGTTGCGGGCAAAACCACAACCTACACCTACGACAAGGCGAACCAGCTGGTCAGCAGCACCAACGCCGACGGCAAAGTCACGAAGTACGAATACGACGCGGCGGGCCGGATGGTCAAAGAGGGCGAAAAGACCTTCGCCTACGGATGGCTCGACAAGGTGATGCAGGTTGCCGAAAACGGCAAGACCACGCAGACCTATACCTATGATATGCTCGGCCAGCTTGCTACGGCAGACTACGGCGACAGCAAAGAAACCTTCCTGTGGGACGGCCTCGCGCTGCTGAGCCGCAACAACCTCAAATACGTGAATGAACCTGCCGTAACCGGAGGCAATCCGATCCTCGCCGGAGACAAAATGCTCTTCGACGACATGCTCGGCAACACCCTCGGAGTAAAAGACGGCGAAAAGTTCAGCGCCATCGACCGCGACGCCTTCGGCGAACTCAAGCCCGGCGAAAAGCCCAATCTGGCGGTCAACTTCTTCACCGGCAAACCCGAAGTTGACGGGTTGGGATACAGCTTCCTGTTCCGCAATTATCGCGCGGATTTAGGGAAGTGGCAGACTACTGACCCGCTCGGATATCCTGATGGGTGGAACAATCTCGCCTATTGCAACAATCAAGCTTTTCTTACTGATCCTTTAGGTTTAAGTAGTTTTGATGATTATGATCTCTCACAACTCTCTTCTAAAGATTATGGCTTTGTGAAACACTTCTATACTGGAGATGGTGCAAGTGTGACGCTCAGTCAAATGGGAGTATTTTCTGCCATCAAGAAGGAAATTGATAAACAAGGAATTCTTGATCGTTTTAAAAAGCAGACTGATGATGTTGCTCGTGGCATGGCAGAAAGATTTGATTACAATGGGCCGTTTTCAAATTCATTTAATAATTCCTATAATTTCATTGATGCCTCCTATTCTATCGGTAGTGCTGTCCTGTCTGGAGCTTTTTCTGGAAATATGACAACCTATTTGCTTGACGACGGCAAAAAAATGTACAGTTGGTCAGGGACTGTGACTTTAACTTTTAGCGATGAATTTACTGATCCACTTAGCATAATTGAACATACATATGGAAGTTCGACCTCTCCCAATGCACCAGATTGGTTGGTCAGTATTGCCAATTTGGGGGGAGATGGTTTTCATGTTGGCGAAGTATGGGAAGTTACAATGTCTGGAGGTGGAATTATCGAATGAAGAAACCAATATTTACATTATTGATAAGTTTGCTATGCGCTTGCTATCTTGCAGGTTGTTCTGACGATACTCTTAATATTGAACTTCCGTATGGATATGAACTCCATTCTGATGTTCATGGGACTTATATCACCGGTCAATCTATTGCAAGATATCCAACCACAGGAGATATCATAGGATTTATGCTGAATTCTGAGTATTTCTATGGGTGGAATTCGCCAGATAGTCAATTCTTTATTTTGCATCTATCTTCAGGAGCTATATCTACCTTTAATAGTTTCAGCCAATATCGCAATGCTTTGATGAAACTTGATATAATTGCTCCTTCAATGGATCAAGAATTGACAATCGCAACATTTCTTTCAAAGGGATTAAAAGAAATTAATAAGCAATTACAAACAAATAAAATACAAATTAAACATGTAGGTCACAAAAGGTATAAAGTCCAAGTAGATAAATAGATCAGGAGGAAGAGGTAAACAATATTGTCAAAAAATATAGTTCCTTAAACTAGATTTGGTAGTAAAACATGTAAGATAATCAAACTTCAGGCATGTAAAATGTTCCAACCATTTTACATGCCTGTTGGTAATTATATGCCACCAATAGACACTTTGAGTTAACCAATTTTATCTATAAGTGATATTGCCTTCTTGGTCACGAAAGGTATTTCCCGGCTTCCCGGAGAGCAAATGGTTTCATGTCGCCACGAAATTTCTCAATAAACTTTTTGGCCGCAACCGGGAATTGTTTCGACAACTCACGGACATGCCAGGCCACCGCTTTCTGAATGAACCATTCCTGTTCTTTCACCAGCTTTTCCGCCCAATCCATCGAAGGGAGCGGATTTCCCCCTTCTTTCAGCCGGTGGAGCGTGAAGGTCAGGCAGGCGCGCCGAACCCACATGTTCCGATGAATCAGCCATTCTTTTTCCATGACATTCAGATATCCCGGTCTCTCTTTCAGCACTCTGGCCGCGGCATGAATCAACGAGTCAGCCATCGCCCATGCCTGAAAGTTTTCCTTATACCGGTCCAGCCGTTTCCAAACGGCATCCATGTCTCTGACGGCTTTCTGTTCCAGCAGCTTTCCGACAGCAACGTATGCCTCATGGCATTGCAGCGCCCACAAACCATCACACAAGGCAAGGATATCCGCCTCGGAATGCGAAGCGGCAAACTCCTTGGCTACTTTCGCAATCACAGGCACACGGACGCCCAGATATCGGTAATCCGCCTTGTGATATTTTCGCATGGCTTCCGCTTCTTCCGGCGAAGCGGATTTCTCAAGTTCAGCCATGAATTCGTCAGCCAGACATATTTCAGGTGTCGGCTCCATCGAAACATGGGCAAAGACCTGCGGAGAAAGTTTCAACAGCGGAACTCCATTGCGGAGGCTGACGGAAACGTTTTGAATTCCCAAAGCCGTTTTTGGAAAGAGGAGGCGTTTCCGCTCCCGCAGCCGGGCAACGTCTTTCTGAATCATTTCCCGGGAAGCATCATCCAGTGAACCGAGTTTACCGGCATAATCATTGAAGCTCAGATCCTGCGAGATTTCCATATCCCAGGCGATTTGTCCCAGCCGATACAGAATCGCACGCCCGGCCAAATCCGGCCCCTTGCTGTCATCGGTATATTCCGGCAGCAGAGGAGCACACAGTTCCGTCAGCATCCGAATCAACATTTCCGTTTGCTGCTGAAGCTGCCGCTCTCCGGCTTTCCGGCGCTTTTCAAGTTTGGCTTTTCGCTTCTGGTCTTTCGTCTGCTTCGGCATACCATGCTTCCCTGTCACATTGTTGAGATTACTTCATACTATTATGATTTTTAATATACCTATCAGTGTGATTATTTGCAACTATCTGCTGTTATTCTACCAGTAAGCAGCGGATATTACGCCGGAGTGATCAGACGAATTCGGAGCTTGGTTCCGTCAATCCGCCTGACACGTTCCAACTGGATATTTTCAAAGAGATCCTGAAGCGTCGTCGGAGAATCGATTTGAATCAGCCCGAATTCACTTTCGAACGAGACGGATAAAAAATCCACGGAAGCTTTCACCTTTCCAACCGTCTCCCAACCGATCAACAGGTTCCCTTCCGGCAATGCAAGCCACAGTCGCGGCAGATGCTCTCCCGAATTCAGAATGTACCAGCGATTTTCCTGTGTCATATTTTATTCCTCCAATTTTGTTTTACAAATCCATGCCACGGCTCTTGTCGTTTTCGATCTCCTGAATCCTTTCCGGCTGAGGAACGGGCTTTTCCGGTTCGGGTGCCGGCCGCTTTTCCGGCTCCAGAGTGAGGGGCGGTGCTTTTTCAGCTTCTCTCTGCGCTTTTTCGTTCGAAGCCTGCTCCGCCATCTCTTTCCGATGCTGCTTTTCCGCCAATTCCCGGTTGGCCTTTTCGAGCCAATCGGAGACATCATTGATGTCATGGACGAATTTTGTCGTGCAGCTCGATGGCGGCAAATACTCCTCCGGCCTGGGACGGCCCTGATTCTCCGGAACGGTTATCCGGGGCGTCACCGGCTGCGGCGGGACGGTGACTGCCGGAACCACGTTTCTGCGGGGGCTTTCGCGGCCGATCGTATCAAGCCAATCCAGCAACTTGTCGAACTGCGTTTTCGGTTTCATCTTTTCCGGCTTCTCCGGTTTTCCCGCGGAAATTTCTGCAGGCGGAGTTTCAAGGGCATGTTCGCGTTCCACTTCGAACAGAGTCTTTTCCGTGACGATGCCGAAACCGTATCTGGCGTTCCGGCAACGGCGGGCCAGAACCTTGCGGCCCCTTTCCGCGACCCTGCCGGCCAATCCCTTCAGGCGGTCCTTCAGCTTTTTCAACCGGCCGTCAACGGACTTGTAACCGGTATCCGGAAGCTTCTCCGCCGCCAGTTGCCGGACCTCCTCCGGCAATTGACGTTTCAGTGCCGCATTCGGGATTTCTCCGTTTTCCACCAGGTCGTGAACACTGAGACGCTGTTTGTCGTCCTTCATCAGCCGTTCTTTCAAAAACTCCTTGTCTGGGCAATGCAACGCCATATTCAACCGTCCGCGGCTCAACGCCACGTAAAAACTCTTCCGGTCGATTTCCTGCGCCGCCACAACGACGGTATCGGCGGTCCGCCCCTGGGATTTGTAGGAGGTCGTCACCCAGCCGTGATTGATCGCAGAGCAGTTTGCCGGCAATTCGGCCAGTTCCCGATCGGAACCGTCGTAATTCAACATCATCACCTTTCCCGGATCGGCGGTGATTTTCGCCAAATTGCCGTTGTAGATTTTTCGTTTTTTCAGGTTGACGCCGAACTGGATGATATCCCCGGGACACAGCTCTATCTCCCGGAATTCTCCCGGCTCAATGAAGCTCGACGACCGCCTCAGGTGAATCGACTTGCCGTTGTCAAAATGCAGCATCCCGTCCCGGACCGATTCGATCACGGCGGTTTCACCGGCCTCCGCGACATCCTTCATTTTCCTCACAAATGAGACGGCCATTCCCGGCCGATAGTTCGAAATATCCGCAATCCGCGCCTTTTCCCATTGCCAACTGCGGAACACCTGGCGCTTCCACCCCTCTTGGGCTAGCGCGCCGCTCTCTTTCAGCTTCTCCCGGACGGCTTCGGTCAGACGGTCGCATTCGTCATGCGTCGACGCCACCAGAATCGCCTTGGCCGGATACCGCCCGTTTTCCGTAAATTCCAGAAAACTCTCTGCGGCCTGTTGAAGATACTGGTTTTTACCTTCATGAATAAAGCCGCTTTCCTGGAACGTATCAAGCGCGGCCTCGAAATATCCCCCGGCGCAATAGTTGATTCCCTTCCGGTAGTCCGCGGTCTGCTGCCGCCGGATTTGCGAAAGGTAAAATTTGGCGATCTTCGAATGAGTTCCCAGCAGACGAAAAAAATCGCCGCTTTCGACAGCGGAATGCTGTTTGGCGTCGCCGACGAACAGCACCCGGTAGTTGTTCTCATTGGCAAGCCGGATGATCTCCGTTCCTTCCCGGAGCGAATTCAGACCGGATTCGTCGATGATCACATAGCTGCCCTCCGGCGGCTTCCGGGGAGACTGGAGAAAACTTGCGACGGTACTCGACAGCTCGAAGCCTTCGCCTTTCAGAACATCGACCGCGCTGTTGGTCGGAGCGATCAGATAGATATGCTGCATCCCGCCGCTGCGGAGTCCTCGGCACAGCTCCTGCAGCGTCGAAGTTTTCCCGGAACCCGCCACGCCCCGGAACAGGTTGTACCGGTCTTTCGACTTCAGCAGCGCATGAATGATTCCAGCCTGTTCGCTTCGGCTCTCTTCTCCTGGAAATGCGACGAACTCCGGTGCGATCGGTTCCAGCAGCTCCTTCTGGCGTTCTACTGTTTCAATCGCGTACAGCTCCCGGTCGATCACCTCCTGAGTTGAAAACCACGGATTTTCGTCCAGACCGCCAAGGTCGCGTAATTCCGGCACCTCACGGACGGCCTGTTTCAACATCTTCAAATCAACATGACCGAGATTCTGATTCAAGGTCTCTCCGAGCACTTTGTCCAACTTCAACACGCTCTCGCGTTCGTACAACTGCGGCAATACGTCACGGATCATTTGGACGTATTGTTCCTGACTGACCGGTGACGCAAGGTTTCCCCGCCGGGCCGCATTCCGCACAACCTCGTTGAGTTTGTTCCGCTGATCCGGAGACAGTTGGTTGATCTGAAACTTCCGAACCTTGTCGGCGGTCGAACTTTTCATCTTGTTGCTTCGGGTCGTCATGGAGAGGAAATTGTTTTCGGCCAGGGTCGGCTTCCGGCCGTGCTCTTCGAGGAACTTCTGTTCTTCCGCCTCTATTTCTTTGCGCCGCTTCGAAAACATCTCCATGACTTCCTCCGGAACCCCTTCCAGATCGAACCAGACGATCCGGCCCTTTTCGTCCCGGAGGGCAACCGTCTCATAGCCGAGCTCCCGGCACTTCCGGGCCAGGTGGTTGTGATAGACCTTACCGGCATACCGGATCGCCCGGCACATCTCCAACGCTTCGAGCGCCTTGTAACTGCCGTCCTCGTCTTTGGTCACATTCACCACAACATTGTGGGTGTGAAGCTGCGGGTCGAGTGAACGGCTGGTGTCATGCGTGAACTGCGCATACACGAGCCGGCCGGTGATTCTGTAATTTCTGGTCTGGGCATTTTCGCCCACCCGCACCCGTACCGCCGCCAGCCTTTCCAATTCATCCATCGCTCGGGAAACCGCCTCTTCATGAGCTTTGACCAGACGCGGATCGAACAGCGTGAGAACCGAAACCGACTTCGGAGCCGCACACTGAAAATCAAAGAACCTGATTCCGCCGGTCACTGTCCGCTTCGTCAATTTTTCTCCAGTCATAGGATTGATGTTCCGTTGAAACTGGCAGAACTCCTCCGACTCCGCATTCCGGGCCCACAACCCGAAATCCCCCGCCAATTCCCCGCGCCAATGCCCGATCACCTTCTCATGCTCCGAATAGTAATCGTTCGAAGAAAGATGATTCATATAGAAAGAACGTCCGTCCCCGCGAACCGCCTTGATTTTCGTCATATTGAACATACCGCCACCGCCTTTGTATGAAATCCCCTGCCATTTTTCAATGTAAACGGTTCCGAAATGATTGCCACACATTTTCAAATTCCAGGTTGAAAACCTCATGACATTTTCAACTTGAAGAGAAAAGAGGAAACGCAATACTCCTAACTGCGTTAGGCCGGCAGAAAAAAGCGTTAAATTGCGTTAACTGATTTAACGCTTAAGTGCGGACGTGCGCAACAGCATTAAATATTTTAATGCTTATATGGCGTAATCATCTAATCATAAACGAAAAATGACGGAACTTGAAATCCGAAAATCAGCCTGTATAGTATGAAGGTTGAGGGAGAAAACAGCTATGCCGGGAAAAGAAAGCACACCACCATTCCAAAGTAAACTGACGCCATACCGAAACGAGATTCTGAAGGCATGGTTTCGGCGCCAGACCTTGAAAGAGATTCAGGCCATGTTGCAGAAGCACGGCGTCACAATCTCCCTGCCGGGGATTTCCCTTTTCATCAAGCGGCACAAGAACAAATACGATCCGAAAGCAGAACCGCAGAAGAAACGGGTGCAGACAGCAAAAGCCTCATGTTCCTCGGAAAAACTGACGACTCAGTTACAGGCATTGGAGAAAATACTGGTCCGCGATTCTTCCGAAGTAGCCCGCGAATATGACCGAAAGCGCAGTCGGCTGAATATAACAAAAAAGTAGCAAAAACAATTAATATCGGTTGTAAATCAGAAATTCCTGATTACGTTATCGGTATAGAACAATTGGTGTTCTGTATCTGTAGTTTTCGGTGAAACAAATAACGCAATGAGCTTTCATTGCGATGAAGAGGAGAAACGCCGCCAAGCGTTGGAATTGACGCTTGGCGGCGATTTTCCATGCCATCGTCACATAACCATTGCTCTCAATCATTCAAAATACAAAAACTTGAAATTTAAATGATATCGTCAGCAGAAATGTGTTCAGGAATAAAACGGCTTATCGGAGCGAAACGGCAATGCAGGGAAACCGTTTTTGTTGCAGAGATTCAGATCTCCCCGCCATGTAACGTAACCGTAGCGGACGATGCGGGGAGCTTTGACTGTCGGTGAGGAGACCACCACTGTATCTCCATCGATGCGCGCATCGGCCCAAGCCAGTTTGCCGTCTTCTCCGGCAACGGCAAAGGCTCCCGGCGGATTTCCATCTGAAGTCGCAAGCCCCCTGCCGACATTCCGGAAGAACACCCGTATGCTGTTTCCTTCAATCTTCATGGAATCAAAAATCGGTCCCTGCGACAATTCCCGGGAACCGTAGGCAACCCGCAGCGCTTCCCGACAAAGCCGCCATGCGAGTGTCTGTTTGTTGCGGGGATGGATGTCGGAATGTTCTCCGATATCTATGGCCGTGGCCAGTCCGACACCGGGAAGCCGCTGCATTTCTGCCTGAATCTCACGGGTCAGGGCGATGGAAACATCGTTTATCGGAGGTTGCTTCTTCCAGAAATCGTCCGGCAAGGGATGCTCCGGGGAACCGTTTGCATAACCGGCCAACTGAACCAGCAGAAACGGCATTGCCGGATTGTTCCAACGGCTTCTCCAATCCCGGATCAGGAACCGGTGCAGCCGATAATAGTCCGATTCCCCGACATTATGACATCCCTGATACCAGAGAATGCCGCGGATCGGAAACTTTGTCCATGGTGCAATCATGCCGCTGAACAAAGTTGCGGGAACACTGCTGTGGGGCGGTTCCGGGAGCGGCCGAAAACCGATCACGGCGGGATCAACGGCAAATTCCAACCGACTCTTCCAGCCAGATGCGAGCGACAGACGCCATTCCGGACACTAGCAAAGTTTTTCCCCGACTTCAAGTTCATTATTTTTATTTTGAAAATTAACTTTCATCATATATACGGAAACCTTGTGGTCGTCATAAGTTTGGTTATTATAGGCAACAATCTCCAGTATTTCCCTTTTATCTTTAGGGGCAATATTCGTCCCAAGATAAACCGCAACAGGATTACATGTAAATGATATATGTTTTTCGGCTTCTGCTGCCTGTGCTATAACGCGCCACTCATTTTCATATCGCCAAGCTTCCGATTTAATTAATGATAGTTTATGATAAATAGTTGAATCTTCTGACATTACGGCAGAACTCAACTTCATGCGATCTTTTAATGAGACTGAAGGTATTACAAGTGTTAAAAATATTTTCCACGCGGTAACAGAAAAATCATAACGCTGATTAGAATAGATAACGGGAAAAAGATGTCCAGCATATCTGTTGCGACAATCTGTTTGAAAATCAGGACAACTCTTGCTAGCACAAATTTTGTTTGTTACATTCTTATGGCAAATAGAACGAAGAAAATTGGTTTTATACTCTATCGCAAACCCTTTCCCATTATCAGAATAATGAGCCCACATGGGAGGGTTTGTGACTGTTTCTGAAAAGCAAGCAATTCTCAGGTGAGAATATTCTCTCAAGATACGTTGAAACTCATTCGGGAATTCTGAATAAGTCGCTTCAAGTTTCAATCTCTCTTCTAACTCACGTTTGAGATCGCTTGAAAGGTTGGTAATTTTCATAACTATCTTTTTCTGCAGTTCGCATAATTCTGCGTCATTAGTCATTCTGCCCAATAGTGCTCCAAGCTCTTCAGTAATAGTTCCATTGCTTTTTCTGAGCTCATGAACCTTGCCTGCAATATCGAAGAAAACCAGCACGTCATATGGGTCATTGAATGTCATGGGGTTCGATAACCATATTTGTCTTTGCCTTAGCGCTTCTACGTGATTAGCTCTACAAGTTCTATAGCGAAACAATGACGATGGATAGTGTTTTCTTAGCTTTTCTTCAACGTCCTGATAAAAACTTAATAATCCACTCGATCCTGAATTTCTCTTTTGTTCCAATAGATCGCGAAGATTTTCTCGTAAAGATGTTGTTGGCATATCAGACATATCGTGCTCCTTCTATTGGAAAACTTTAAAATGAATCGAAAATATATTGATCGTTTGCAGGGTTCTTATCGCACAGCTTCAAAACCGATGGCTAAATAATCTTTTTTTCCAATAAACCAGATAAATCATCTATTGTTCTACATGAATTATCTCCTGGTTCCTTCTCAAAAGTAGAGCAATACCAACCAATATTTCGTGGAGCTCCTACATCAATGGCTACAATAAATGGTTTCATTATGACTTCTTCCTTAACAAATTTCTTGTTTATTATAAGGGAATTCCATTTCATTTAATTATATGATCTTGAGAAGAAAAATCAAGACCGCCAAAAAGTTTTTTATTTTATTATTTGTCGGCCATTTGCCGGCGAATAAAAAAGATGATGATTTTTTGTTTACTCCCCCTTGATATTTGTTTTTTAGTGGCTATAGTGGTTGTTGGAAACAGATGGATGAAGTTATGAATTTTGGTTTTTCGTAATGGGAAGTCGTTCATTCCCTGAGTCTTTGCAGAGGGGGACATGATGAAGAAAACTTTCACCGCTGCCTGCCTGTTCTTCTTGGTCTGCCTTGTATTGTTTTCTGATGCTCATGCCATGGATCCTGTTACGATTGCCATTCTTGCCCCGATTGCAGTGAAGGTCGCCGAGGTTGCGACTCCATATGTGATTCGCGGCCTGCAGTGCGGAGGGCTTCATATGGTGAAAATGGGAACACGCCTGATGGATCTTTTCCGCTTGCCCCTGGGATTGCTGCAGGCGACAGTCGGCATCCCGTTCAACTTATTTTCGGATGGAGTACGCAATTCCATCACCGGGGCGGTCGCTCCGGTCAATCTTCTGGTCGATACTTTGCTTCTGCCTCTGGCGTTTTGCGGCCTTACCGCCAATCCCGGTTAAATCTGCTGATTTGAGGTCCCTGACGGTAACTGCAGTATCCTGAATTTGTGCTAAGCTGCGAAAAAATGGTTTGAAGAGTTTGTAAAAACGGGTAACACTTTTCTCTGAACAAGGAGGAAGGTGTAAAATGAAAGCTGCACCGGAAGCTGTGCCGAATCGGAATGGAACCCGTTATTCGGCGGCCGACAAGCTCAAGGCAGTGAAACTCTATCTTGAGGAAGGTTATCAGGTCAAAGACATTGCGAGGGAACTCGGAATCGGGAAAAGTTCCCTCGGCAAATGGATCCGTGAATACCGGGAAAAAGGTTCTGGAGCTTTCACGTCTCCGCCGGAGAGAAGTGCTGCGGAAGCGGAAAAATCGGATCCGGCCCGGGAGTTTGTCCGAACGCAAATTCTCGAACACAAAGCCGCACATCCGGATCATGGAGTGAAACGGATCACCCAGATCTTCCGCCGCTTTCTCGGTCTGCCGATCAAAACTCATGAAGTTCGATCCGTTTTGGAGGCTCATTCATCATCGTCAACGTCGACAGGATCCCGTGCCAGGCGTCCCCCCGCTCCGATGCGGTTCTTCGAACGGCGCTCGCCCAATGAATTGTGGCACACCGACGTGATGTATTTCATCATGCCGAACCACGAAAAAGTC
>ERZ1026844.2006-NODE-2006-length-11400-cov-3.887528_pt1 | contig 11400 bp, 8 predicted proteins | sample MGYA00380152_ERZ1026844 | MGnify/ENA primary metagenome ERZ1026844 (study PRJEB33269, sample SAMEA4719788) | human gut metagenome | biome: human-associated habitat; feature: organic feature; material: feces | place: Cameroon | collected 2013-10 ... | reverse complement strand
CCTGCGCTTCACCAGAAGCAGCTGCGGCTTCGAGATACGCTGCCGTTCGTCCGATTGCGCCGCGCGAACGGCGGCAGTCCGGGTCACGGTAGGTATAGGCGGAGACAAGCCCTGTTTCGCGGATGAGCAGGCCTGTGCCATACGCCCCGCCCTGTACACGGATCTCGTTCCAGTAATGGCCAAGCGACGCTGCGCGGCAGGCGATGCGCAGATCGCCGGAATACGCGTGAACATTGCCGCAGACAGCGGTAAACGAAACCTCGGACGGGATCACGATGCCCTCTTTGCAAATCGGCAGCAGCTGTGCACGGTATGGCGCACCGGACGCTGCGCCAGCAGGGAGCGCTTCATGCAGGCCGCTCTGAATAAGTGCACCACTCTGCCCGCCGCCTCCGGTGACGGAAAGACGCATCCGCACGGTCACAAACAGCTTTTCGCAGAGTGTGCGCAACATCTCGATCAGTTCATCCGCCCGTGCGTCGAAATTCTGCTCCAATTCGCGCAGCCAGCGGTAATAGCTGACGCCCGCGCAGCGCTCTGAGCAGGCGCTGGCCGCGTTCAGTGCAGCAGAAGCGCGGAGCATCGCAGCGCTCGAACCAGAATTGACAATCTGCTGCTGGAGTCCGTCGCGCTGCTGGCGGATGAGTTCCAGCAGCTTTGCCTTGTCGGAAAAATCCGTCTGCGTCAGAATCTGCGCTGCCAGCCGGACAGCCTCCGGGAGTTTCGCCTCCAGTGCGCTGAAGGAAACGGCAGCGTAGAGCCGGTAACTTTGTGGGTCATGATACTGGCTGTAAGGCGCCAGCGCCACGCTGAAGCCGTCAAGCTTCAGACGCAGCTGCTTTTGCAGTTCCAGCGCATCCATGCCGCCAGCCGGAAGCTGTCCCAGCGCCGCGCGCAAAACGGACGTATACGGAAGCTGTTCCTCTGTCAGATCATCGGCCGCAAAATAAACCGTCGGATAGACAATACCGTCGGTCTGCACGGCATGGAGAACGAGCCGTCCGTCCTCCTCCACCTCCGTCGGAACAGGGGCCGGATCGCGCGGCAGGTCGGAAAGCCGGACATGCGGGATCGTAGAAAGCGCTTCCGGACGATCCGGCTCCTGCTGAAGTGCGGCAAGCCGCTCCTGTTCACTGATAATCCGGCTGCGCTGCGCCTCATCCAGTGTTTTGCATGTTTTTCCCAGCGACTCGCGTTCACGATCCTGACGCGCCTGTCCGCAGGTCAGCGACGGCTGCAGGAGCACCTCAGCGGTATGCGGGTTCTCCAGCATCAGCCGGCGCAGGAGATTCTCATAATATCCCGTGCCGACGGCGGCGTGCAGCATGTCAAACACCTCGCCGAACCGCAGGCGCACAGCAGGGTCGCCGCCGTAAAGCCAGCTGGACAGGATCTCAAGTTCAAAGACCAGACCGCGCGGCATTGTGCCGTAATCGCGTTCGCGCAGCTTGAATTCAAAGCTTGCCAGCGAAGCCTCGATCTGCGCACGGTCAAGTCCGTTTTCGCAGAGCGCGGTGAGCGTATTGCGGATCGTAGCCTCGATGGCGGGCAGGTCGGCTTCGCGGAAGTTCTGCACGCGCAGCAGAAGATTCGGCTGCATGCACTGCTCGTCGCAGCCGAGTACCACATCTTCTGCAAGCTCCTGTTCCAGAATCGCGCGGCAGAGCGGCGCGTGGTTGCTGCCGCAGAGCACATCGCTCAGCACCTGCGCGGCAAAAAGCGTCTGCGTATCCTGATATGTCCCGAGCACATAGCCGCAGCCAAGCTTCCAGCGCTGCTGCGCCGGTTCTCCGGCCGGGAGCGGATATTCGATCGTCCGGCGCTCTGCCCGGACGGGCGGCTGCGCATGGATCTGCGTGTCTGGGTCGATGGCTGCAAACTGCGACAGATATTCATCCAGCAGGGCGAAGCTTTCGTCCTGATCGATGCTGCCGTCGAGCAGCAGATAAGAATTGGCCGGATGATAAAACCGCTTGTGCGCGGCGGTAAAGGCTTCATAGGTAAGATTCGGGATGGCCTCGGGATCGCCGCCGGAGACGAAGCGGTAGGGCGAGGCCGGGAACAGTGCGCGCGACATGGCGTTTATCAGCAACTCGTCCGCGTCGGCAAACGCGCCCTTCATCTCGTTGAGCACAACGCCTGAACGCGTCAGAATGCCGTCGTGCAGTTCATAGTGCCAGCCCTCCTGCTGGAAGATCTCAGGCTTTTCATGGATGCTTGGGAAAAACACGGCGTCAAGATACACGCGCATCAGATTCAAAAAATCGCGGCTGTTGCGGCTGGCGACGGGATAGCACGTCTTGTCCGGGAACGTCAGTGCATTCAGGAACGTGTTCAAGGAGCCCTTCATCAGTTCGACAAACGGCTCTTTGACCGGGAAGTGCTTCGAGCCGCAGAGAACAGAATGCTCCAGAATGTGAAAAACGCCGGTATCGTCAAACGGAAGCGTCCGGAAGGCGGCACAGAAGGACTTGTTTTCATCCTCCCGCTCGAGCCAGCAGAGCCGCGCACCGGAGGCAGTGTGGATATATTCATGCAATGCGGCGTCCAGTTCATCAATACGGCGCTGCCGTGTCTGTTCAAAGCCATGCAGTACGGACATAAAAGAATCTCCTTTTTGTTTTTTTCATCATACCACATTCCGACAGCTTCCGCAACGGAAAACACTGGCCTGCCGGCAGCTGTGATGCCCTCTAAGCAGTAACCCCGGCCTGCCGCTCGCTTTGCGGCAGGTCGGGGCAGTTTGTTATTCAGCTTTGGGCATCTGGCCCTCGCCGGACGGCTTTCTGGGGCCTCCGCTGCGGCGTCTGCGGCGGCGGGGCTTAGGCTGACCGTCGGAAGAAGACGCTTCTGCTTTTTCCGGGCGTTCCTGCTTCTGTGGAGCAGGCTTGCGCTCGGGCTTGTCCTGCTGAGGCGGCCGCTCCTTTTTGGGGCGCTCTCTGCGGGGCGCATCGGCGCGCGGCTGCTCCTTTGGTGCGGTTTTTTCCGGCACAGCAGCCTCCTGCGGGCGTTCGCCGGCGGGCTTTGTGCGGCGTCCGCCGCGCCGGCGGCGGCGATTGGCGTTTTTTCCCGCTTCTTCCGCCGCGTCCCCTGTCTCTTCCTCCGCCGCCTGCGTCTCCGGTGCAATCACGGCGACTGCATCTGGATAAATGACTTCCGGCAGTTCCTCGAAAAACGCCTCTTTCTTCTGCACCGGACGCGGTTTGGAGGAAATGGGCGCAAAATCGCGCGGGATCGGCGGGTCGTTTTTGCGGGCCTTGCCGCTGCGCAGGATATAAATATCCGTATTTTTATAGGTACCGATCGTCTCCGGATGATCCTCCATGCGGACTCTGACGCTCTGGCGCAGGAGGTTGACCTCAACGACGGTTCCGCGCCCGTCCGCCGTGTCAACAAAGGACTCTACCTTCGGCGCAGTCTTGATGAGATCCTCATAGGCCTCCTGCTCGTATTTCAGGCAGCACATGAGTCTGCCGCAGGTGCCGGAAATCTTCGTCGGATTCAGACTGAGATTCTGCGTTTTAGCCATCTTGATGGAGACAGGCTGGAAATCGTCGAGGAATTCCTTGCAGCAGAAGGGTCTGCCGCATACGCCGAGTCCGCCGACCATCTTGGCCTTGTCACGCACGCCGATCTGCCGAAGTTCAATGCGAGTGCGGAAAACGGAGGCCAAGTCCTTGACCAGTTCACGGAAATCAACGCGCCCGTCCGCCGTGAAGAAAAACAGAAGCTTGCTGCCGTCAAAGGCGCACTCCGCCGAGACAAGCTGCATCTCCAGCCCATGCGCAGCGATCTTCTGCTGGCAGATTTCAAAGGCTTTCTTTTCCCGTTCCTGATTTTCCGCGTTTGTGCGTTCGTCTTGCTCGGTCGCCACGCGCAAAACCTTGCGCAGGGGCAGCACCAGTTCGCGTGGCTTGACTGGATGATTTCCAGCCGCGCAGACACCGAACTCGTCTCCACGCGCCGTGTCGATGATGACATGCGCGCCGGTCATCAGCGTCAGCCCGGCAGGGTCAAAATAATAGGATTTTGCGTTATTGCGGAAGCGAATGTCCACAACGGTAACGACAGCGGGCTCGTCCGGCTGGACGGGCGCTTCTTCCGCCGCAGGCGCGGCGGCCTGTGCAGGCTGCTGTATATCAGCCGCTGGCTCCTGCACCTGATCTTCCGGTTCTGATGCAGCTGTCTGCTGCTCCAGAACGGTATCGGGATTCTGTTCTTGCATGGTTCTCTCCAATCTGCCGCAGGGCCTGCGGCAAGGTAAAATTTCAGGTTCGGCGCTCAGCGCAGCTTCATCGTCAGATAGCCGACGACTGCGCCTGCCGACGCGTTGGCCATCAGCGCGTCAATGGCAGTCTGTATACTGTCAGACGCCTGCATAAGTTCTGAGCCGGAGCGGCTGGCAACGATCTGCGCGGCGCTCTCGGACGCGGCATCCAGTCCGCCCCGCTGCGCAAGCGCGCCGCAAATACACGCACGCAGCTGCTGCAGCGCGGGAAGCAGCTGCTCCCGCTTCGCCTTTTCCATGGGCAGCAGAATGCGCAGCAGCGCCATCCGGTCGCGCGCGGCATAGGCTGCAGCAAACTGCCGGACAAACGGCTCGCCCTCTGCATCCTGCAAAAGCGTCAGCACCTGTCCCAGAAAGCCGCCCGCACGCAGATAGGCCGCACGCAGAATACCGTCCGGTTTATCCGGCATGCTCTGCCGCAGAAACGGCAGCGCCTCGTGCTGCTCCACAGGGCCAAGCTGCAATTCCGCGCAGCGGCTGCGGATGGTGGGCAGCAGACGTTCCGCGTTGGTTGACAGGATCAGGAACACGCCGTAATCCGGCGGTTCCTCCAAAATTTTCAGCAGCGCGTTCTGCGCCGACTCGTTCATATCCTGTCCGCGCGGGATAATGTAGATCTTACGCTTTCCCTCATTCGGACGGATGAACATATCGCTTCTGGCCGCACGGATGGGCTCGACAGTCATGGACTTATGCTCAGGGTCGTCAACGGTGATGATATCCGGGTGGACGCCCTCAAGCGCCTTGCGGCAGCCGGAGCAGACACCGCAGGGAATCTTCTCTCCCCTGCCCTCGCACTGCATGGCCGCGCACAAAATCCGCGTAAGCGTATGCTTGCCGGAGCCGACGGGCCCGCAGATCAGATAGCTGTGTGCCACGCGTCCGCTGGCAAACGCGCCGCTCAGACGCGCCTTCACGGCATCATTGCCCAGAAAGCCGGTAAAGTCCATATTCGGTGTTCCTTTCTCGGCCTATACTTCGCCTTATATCATAGTATAACAGATTTTCCGCCGCTTCGCCACTATTTTTTCTGCATCGTGAACGCATAAAAAAAAGACAGGCAGGGGGTTCTGCTCCCTGCCTGTTTGTTCAGCTTTCCATCTGCCGTCCAAGAAAGCCTGCGACGGTCTGCACGAGACGCTGCTCGGCCTCCCCGAGCGCAGGAGCGCCGTCCTCGCTCAGCATCAGAACGCAGCCCATCAAATCCCCCTCGGTCACGATCGGAGCCGCAGCGCCGACGCGGTATCGGTCGGACGCATCCGTCGGCCGGACGGGCAGATCGCCGTCCTGATAGCGGTAGCTGCGCCGCAGTTCCATCAGCTGCTCCAGTTCCTGCGAGCAGCGCTTGTCCAGGAGTTCCCGCTTCTGCACGCCGTGCACCGCAATGATCGCATCCCGGTCGCAGACCGCAGCGATATATCCGGTGTTCTTCCCGATCGATTCACAGATCTGCCCGGCAAACTCCCCCAGATCTCCCATTGGCGAATATTTCTTAAAAATTACCTCGCCGTCCTTCTCCGTATATATCTCCAACGGGTCGCCCTCACGAATCCGCAGGGTGCGGCGGATTTCCTTGGGGATTACGACGCGGCCGAGGTCGTCGATGCGCCGGACAATGCCTGTTGCTTTCATATATGCTCCTCCAATGCCTTTCGTTTTGTACTGGTTCCAAAGCTATTGTTTGCATACGCAGGAGAAATATGCAGGTAAAGCAGCACCGCACAATTCGGCAGGTGCGTCCGCAAGCATCGTTAACTGTCAGTTCCATCGTTTCACGTTTCTGCGGAAGTGTTCCACATTTCCCCTGTTTTATGCTGTTCCGCTTATTTCAGTGTACAAAAGCCTTGTGAGATTTTGTGGATTGTCGTTGGATTTCCCGTTTTTTATACGGAATTCCCTTTTCAACACGCAAGGAGTGTGCTATACTGAAAAAGACCGCTGTGAGCGGTCTATGGATTTACAAAGGAGCGAAGCATATGAAAAAATTACGTTGGGGCGTGATTGGCGCCGGCGGCATTGCGGATCGCAGAACAATTCCCGGCATGATGCTGGCCAAGAACGCAGAACTGATCGCCGTCATGGACATCAATGCCGAGCAGGTTGAAAAAATCCGTCAGAAATACGGCGCAAAGCGCGGCTACACCAAAGAAGAGGATCTGCTGGCAGACCCGGAGGTCGATGCCGTTTATATTGCAACGCCCATCGTCCTGCACGCAAAGCAGGCCAAGCTGGCCGCAGATTACGGCAAGGATATTCTGATTGAAAAGCCGCTGGCCATGACGTCTGACGAAGGTCAGGAAGTCATCGACTACTGCGAACGTAAGGGCGTGAAGATCGCAGCGGGCTTCATGATGCGCTTCGGTTCGCACGTCATGAGTATGAAAAAAGCCATTGCCGAGGGCAAGATCGGCACGGTCGTATCCGGCTATTCGCAGTTTACGCTCTGGCTTCCGTATGAGCCCGGCAACTGGCGGCAGTGCAAAGCCAAAGCAGGCGGCGGCGCGATGATGGATCTGTCCGTCCACACCATCGACCTCATGGAGTATATCACCGGCATGCGCGTGACCGAGGTCGCATCCATGAACGAAAAAATCGCCTTCCCTGAGCCGCAGTATGACGTGGAAGACACGTCCACCATCCTCATGCGCATGGAAAACGGCGCGCAGTGCGTCGTGCAGTCCAACTTCAATATTCCGGACGAGGCGTCCAAGTGGCGCGTTGAGTTCTTCGGCACGAAGGGCCGTCTGCTTGGCGACACGATGATCGGCCAGATCGACGGCGGCAAGCTGAATGCCGTGTTCATTGACAAAAATGTCGCCTATTCCGCCGAGCAGACCCACGCCGACGATGTGGGCGTCGAAATTCCCGGCGACTTCGGCAATATGTACACCCGTGAAATCGAGAGTTTCTCGGATTCCATTCTCAACAATAAGCCCCTCGTTGTCCCCGCATCCGACGCCGTGCACGTCCAGCGCATCATGGAAAAAGCCTATGCCAGCGGTGAAGAATTGAAGATCATGAAGATTTAAGCTTTCTTACGGAATCTCCAGCGCATCCAGCAGCGCCCGGCACTCGTCAGGCGTCAGGATGCGCTGCGCTGTACGCGGGTCCTCCGCGGACGGCGCCCGACTCGGATCCGGGCGGTTTTCCTGCAGCCACTGCCGGGGCGACATCCCGAGATTTTTCTGAAAGCTTCGGTTCAGATACTTTGGATCGGAAAAGCCGCAGGCATAAGCCGCATCGGTCAGCGTCGTATCGGACTGGCGCAGCAGGAGCATCGCCGCCTCCAGCCGCAGCCGGGCCAGATAATCCTGAAACGGGATATGCAGCTGTTCACGGAACAAGTGCGACAGATAGGTCTGTGTCAGCCCCTCCCGTTCCGCGATTTCACTGAGGCGGACAGGCTCAGAATAGTGTGTTTCCAGATAATGCAGAATGCGGTGCATCCGCTCGGCGTTGCGCGTCTGCGTCATGTTTTCCGTATCGCTCAGCACGCGGTACGGCGTATCGCTGAGCAGGATGGCGAAAATCTCGTTGACCTGCGCCATGCATGCAAACGGTGCTTCCGGTGTATCGCGCAGATAGGCGCGAAGCGCCAGCAGCATTGCGCGGCGAAGCGCCGTCAGCCGCTCCGGCAGCAGGCAAGCGGACAATCCCCGGCAGCCGAAGCGGATACTGCGGATCTGCGGATAAAACCGGGCGCAGAAGCTGTTGGAGATCTGCAGCGTCAGAAGCCTTGCCGGCACGCCGGATGCGCAGAGTTCATGGCTGCTGCCCGCATCAAACAGCAATACCTCGCCCGGCCCTGCTTCAACGCCTTGCCGGTCAGTGCTGACGCGGCAGCTGCCGCTCAGTACCACGCACAGTTCCAGTTCCTTATGCAGGTGCATGGGGCGATATACCATGTCAACAATAAACATGGTACAGTCTGCCAGTTTGGAATGAGAGATCAGTTCATATTCATTGTAGGATTCCATTTTTTCCTCGAAAAAGCATCATTGTCGGGCTGCAGACGCATCTTCATCGGTGATAAGCCTGCCCCGTTCCTTCATAATAACAGTAAGCAGAGAAAAAAACAAGAGCCGCTCGGCTCTGAAAACAGGGAGGACGTATGAAAAAAGGCATATGCTGTGCAGGCAATATGATCGTGGATATCACTTACCCGATTGAAACCTGGCCGAAGCAGAACGAATTGACACACATTACAGAAGGCATTACACGCTCCACCGGCGGCTCGGTCTGCAACACCATTTCCGACCTTGCGCGGCTGGATCCCAATCTGCCGCTCGTGGCCTCCGGCTTCGCCGGACATGACGCGGAGGGCGATTTTGTCCTGCAGGAAATGGGCAAATACAAAAACATCGATTGCTCCATGATCAAGCGCAGCGGCGATACGTCGTTTACGGCTGTCATGTCGAACAACCAGACAAAGGAACGCACGTTTTTCCAGTATGCGGGCGGCAACGCCTATTACGGAGAAGACGATATCGACTGGGACAAGCTGAATGTCGATATTTTCCACATTGGCTATATTCTTCTGCTGCCGCATCTGGATGAACCGGACGCGGAATACGGCACAAAGATGGCACGACTCCTGCACCGGGCGCAGCAGGCAGGCATGAAAACCTCCATCGATGTTGTTTCCGAAGCGGGCGAGCGCTTCGCACGGCTCGTGACCCCAGCGCTTAAATACACCGACTACTGCATCATCAACGAACTGGAGACGCAGCAGACCACGGGTGTCCTGCTGCGCGGAGAAGACGGCGCGCTGCATGTGGAGAATATGAAAGCCGCGCTGCAAAAGCTGCACGAACTGGGCGTAGCAAAGTGGGCCGTTATTCACTGCCCGGAGATTGGCTGCGGCATGGACGAAAACGGCAATTATTATGAATTTGAAAGCCTGAAGCTTCCGAAGGGCTATATCAAGGGCACGGTCGGCGCGGGCGATGCGTTCTGCGCGGGCGTTCTGTACGCAGCGGAAACGGATATGCCGCTGCCGGAGGCACTCAAGCTTGGCGCGTGCAGCGCGGCAGCCTCGCTCAGCGAGGTCAGCGCGTCTGACGGTGTAAAGGCGAAGGACGAAGTCCTGAAGCTGTACGAGTTGTACGGCAAGAAATAAATAAAGAGGGTCATAATCACTATGAAACAGGCAGTTATGTACGGCGGCGGCAACATCGGCCGCGGCTTTATCGGCGCGACGCTCAGCCAGTCCGGCTACGAGGTCACGTTCATCGACGTGGCGGAGCCCGTGGTCAAGGCTTTGCAGGAAAAGAAGCAGTACCCCGTCCGCTATGTGTCCAGCGAGGGACATGAGGACGTGATGATCGAGCATGTGACCGCGGTCAACGGCAACGATCAGGAGGCAGCCTCCGAGGCCATCGCCAACTGCGACATCATGGCAACGGCTGTCGGCGCGAGAATCCTCAAATTCATCGTCGGCAACATTGTCGCGGGCCTCAGAAAGCGCTGGGCGCGGGACGACCGTCCGCTCAACATCATCATCTGCGAAAACCTGATGGACGCCAACAAGGTCATGGAGGGCATGCTCAAGGATCTCCTGACCGACGAGGAAAAGAAGCATTTCGATGAAAAGGTCGGCCTGGTCGAAGCGTCGATTGGCCGCATGGTACCGGTGCAGACCGAGGAGATGAAGGACGGCGACCCGATGCGCGTCTGCGTCGAGCGCTACGGCTTCCTGCCGGTCGATAAAGCCGCGTTCAAGGGTGAAATCCCGGAAATTACGAACATGGTTCCGTTCGAGCCGTTTGATTTCTACATCAAGCGTAAGCTGTACGTCCACAACATGGGCCACGCGACCTGCGCGTATCTGGGCGGTTACGAGGGCCGCAAATACATCTACCAGTCCATCGATGATCCCGAAATTCTGAACATCGTGCAGAATGCCATGCTCGAGAGCGCGCTGGGACTTTCTAAGAAGTACGGCGTCGAGTTGGAAAGCCTGATGCTGCACATCACCGATCTTCTTGGCCGCTTCCGCAACGCGGCGCTGAAGGACACCTGCAAACGTGTCGGCGGCGACCCGACAAGAAAACTCAGCGCGGCTGACCGTCTGATCGGCTCAAGCCTGCTGTGCCTGGAGCAGGGTGTGAAGCCCGCGTATATCGCCGTCGGCGCAGCCGGTGCGGTCTACCGTTATCTGAACGAGGCGGGCATCGAGCAGTCGAAGGAAGAAGCGGCAAAGGTTCTGAAGGACGTCTCCGGTCTGGAGGCCGACTCGGAACTGGCGGGGATGATTCTCGATATGTACGCCTACTTCCTTGAGGGTGAGCCCGTCTCCGCGCTGCGCCGCGCAGCACAGGCTGCGAAGACCGCGGGCCTCGGCCGGATCATCTGACCGAATCCATAGAACTCACAAAAAGCGCCAGCCGCTCGGGCTGGCGCTTTTCATTTACAGTTCCTGATAGACGGCTCTGGCGCCGCCGATATACTTGGGGCGGGTACGGGCACAGAGGATGTTCGCCTCGCCGATCTTTTTGATCGACAGCCGGACAGGAATCGCAACACGGCGCAGGTGCATGCCAATCAGCGTGCCGCCGATGTCAATGCCTGCATCTGCAACGATCGTCTCGACGAGCACGGGATCCTTGAAATTGGCCCACGCCGTCATGGCGAACGAGCCGCCCGCGTGCAACTGCGGGATGGCGTTGACAATCTCAAAGCCGTGCGCCTCAGCAACATCGCGCTCAACAACAAGCGCGCGGTTGAGGTGCTCGCAGCACTGCACGGCAAGTTCAATGCCGCGCTCCTGCAAAACGGGATAAATGCCCGCAAACGCGGCCTGTGCGGCCTCAAGGCTCGAACCCTTGCCGATGCGCGCGCCGACCATCTCACTTGACGAGCAGCCGACGACGAACAGCTGGCCCGGTCTCAGCTTCGCAACGTCCAGCAGCTCCGTGACGGCCTGCTTCGCCTGTGCGGTAAGTTCTTCATACATGATTCATTTCACCCTTCCAGAATGCTTTATGAATTTCGGGAACCTTGGCCAGCGCGGTGTAGAGCACGACGGACAAAACGATGCCGACGGCGGCCTGCACCAGATTGTTCGGGATCGACGCGGCGGCGGCAAGGCCCTTGCCGAGGATCAGCGCCTT
>ERZ1026844.2000-NODE-2000-length-11424-cov-28.156654_pt1 | contig 11424 bp, 10 predicted proteins | sample MGYA00380152_ERZ1026844 | MGnify/ENA primary metagenome ERZ1026844 (study PRJEB33269, sample SAMEA4719788) | human gut metagenome | biome: human-associated habitat; feature: organic feature; material: feces | place: Cameroon | collected 2013-10 ... | reverse complement strand
GTTCGTTATTTCTGTCCAGTTCCTCCAGGCACTGCGCAAATCGGTTGATCTGCTCTATGCCGTCATAGGCCATATCCGTGAAGTGCCACATCTCCGGCATGGCGGCGTCGCGCTCCTCCAGCCGCACCTCCTGCCAGCTGTCTACCTCCAGGCAATCCAATACGGCGTCCAGCTCCGCCTGCTTTGCGGGCAGGTACAGCTTTACGGCGCGGGCATCACTGACGCAGAGGAAATAGATCATATACGGCGGCTTTCGTGGCGGCCTGCCCAGATTGGGTGGGGCCTGCCGCAGCTCGGACTCCTGCATCACATAGCCGTGGGGCGTAAGTACGCCGCCCTCACCCTCACGCATCGATCTGCCGATCTTGTCGTAGTCCAGCATTTCCAATACGCTGTCCGGCACGGTTGCCAAATCCGGCAGGAAGTCGTTTTCCACATAGAACTGTCCCAGCGCCGCATCGTCCGTGATGCCCTGCACCACATGGCAGCAGTCCGCGCTGTATGCCAGACCCAGCACCCGCGGGAGCGTCAGCTTGCCGCCGTTGCTCTGGCACAGCTTGTCGATCTCCATCTTCACCAGTCCCTCAAAGGCCACGGCGTCCGCGTTGCTGAACGTACTGAGCTGCTCCGCCAGCGCGTTGAACTGGTACAGGTCGTACCCATCCAGGTGCGGGGCAAGGAAGTCATATCGGCCCATGTCCTCCACCTGCCAATAAGGTTCTTGTCCCTCTGACAGACGCAGCCTGTCCATGGCATCCACCAGTTCCCACGGCGTGGCGGGCAGCTCCAGCTCCGCGTGATTGCTGTTGTCGGGATTGCCCATGTATATGGAGATAATCTTTTTATCCAAGCTCCATCCCCCCGCGGCGCTGTACGATGTCCTCACAGTTGTCCGGGTCTGCACCGGGTACATCCCAGCCGCACATGCTGCCGATCTTCATAGCCTCCTCCTGTGCAGGCGTCACGCCCCTCTTTCTGTTCTGCTCATCCGCGATACGGCGGTTCTCGTGGGCGTCACCGGTAGACCAATCGCTGGGGTAGTACCCGCTTTCGCCGCGTTTGATGCAGATGAGCTGTCCCGTGCCCGGCAGCAGCGTGAAGCACATCTCCGGCAGCTTATCAAAGTGGGCGCGGAAGCGTTCCTGCTCCGTCTGGATGCTCCAATCCTCATCCTGCCACAGATGCACATACAGCTCGCTGCCACGTCCAACGGCGATCTCATGCTGCTCGAAACCCTCGCCCCAGCCGTCCGACGCCTGTCCTTCAATATACTCCTTCAGCGTGGTCAGCTCTGCCGCCGACAACTCGCCGCTGATCTGACATTCCGCGATACCCCACAGCTTGCCGTTTCGCCGCTCCACGTCGAAGGTGACGGAACGCACCTTGTCGTTCACACTGTCCGCCGCGTCGTACCAGTGCATGATGCCGCGGGTGGCCTCCTCCGGCATCCGATACTTCACCAGTGCGCTGCGGATATGGTCCTCATACGCGGTCAGGTCGTGTCCGGTCAGCAGCTCCGGTTCTTCCTGCATATTGCCATACACATCCGGCTCATAAAGCTCGGCGGTAAGCGGCATATACAGCTTCGCCATGCTGAGCTCGGGCGGTAAAACGGTAAAGCTGTCCACGCCGGGGATGAGCGCCAGCGTCCGCCCGTTGTCCCACTTCATATGGAACTGCCCGGCGTCGTCGATATAGTCCAGTTTCCCCGTCGTGCCAGCCTCCACCGGTGCATACGGATCCTGCATGGAGTCCAGCCGGATGCGTGTACCCACAGGGTACTGCTTCCGCAGGAACGCCAGCATCTCCCGATTTACGTTCATATCACATTCCTCCCATCGTCTGTGTGTAGTCTTCCTCCTCGCAGGGTTCTTCCACGTCAAAGAAGTCGAACAGGATGTCTTTTACCGCCTTGCGGACGGCGGGATCGTCTGTCAGGACTTCATAGTGAAACCCTGTGGTATCCCGATAGGGCAGTTCCTCCCGAATGCAGTCCAGAAAGGCGTCTGCATCGTCATAGAGGATGTCATCGTCCCCTACAAAGGTCACTTTGCCTACAAGAGCCACCGCTATCTCGCCTCCGTTCTCTCACAGTACACCACATATCTTTGCCGCCCGCCGCTGGCATAGGGGTGGCAGGTCAACAGCGTCAGCATGTCGCGGCCTTGCTGTATCTTGATCTTGTCCACCTCGTGGGGCTGGATGATCTGGATGTCGGCCACGGTGTAGGTCAGCGTTTCCCACAGGTTGGTGAGCTTCACGGTATCGCCCACCTGCAAACGGTCTATGTGCCGGAAGTAATCCGCACCCTTCCAACCACGATGTCCCGCGATGACGCTGTTGGTGTTGTCGCCGCCTATGGGTGCAGAAGTATTGCCCAGTACCGCCGCGCCCGCGGCGAGGTGGGCATCGGACGCACCTAAATAAACCGGCATGGTCAGCTCCATAGCCGGTATCTCCAACACACCGATGATCTCATCCTCGATGCCGTATGCCACAAGGTCGGCGGCAGGCTCCTCGCAGGCTTCCAAGTCAACAAGACCGGATTGCTTTTCGGCGTAGATGCGCTGATTGTAGGCTTGCAGGTCTGCCAGCAGTTCGGGGTACTGCTGCTCCGGCTTCCGTTCTTCGAAGAAGCTCTGCACGGCCTCATCCGTGTTGGCTTGCAGCCTATGTCCCATAAACATCGGCCACAACATGACGCAGATGCCCGCCACGGCCAGCAGTGCCGCCAGCAAGAGGGATGTCTTACGCATGGCGACACCTCCTCACTAAAAAGTATCCGCCGCCAGTCACAACCACCGCGCCAAGGCCGACGGCAAGGCCAGTAAGGTAGTGCTGCGTCCACGAGGATGCCGTTTTCTGCGTTTCGGCGTCTACGGCGTCCTGCTCTGGAGTGTAAGGCACACGGTGGCCTCGCACCAGCAGCCTGTGGGTGTTGATGCCAAACGGCGTGCAGGTCACCAGCGTTACATAGTCCTTGCCATCCTCGATTTGCAGCAGTGACGTATCTGTCGGCACCACTGTGTTGATGCTGTCCACTTCGTAGGCCAGCGTGTCGCCCAAAACGTGAACAAAAAAAGTATCTCCCAGCTTCAGTTGGTCGATGTCCGAAAACAGCTTGGACGAGGCCATTCCGCTATGAGCCGACAGCACCGCGTGGGTACTGCTGCCACCCACCGGCAGGGATGTCCCTACCACATGGCCGACTGACTTTTCAAGCGTGTCCGCCTCCGTACCGTGCTGCACGGGCAGATATACGCCGATTTTGGGAATGTCCACATAGGCCATGACGCTGCCCACCGTGAGCTGTTCCGCATACAGCAAGGGAGGGGCAGATGCCCCTCCCTCTGTAATAGTCGCCATGCCGGACAGCATGGCGTTGTACTGCTCCGCAGCCTGCCGCTGGGCAGTCAGTTCAGCAGCATTGGTCTTCTCAATAGCGGCGGTGTAAGTGGTTTCCACGTCCGAATGATACCTTTCGCTCAGAAGCTCACCCACCAGTGGGTAAAGCATCAGCCCCAGCGCCACAACACCGCAAGCCGCCGCCAGTAGCCAGCGTTTCACTGCTCGCTCTTGTGCTTGCGGGACTTGACGACAATGAAGGCTGCCGCGCCCAGCAGAGCCACGCCGCCGATGGTGAACATCCAAGTGCCATAACCGCCCGTCTTGGGCAGGTCAAAACTGGGGTTATTAACTACGGTCAGGGGGACGATGGCGTTGCCGTCCGTCATGCTGGCATCCTTTCCGTTAACAGTGGCGGAGGCGGTCAGCAGGGCCGCGCCGCACTTCTCACACTGGCCGCTCTCAGCGGTCTTGATAACGATTTTGACCGCTTCCTTCAGCAGCACATAGCCCTTGTCCGTGGCGGTTTCAGTCAGGGAATAAGTGTCATCTTCCAAGCCCTTGACCACGATGTGGCCGCTGCTGTTGGGAACGAAAGTGGTAGCGTCAGATTTCTTTGCGGCAAGGCCCTTGGCGTAATACACGCCATCCTTCAAGTCGGCAATCACGAATACATCATCGGTGTCATTGTGCAGCTTAAACTTCACATTTCGCAGATTGCCGCCGTTGTCAGAAAACTGCTTGAGAACATCGATGCCGTAGGAATACACATGGCAGCAATCCTTGAGGGTATCAAAGTGGGTGCTATTCGTTCTGCGCCATGTCAGCTCAACCTCGTTGGGATTGTCGGTATCGCCCATCTGAGCGTTGGCGGTCAGTGTCGCCGCGTAGGTGATACGCATGGTGCAGTCGCTGTACCCGCGCTTGACGCTGTCGGTATACACGGTGGCCGCCTCGTTGATCTCCGCCAGATCGGATTCGGTCATGCGGATGGTCATGGTGTTGGCGGTATCATCGTAACCTACGGTAAATTTGCCGGAGTTCTCGGCCCATGTGGTGATCTTGTCGGTGCAGCCAGCATCCTTAAAGAACTCGATGACCACATCGTTCTTGTTATAGCGAATACCCTTGCTCATGGTGTCCACATAGGTGTACTCGCTCAGAGCCGATGCCTTGGAGGTGATCGTGGGCAGCGTACTGATGATCTGATAGTCCACCGTGTCACCGATAGAGGCGGACGCGGTATGCTCGTAACCATCGGTGATGTCGGTCAGGTTGCCGTTGTGCTTGCCGGTGGAGTTCTTGGCCTCACGCACGGTCTTACCCAGCGTGGGATTGCCGGTCTGATTCTTGGGGTAGACGGTGACATCGTAGTTCCATGCCGTGCCGTCGATGGTAGTCATGGGCAGAGATACGAAGAAGGGATTGCAGGTGCTGGTGACATTCTCAGGGACGCGAGTCTCCACGACGAGATACAAGCCCTGCTCCATGTCGGATGCAGAGGCGTGACCGGTGGCGTCCGTTTCGGGCATAGCCACGCCGTCGTTCTTGACGGCGGCCTCCAGTGCATTTTTCACGGTGGTGGCGTTGGCAGCCATCGCGGTGGCCAGCTTGTTGTTGAGCATATCGCTGGTAAAGTAATTGATGCCATTGTCGGTCTTGTGAGCGTCCGCAGCGGTCAGACCGATGGCGGACAGTACGGCGTTGCTGCGGTCAGAGCCATCGAAGCCACACAGCACACCCACCGTGCGCTGGTCGTCCACCACTTCATTGTTCATGGTAACATCGGCAACACGGAGATAAGTGAACTCCACGCCCTGAATGGCGTACTTGCTCAGCTTGTCAATAACCGCGTCGTCATGCAGGCCGGTGGAAACATAGGACTCCACATCCCACGCGCCGTCGTTGCTGGCCGTGGTGATGTCGTACTTATAGATGCTCAGGGATGCTTTCTTGCCGGGGGCGATGATAGGTGCAGAATCTGTTACGGCAAATGCCGTCGTCATCAGACCAACGGCCATAAGCGTCGCCAGAATCAGTGCCACTACGCGATGGATCTTTTTCATTTGGTTGTCTCCTTCATAAAATCAGATTTTTTGCAAAAATAAACACCCATGCAAAGCATGAGTGCCGCAAACAGGAAATAGATTGTAAATCCCGTGCCGCCCGTGAACGGTAGAACGAATCCCGCATTGTTGCAGGCGGTGATGGTGACATCGCGGTTGCTGCTGTCCAATGCTCCCGTGAACAGCGGCTCGGTCAGCAGCGTGTACCCTGCTGGAGCTTTTACTTCGGTAATACGGAATTGAACACCGATTTTAAGATTCTCCCACTTGGCGATGCCTGTGTTGTCGGTGGTCACTCTGCCCACCTCCGTCCATGTCTTACCGTCTGCGGAAGTCTCCAACAGCAGCTCCGCACCGGCAAGCGGTGTGCCCGTCACATCCACCTTGCGGACGGTGATGCTGCCCTTAGCGGGTGCGTTCTCGCGGGTGACCTTGATATTGAGGTTTGCTGTGGTCAGGCTGAAATCGTATTTGGTCTCGTCCAGCACATAGCCGTCTACGGTGCCGATCTCCTGATAGAAGTATTTGCCAAGTCGCAGGCCGGAGAACGTCACCTTGCCGGTGGCATCGGTCGTGCCATCCGCGATCTTGTTGCCATCGGCGTCGAAAAGACGATACACCACACCGCCCAGCGGCTGCTTGGTTTCTGCGTCCACCTTCAAGACCTCAATACTGCCTTTGACCGGCATATTCTCGCGAGTGACCTTCAGCACCTGCCCGTTTTGGTTCAGCACAGCGGAGTACGCCGTGGTATCCAAAACATATCCGTCCGGTGCTTTGAATTCCTTGTAGGTATAGCTGCCCAACCGCAGGTTGGAGAAGGTCAGCTTACCATTGGCATCTGTGTAGCCCTCCGTGACCTGTTTACCAGAAGCATCATACAGTCGGAAGCCCGCGCCTTGCAGCGGTGTCTTGTGATCAGCGTCCACCTTGACGATCTCAATATTGGCCTTGGCAGGTGTGTTGGTTCTCTTTTGTGTAATGTTCAGCGCGGTCGCTGTAATGGTGATCTGATACTTGGTGTTGTCCACCACATAGCCAGAGGGAGCGCTGATCTCCTGATAGCTATACTTGCCCTGTGGAAGATCCTTGAACACTGCCTTACCGTCTGCACCGGTGGTCATGTCAGCCACCTTTTTACCATTGGCATCAAATAGCCGATAGGTCACGCCTGCGAGTGCCTTGCCGGTTTCCGCGTCCACCTTATTGATGGTCAGGCTGCCCTTTTCCTCCACGATTTTGACCTTAAAATGAATGTACGCCCACACAGGGTCGGGCAGTGAGGTCAGCGCGGCGCAAGCCTGATAATTGCTGCCATTGCTGGGCTTCAACAGAACAGACTCTGTACCCTCCACGTCCAGCGAATACCCATAGTCGCTGCTGATATAGCCGTTCAGCTTTTCCGCCGCATCCTTCGTAGCTGTCACGGTCAACGTGTTCCAACTCTGATTGACCGTCACGCCGCTGATGTTAGTGCCGAAGTAATACTGCGACAGTACACCGTTGGTGTCGGTGGCTGCGCCGATGTATTTGCTGCCGTCCCACGTCAGCTGGATGGCGTTGCTGTCACTGAGCTGGCTGCGATAGCGCACCGCAAAGCTGGGGATCACACCATGACCCATGATACGGTCAATAAGGATGTCATACGCCTCCTGCACGCCGTCACCGGCGTAGTGGAACAGGTTGGCGCAGGTGGTGTCGTACAGCGTGTAGGGATACACCGAACTGCGGTAGCCGCACACGAACTCCCACACCACCGCCTGCGTCGCCAGCTGCGCGCAGTCCGGGTGCATATTGAAGCCGTAATTGCCGCCGTAGCCGTAGGCCATGGCCAGCGTCACAGCATACCGTTGATTCCACGTCAGGTCGCTCCATGACGTGGAGGAATACTGCAAATCGCCGCTGGCGGAACGCACCTCCGGCTCCATGCAGTAGGCCGGGACAGTCTCCCCGGTGTCGTTCCGGGTGAAATACTTGAGCTTGTTGCTGGTGTACGGCCCCCACTGGGACACCGGCGTTTTGTCCTCGTGGTAGCGATATTCGTTGCCGCTGCTAACGACGCCCGTGACCGTGGCTGCGTGGGCGGTCACAACGGATAGCCCCATGACAGCCACCAGCAGACACACAAGCGTCAGCAGCTTGGAAATGGTTTTCTTCATATATCGTGTTCCTTTCCCCCAATGCAAAAGGCCGGCAGCATACGCTGTCGGCCTTTTGGTCGGGTATTCAGTTGGCTTATCCGTACAGCACCACCACAATGTACTCGTCCGATGCCGCATTGTAGCGGGCGGTGCAGTTGAATCGCGCATACGCGCTGACCGTTTCCGCGCCGTCCATGGCGGCGAGGCAGGCGAAGGTGGCGTCCACATTACCCTTTACGGCGGCGGTCAGTGCCGACTGTCCGCCGTTCTCCGCCAGCCATGCCACGCTGTCCGCCGTGCCGGGGAAGTAGCTGGAGTCGGCGGTGGTCATGCTGGTGTCGATGGTCACGCCGTACTGCGCTCTTGCATACTCGTTGCCCGCCCGGACAGCCTCCGCGATGGAGTAGATGTTCCCACTGGCGGCAGGCTTCGGCGTGGGCGTAGGTTCGGGAGCAGCCTCCTGCACTGTCTGTTCCTGTCCTTCTGTCGGCGTAGGCGCGGGTACGGGATCAGGTGCGGGCATCACCGGCTGTTCAGGGGTAGTCGGTTTCTCCGGCGTAGTGGGCTGTTCCTCCTCGGTAGGTGTGGACGGATTTCCCGCCATCTTGCCGGAAGGTGTCTCCGCATCCTCAGCAGGTTTCGGAGTCTCCTCGCCGCCTGCGGACTCGGCCTTCTCAGTATCCTCCCCAGCAGGCAGGCTCTCCGCATCGTCCTGCGTCTTGTCCTCTGCGGGTGCAATGGCCTGCGCCGCGCTCTGCACCGCCGCCACCGGCAGCATCGTCGATGCGGAGCTGTCCCCGGTCTGCCCACAGGCCGTGAGCAGCAGGAGCATCCCCATCATCAGGGGCATGATTTTCTTTTTCATGTGCGTTTCTCCTTTCTTTGTTTTGGGTAGCACAAACAACTACCACACAACCATCCGTAAGTCAACGGAAAGATTTATAATGGCCTGACAAGGTGGGAGGCCCTCTAACACAAGCCGTTCCCATGCTCATACCATGCCTCCCATCTGCGGCGTGTACTCCTCATCCTGCCAGTTGTTTCGGCATTCTTCGAAACGGTTGACCAGTTCTGTGGCGGCAAGGACTATCGTAGGCGGTTCCATCGTTTCCGAGAAGCTGTCCTCATCCAGCTCGAACCAACAGTGATCCACCGTAGAATCATACCGGTCAAAGCGACGCTCTGGCAGTCCTACCTGCCTTGGAATGAAGTATTCACCCATGTCGCAGCAATCTTTGATGGTGCAAATTTGTTCCGTAGTCAATATGCCGGCAATGACGCATTCATTGGGCATCTTGTAATTATCGGCATCTCTGTACAGATATGAGATCTTGGTGTTCACAGGTAGCCCTCCTCTTGAATGGTCATAGCATCCCTCCCATCTCCATGCAGCTGCTCTGACCACTGTTCATCACTTCCTCCATGCTGGTATAGCCCTTATAGGCGATGTAACCCCGGTCGGTGAACATCCCGTCCTCCGCGTTCATGCGCTCCGTGCCGTACTTCTCATAGTCGTAAAAAGCATCGAGGTTCTCGTCATACTCAAAGCGGCCAGACTGCTGGATCATGTACTTGCCGTATTCCTGCAGCGTATGTGTGCCGGGGGCGAAGTCAAAGAGGTCAAGGTTTTCCGCAAGATTTTTGATCTGTGCCGCGGACTTTGGCTCTGCCAGCATGACCACAGCGCCCAGCTTTTCCATATCCGCTTTTGATAACCCATCCGTTGCCTCTGCCAGTTCGTTGAGGTCGGAGAGGGTTTCGTACTCCATATCCAACAGGACATCCACCTCGTTGGGGAGCTGGCTGTCCTCCAGCCGCAGGCGGACATCGGCGGGATCTGTGATGCCCCCGCGAAGGAGGGCGCGGTCGATCTCCTCCTGCACCATGGGGAGGAACAGCCATGTGATGTGCTCTGTGTCCTCCGGCTCGGCTTTGGATGTCACCGCAACGGTGATGGCGTTCGGCTCATAGTAATAGCAGGGAAAAAACCGGCCATCGTAGACCTGTTCCAGCTTCATGCCGTTGTCGTAGACCACGCCGTAGGGCGTGATCGTGCCGCCGCCATTTTCGATGAGCTGCCATGCGGTTTTCTCGCCATCCAGTTTGTTCAGTTCATCCACACTTGCGCTGCCGCCGTGCAGGTTCATGTAGTGGTCGCGGCCGATGGCGGCGAGGTCGGAAAAGTCGGTGATGACCGTGGCCTGCTGGCAGCAGAAGGTCAGGTTGATGAGATCCTTCAGCTCGAAAAGCTCCAGCTTGTGGGCCATCGCCTGAAACTGCGCAGCCTCGCCGGTGTCGAAGCTGTCCAGCCGCTTGGCGAGGTAGTTCAGCTCCTCCACATTGACCGTGAGCATTTCCACTCGCTTGAGAACAGTGTAGAAGCTGTCGATCTCCTCCACCTTGCAGTCCGCCTTGACCGTATCACCGATCTCCAACGCCTCCAGCAGCTCCATGCAGTGCGCGTACTGGTCGCGGGGGATGGGGAACGGAATGGTCGCCACGCCGTATTCCGGGTGGTTGGGGTTACCGAGAACCGCTCGAATCATATTTGCGTCTCCTTTCTATTTCTTCCATATCTGTCCGCAGACAAGTGCCGTCTCGATGCCAGCAGATACTTCCGTGGGCGGGATACGGGCATCCGCGGCATCGCTCGTTCTCCATACAAAACACCGGCTCCGGCACGAACGCCGTGCAGGTGCGTTTGTCTACACTGCGTCTGATCCCATTGCTCATGTCTACCTCCTTATCCATAAAATGCAAAAGGACGAAGCCTGATTGTTCAAACTCCGTCACATAGCATTCTGTATTACATTGTCTGTTCCAGCGCGTCCTCCTGCTGCCGGATGCGCTCGACCACATCCGGCACACAGTCCTCGATCTGCTGCTGGACGCTCCTGATCACTTTCTCCTGTTCGGCGGTGAGGTCAAAAAAGTCGCCGTCTACGGAGTCGGCACAACATCGGTAGATCTCGGTCATCTGCTCCGGGCTAAAAAGCTGCTCCTTGTGGATGAGGCCGCTTCGTATGGCAAAGTCTTGCTTGACCTCGTCATAGTCCTCCATGAAGTAGTGCCCGTGGGACACGCCCGTGCGGTCATAGTCCCAATCCCATGTGACGAACTGGACGCCGTGTTTACTATGCGTTCCCGCCAGCACCGTGCCGTTGAAGTCGGCAAGGATTCGATAGTCACCATCCAATCCGCCGGCTTTGAGCTGCGGGGCAGTCTCCATAGCAACCATATACTCCAGCGTTCGGGCGGCGATGTCCTCGGCCTGGCGGAGAGCCTCCTCGGTCTGAGGTGTGCCAACATCCTCCCGACGATAGAACACGCTGCCCTTGCCGGTGATACGGCAGAGGGGCACGCCATTCCAATAGACAGGCAGTTGCGAGTCCTCCAAAGGCTGGGTTTCAAAGCCTGCGCGGTGCAAGCAAGTGCAGACCTCCTCAAGGAAGCGGAGCTGCTGCTCTTTGTTGTGGTCATTCATAGTAAAAACTCCTCTCTGCGAAACAAAAAGGCCGGTATCCAAAGTAGGATACCGGCCCGAAAGTATTTGGTTGGTATCATATCTTGATACCAACCACTATCTAAAAAATATTATATTATTTTGGGGAGGCGAGCGAAAAAGACGCTCAAAAAAGCATAGTCCACTTTAAAACAGGACGGGAATGGGCTGTGAATTTAGTTCAAATCCTGCCTAACGCTCATAATTGGCTTTGTGTATCTATAAAACACGCTTTAGAAAAAAGAGGTATAAAAACACTGAAACCCCTGATTTCTCAGGGGTTTCAGGTGAGTGTATCTATTTTGGTCACTCAAGATGGCGCAGTGGGAGGGATTCGAACCCTCGTGCCGCTTTTGACGACAACACGATT
>ERZ1026844.1999-NODE-1999-length-11426-cov-2.799666_pt1 | contig 11426 bp, 10 predicted proteins | sample MGYA00380152_ERZ1026844 | MGnify/ENA primary metagenome ERZ1026844 (study PRJEB33269, sample SAMEA4719788) | human gut metagenome | biome: human-associated habitat; feature: organic feature; material: feces | place: Cameroon | collected 2013-10 ... | reverse complement strand
GTGTAGATGTATATGTTTCATCCCCACAAACGACTTCATATCCATCTTCAATTTTGTTTACCATATCAATGTGTTTAAAGAAATGGAAATCTGCTTTGTCTTTTAATTCGTTGTATAAGTTTTCAAGTACTACATAGTTGATGTCTGTTCCTAAGTGACGTACTTTCGCTTTTAATAAGTGAAGATCGTTTTGAAGACATTTTTTAGCGATAGCTGCATCTGAGTTCGCATATAGACGAGTTTTTTCTCCACCCATCTTGCAGTTGATTTCATCAACATACTCCATTAAATCGATAGCTTCTTGTTCACCTACATATTCATATAGGTTTCCTCCAAATTCATTTGTGATATTGTATTTTCCATCACTGAATGCACCGGCTCCACCAAAACCGTTCATGATGGCACATGATTTACAGTGGATACATGATTTGATGTTCTTTCCATCAATTGGACATTTTCTTTTGTTTAATGGTGCTCCTGCTTCAAAAACACCAATTTTTAATTCAGGTTTACTCTTTAATAATTCGTAGGCTGAGAAAATTCCTCCAGGCCCAGCACCAATAATAATGATATCGTATTGCATCTTTTTTCCTCCTGCTTGAAGGCTATAGTCTACTGTTTTCGGTAGTAGGTATGAACGTTCAACCATATCATGAACTTATATAACCCGGACTATTATACGGATAAAGTTTATTTTATGCAAGCGATATTTTTAAAAACTAAATATGAAAAAAATGCTATAATCATGTAGGCTAGAAGAGGTATGCATATGAGCAAGAATAAAATACATGACTTAATAATGATTATACTTGGAAACTTTGTAGTCGCATGTTCAGTTTCCTTTTTTATACTTCCTAATAATATATTAACTGGTGGGGTTGCCGGTGTAGCTGTCGCATTACATCCCATTCTTCCGATTGATACAGTTTTGATGATTGATGCATTAACAATTGGACTCTTTATATTGGGAGCTCTTTTATTAGGAAAGCAGTTTGCGATGAAATCTGTGATTTCCACAATTGTATATCCGGTTTTCGTAACAGGTTTATCACAAGTTGCCACAATGTTTCCTAAAGATACATTTGTGATGCCACCTTATGTGGCTACAATTTATGCCGGAGTTCTTGTTGGAATTGGACTTGGTTTGGTATTTAGGGTCAATTCAAGTACGGGTGGTATGGATATCTTAGCTTTGGTTTTACATAAATACTTGAAGATTCCTGAAGGAACAAGTGTCATGATCGTAGATGGCTTAACGGTTTTATTGGGTGTGGTTACACATGGTTTAACACCAGCATTGATTGGTATCATGTCTGTATTTGTTTGTGGTGTAGCTATTGATAAAACGGTAATGCTAGGTATGCAATCCGCAAAAAATGTTATGATTATATCGACAGAGTGGAAACAGATTCGTCGTATTTTGTTAGAGACAGTGGATCGTGGTGTAACGATTCTAGATGGAAGTGGTGGCTATACGCAAGCACCTAAGCCAGTGTTGATGTGTGTTATTAAACAGAAACAATATCCATTATTAGAGTCAAGTGTTTTAGAAATCGATTCCAAAGCTTTTATTATTGTGAATGATGTGCATCAGGTACATGGTGCTGGTTTTACATCAAAACATGTGGTGGAGACAGATGAAACAACATATTAAAGAAATTATTGTCGTTGAAGGAAAAAATGATACAAACACGTTGCAGTCTTTTTTTGATTGTGACACGATTGAAACAGGTGGAGACCAGGTCAACGAGAAAACGATTGAGCGAGTTAGACAAGCTCAAAAGACTAGAGGCGTAATTATTTTTACAGATCCAGATACGCCAGGAGAACATATACGTAGATTGATTGGCAGTAGTGTGCCGGGATGTAAACATGCGTTTATTAATAAGGAAAAGGCGAAAACACCTAAAAAAGTAGGTGTAGAGCATGCAAGTAAAGATGATTTATGGGATGCTCTAAGTCATTATGTAACGTTTGAGAATAAAGAAGAAGTGTTGAGTTGGCAAGACTTTATTGATTTAGGCTTGGTTGGAAATAAAGAATTGCGCTTTCAAGTGTGTGAAGCATTCCATATTGGTCCTTGTAATGCGAAAACATGCTTTAAGCGTTTAAATCAGATGCATGTGACAAAAGAAGAAATAGAAGAAAGGAGTCTTTCATGAAACAGGCGATTGCGACAGTAAAAAAGACAAAAGAGATTCAAGAAAAATATAAGGTTTTCACAAAGAAAAGCTTTGGACAGAATTTTATTATTGAACCGGGTGTTGTTGAAAAGATTGCCAATGCGGCCATTCAATCAAGAGATGAACTTGTTTTTGAGATTGGTCCTGGAATTGGGGCTTTAACGCAGTTTTTATGTGAGAAAAGTGATCAAGTTGTAGCTTTTGAGATTGATGAGAGATTGCCGGTTGTATTAGAGAATGAGATTGGTTTTGATCATTTACAGATAGTATTAGAAGACATCTTAAAGGTGGATATCAATGAAAAGATTCGCGAATTTAGAAAGCCTGGACAAAAGGTGGTTTTCGCATCGAATCTTCCTTACTATATTACGACGCCAATCTTATTCAAGTTGTTTGAGGCAAATGAAGAGATCGAAAGAATCACGGTTATGATGCAAAAAGAAGTGGGAGAACGTTTCTTGGCACATGAAAATGATAAGGAATACAATGCGTTGAGTGTGATTACGCAATATCGTTGTGATGTGAAAAAGGTCATGGATGTATCAAGAAGAGTATTTTGGCCAAGTCCAAATGTGGATTCGATGGTTATTCAATTTTCTTTCCATCACAAATATCATTTAGAAGATGAAAATTATTTCTTTAATTTAGTAAAGGCTTGTTTTACGCAAAGAAGAAAAACAATCTATAATAATTTCCAGGGTTTTGTGAAAGATAAGGCTTTGGCAAAAGAATTATTAGAACAAGTAAATATTGATCCAAGTACGCGTGCACAACAATGTACGTTAGAGGATTTTATTCGATTATATGAGGTGACCTATGAAAGTACAGGCAAGGGCAAAAATTAATCTAGCATTAGATGTCGTGGAAAGAATGGATAATGGGTATCATTCTTTAGATATGATCATGGTGCCTATTTCAATTTATGATGAGATTGAGATAGAAAATAATGATTTTGATGTAGTTGAATGTGAAGGTATGAAATTACCAGAGAATAATACGGTTTCAAAGATGATTCAAGTTTTAAAGGATACCTATCACATAGATTCTTGTTTTAAAGTATCGATCAAGAAGCACATTCCAGCTCAGGCAGGTCTTGGTGGTGGAAGTGCGGATGCAGCAGCTGTGTGCAAGGCTGTTTTAAAGATGGAAGGTATTGAGGAAACGGAAGAAAATCTTTATGAAATCACAAAACAAGTGGGTGCGGATGTTCCTTTCTGTATTCATGATAAGTGGGCTCGAGTGAAGGGGATTGGAGAAAAAATCACGCCAATTGATAGTGATTGGAAATTTGATATTGTGGTTGTCAAACCGGATTTTGGAATTTCTACCGCGAATGCATTTTCTAAATGGAAAGAGTCTCGTCCTTTTCATCCGGATGTAGATTTAGTAGAGTCGAGCATTCGAGAAGAGAATATGGATCTTTTATATCAGACTATGGCAAATTCATTGGAGCCAATCGCTTTTGAGATTGAGCCTGAATTAGAACAGGTTAAAATGGATATGGAAGATGCTGGTTTAGTGCGTATATTGATGTCTGGGTCTGGTTCAAGTATGTTGGGATTCAGTGTGGATGAAGAAGTGATTTTAAGTGCGTGTGAGCAATTGAAGGAAAAGTATAATTTTGTTCAAATTGTTCATGTAGGAGGCTAATATGGCAGCTTCTGTAATTTCTTATTTAGTATTCTTTGCGTGTTTTGGTTTAAGCTTTTATGCGATTTCAAGTATTCAGTTTGAAAAGGTGTGTAGTGTAAAAAATCCTAAGAAAGTGCAGATTTTAATGTTTCTTTTATCGCTTTGTCTTGCGTACATTTCAAGTCAGGCGATTTTACAATTAACAATCTATAATGGCTTTGCTTGATAAGTGGATTGCCCTGGATATGGGGGCATATCTTGCACGGTTTTATGATTTTTCTACACAGAAACAAATTGTTTTAAAAACAATAATCGCAAAAAAAGGAAAAGAAACATTGGGAGTCTCCAATCAGGCACTTGCCTATTTATATAAGGATTTGGATACGACGCAAATTCAATATCCTATTTCAAATGGTCAAATTCTTCATTCGATTGAGCCTTTGGTTCAAAAAGGATTAAACGAACTACATGCCTTTGATGGCTTATTAAGACCGAGTATGCTTGTGAGTGTTCCTACACAGTTGTCGCAAAGACAACGAGAACTTTGGCAGCAGATGTTTTTGGATTGTGGAGTACGTAAGGTTGAATTTATTTCAAACTTAGAGGCTTTACAAGAAGAAGGGTCTTGTTTTCTAGTGCATAGTGGACATTCTTATACGGAAATTCATGTGTGTGCTTATGGTAAGGTGCTTGTGTCAAAGACAATTTATTATGCGGGAGCACAGATGGATGAGCAGATTCAAAAAATCGTTTACAACAAGACGGGTTGTTTTATCACAAAAATGGATGCGGCTCATTTAAAGGAAATGGCAAGTAAAGCTTTTTGGCAACAAAAAAATAATTTATTGTTGTGTTATGGCTTTGATTCAAGACAGATTCTTCATCAAATTCAAATTGAGTCAAGTATGTTGTGGCCAGCTTTAGAGATGGTTTCAGCACAGATTTCATTATGGGTAAAACATTGTTTTGATGGTCTACCTGCTTCTTTACAAGAACATTTTTTGATGCATGGAATTGAATTGAGTGGCGGATTGGCGGATTGTTTCGGGCCGTCACAATTCATTTCTAAAAACATATCTTGTCCAGTTCTTTGTACAAAACGAGGACAATACGATATGATAGATGCATTAAAGGGGGTAAAGTCAGCATGATTGATTATAAAATGATTTTATTACCATTCTTGATTTCAGTGATTCTAACACCTTTGGTGAAGCAATATTCTATTTATTGTGGGGCCTATGCCAAAGAAAATAAGCGTACGGTTCATCATGGAAAGATTTCGCGTATTGGTGGTGTTGCGATTTATTTGGCATTCATTATAACGATGGCTATCTTTGTGAAGGCAGACCGTCAGATCAAAGGATTGGTTATTGGAAGCAGTATTATGTTTTTTACCGGTTTAATTGATGATTTGATTGATATTAAGCCACTGGTTAAGCTAACATTGGAAGTTATTGCAGCTTTAGTGTTGATTTATTTTGGTATCTCAGTAGATATTATTCGTTTGCCTTTGGGTATTCAAATTGATACCGGTATTATTTCATTTATCTTTACGATTATTTGGGTGGCCGGTATCACAAATGCGGTAAACTTTATGGATGGTTTGGATGGCCTTGCCGGAGGTATGAGTGTTATTGTGCTTGTGGTCATCGGTTCTATTGCCATCATCGAAAGACGTTCGGATTTATTAAGCATTGCCTTTATCTTAGCTTTTGGAACATTGGGCTTCTTAGTTTATAATGCGCATCCCGCAAGTATCTTTATGGGAGATTGTGGATCGTTGTTTTTGGGATTCATGATTTCGGCTATTTCATTGCTTGGATTTAAATCGAGTACGATTTTAACGTTGGCATTGCCAATCTTATTGTTGATGCTGCCAATCATTGATACACTATCCGCTATTTTGAGGCGTACTTTAAAGGGTATGAAATTCATGGAGGCGGACAAAAGTCATATTCATCACTTGTTGATGCGTCAATTTGGGCATCGTAATACGGTTATTATTATGTGTGGATTAACAGCACTATTTGGATTGAGTGCTTTTGCGTATATGATCAATCGAAATATAGGATTTTTAGTTATGGTCATCATATTATTGTCGGTAGAGATATTTATTGAGAAATCGGCAATGATTAGTGAAAAATTTCATCCTTTGATTGGTCTGTGGCATCGTATTCAAAGAAAATCGCGAAAAATATTCAAAAAAGTAGGCTAAAATGCCTACTTTTAATATTATTTTCACATTGAACTGTTAGAATAGGGCTTATGGAACCGAATGAATGGCAAAAGTACAAAAACAAAAAGTCGACGGAGTACACACAGAAGATTACGTCGCAGGCTAGAATTGCTGAAGAACAACTGTTAGAGGGTCTAAATGAAAGTGAGGTTTATGATTATATGCTTTCTAAACTGAATTTTTGTCAGAGGAAACAAATGTATTCGAGTTTAGAAGCTAAGGTGTATGTGAAAGTTGGCGACATATGCTTTACGGATTTTGGGTTGGCCTATCTAAGTGAGGTTGGCTATCAGCATTTTGGTTTAGTGTTGGCAATGAAGAATGGGAAAATATTTGTAGTACCTATGAGTGGAAATAGTAGTGCGTATCATAGGGCGTATGATCCTGTATCCCATATGGGTAAGCGGCATTTGATGCGTTTACCAGAAATTGATGGCTTAAATAAGTCGAGTGTATTATTTTTAAATGATGCGAAATGGATCAATTCAGCGCGTGTGATTGATGTAAAGGCGCACATTGATCCAAATTCTCACTTGTTTGATAAAATAAAAAAATGTGTCATGCAAATGATGCTATAATAGGAACATGTCAAAATGTGTAGTAGCCTGTTCAGGTGGACCTGACAGTATGGCTTTATTAGATCAATTGAATAAACAAGGCAAGGACATTGTCGTTGCACATGTGAATTATAAACATCGCGATACGGCAGATAGGGATGAGAAAATAGTGAAGGAATATTGTAAAAAATATGATATTCCTGTTCGTGTTTTATATCCGGTGCATGAGAAAGGAAATTTTCAGGCGTGGGCAAGAGATGTTCGTTATGCTTTTTTTGAAGAAGTGGCAGATGAATTTGATACGAAATTATTATATGTAGCACATCAGATGGATGATGTGATTGAGACGTATTTGTTTCAGAAAAATCGAAATATGATTTGTGACTGGTATGGCTTGAAAGAAAAGAGTGTAAGGCACGGATATCAAATTGTTCGGCCTTTACTTAATTTCACAAAGAGTGAATTGCAGCAATACTGTAATGATAATGGCGTTTCTTTTGGGATTGATGAATCGAATTTAACCAATCACTATACGCGTAATGTGATTCGTCATACGCAAATTGAGAAGATGGATCGTAAAGAAAAGGAAGAGTGGATCTTAAAAATTCAAAATGAGAATGATTTTTGGCAAATAAAAAGAGAAGGCATGGAAGAGTTTTTTAAGAATTGGAATAAGAATGTAGATGCTTTATTGAATCAAAAAGAGGCCTGGCTCTATTTAGATACTTTCTTATTTCATTCTTTGTGTCATCATTTTTCAAGAAAATATATGGAAGAGTTGTGTGCTCAATTAAAGGGAAATGTGCTGATTGAAATAGAGGATCATTTATTGGAAAGGCATAATGAAAAGTTGTATTTAATGCCAAAACCACAGGATGTGTATTATACATTGAACGAATTGGAGTATAAAGATTATAAAGAATTCTCTATTATGAATCAGGGCCAAACAATTGAGTCTTTGAGTGTGGAGGCATCTGACTTTCCTTTGGTGGTGCGTCATGTTAAAGTGAATGACGTGATTTCGATGCGTTTTGGAAATAAAAATGTGCATCGTTTCTTTGTGGATCGAAAAATCTGCAAGATATACCGAAAATATTGGCTGGTTGTGGAAAATAATGCGGGTAAAGTTATTTTCGTACCAGGACTTGGATGTGATGTAGAACATTATTCACAAAATCAACAGTTCTACTTTAAAATGCATGGTCTAGATTAAATGTTTATGTTACAATGTGTAGGTAACTTAAGGAGAAAAACACCATATGATAGCTCAAGATATTGAAAAAGTTTTATTAAGTGAAGAAGAAATCGAAAATCGTTGTGTAGAACTAGCACATCAAATAGAAGAAGATTATAAAGAATCTGGAGAAACTCCAATCGTAGTTGGATTGTTAAAGGGAAGTGTTCCTTTTATGGCTGAATTGATTAAGCGTTTTGAATTTCCATGTGAAATTGATTTTATGTCAGTTAGTTCATACGATGGAACAGAATCAATTGGAGATGTTCGTATTTTAAAGGATATGGATCTATCTTGTAAGAATCGTTCTATTTTAGTTGTAGAAGATATTATTGATACAGGTAGAACTTTAGTTGAAGTAAAAAGAATGTTTAAGAATAAAGGTTGTCTAGATGTTCGTTGTGTAACATTGTTAGATAAACCAAGCCGTCGTGTTTGTGAAATTGAGGCGGATTATGTTGGTTTTGAAGTGCCAAATGAATTTGTGGTTGGATACGGATTGGATTACAATCAGAAATATCGTAACTTACCATTTATTGGTGTTTTAAAGCCTGAAATTTATCAGTAGGAGGAAGATTATGAAGAAGTGGTTAAATTATTTACCAACCATCTTCATTTTATCAATTGTATTATCATTAGTTTTTTATAGTTCACAGGGCAGTACTGTACAAATGAATTATACACAATTTGAGAAAATTGTAGATGAAGTTGACTTTAAGAAGAGTTCTATGACAATTAGTTCCACTGTTATTCAGTTGGAAGGTACTTATGAGCAGAACTCAAAGACAGTTGGATACAAGGTTATTGTTCCAAGAACAGAAAAGAATATTGAGAAGTTGGAAAAGGCTTTGCAGCGTAATGGTGGAAAGCTAACAGTAGAAGATCCTAACCAAGGAAGTGTATGGATTTCTATTCTTTCTCAAATTATTCCATTCTTGATTATTGCGGTATTCTTCTACTTCATGTTTTCAAAAATGGGCGGTGGAGGCAATAATAAAGCCTTTGAATTTGCAAAATCAAAAGCTCGTGTTGAATCGAATGTAAAAGTTCGTTTTAAAGATGTTGCGGGTTGTGAAGAAGAAAAAGAAGAAGTAAAAGAAATTATCGATTATTTACGTTCACCAAAGAAATTTACAGATATGGGAGCGCATATTCCTAAGGGAATCTTAATGGTTGGTCCTCCAGGAACTGGTAAGACTTTATTGGCAAAAGCCGTAGCTGGAGAAGCCAATGTTCCATTCTTCTCGATTTCAGGCTCTGACTTCGTTGAAATGTTTGTCGGAACAGGTGCGAGTCGAGTTCGTGACATGTTTAAAACAGCACAAAAGAGTGCGCCATGTATTATTTTTATTGATGAAATCGATGCCGTTGGACGTCAGCGAGGAGCTGGTATGGGAGGCGGAAACGATGAGCGTGAACAAACATTGAACCAATTATTGGTTGAAATGGATGGTATGACAGATAATGCTGGAATCGTTGTGATTGCGGCTACAAACCGTCCAGATGTATTAGACCCTGCTTTACTTCGTAGTGGTCGTTTCGATCGTCGTGTTACGGTTAGCTTGCCAGATATTAAGGGTCGTGAAGCTATTTTACATGTACATGCTCGTAACAAGAAATTGGCGAGTGATGTTTCACTAGCGAACTTGGCAAAACGTACGCCTGGATTCTCTGGTGCCGACTTAGCTAACGTCTTGAATGAAGGTGCAATTTTAGCGGTTCGTAAAAATGAAGCTAAAGTCACTATGACAGATTTAGATGAAGCCATTGACCGTGTTATGATGGGACCTGCGAAAAAGAGCAAAAAATATACAGAAAAAGATAAGATTCTTGTGGCTTACCATGAAGCAGGACATGCAGTTATTGGTTTGAAACTTGAAGATGCAGATATGGTTCAGAAAGTTACAATTATTCCTCGTGGAGATGCGGGTGGATATAACTTGATGACACCTCGTGAAGAGAAATACTTCCATAGAAAATCTGAATTTATTGCGCAGATCACTGGTTTACTTGGTGGTCGTACAGCTGAAGAGATCCAATTTGGTGAAATCAGTGCGGGTGCTGTAAATGATATTGAAAAATTAACAGAAATTGCCAAAAATATGGTTCGTGTATATGGTATGTCTAGTTTAGGACCTATCCAATATGCGGATCCTCAAGGAAATGTCTTCTTAGGAAGAGATTATACAAAGGGTAGTGATTATTCTGCAGGCGTAGCGGCTGAAATTGATAAAGAAGTTCGTGCGATTGTAGATGAGTGTCATGAAAATTGTCGTAAGATCTTAACTGAAAACAAAGATTTGTTGGATTTGATTGCGAACAATTTGTACGAACATGAAACATTGACAAATGAAGAAATCACGAACTTAATGAATTATGGACAATTAACAGATCCTAATGTTGAAACAAGTGAAGAAGAGGAAAAACCAGAACAAGAAGTAGTTCAAGTTCCAGAGATTCCGGAAACTCCAAGTGGTGTTGACCAAAAGGATTTGGATGATGCGTTCAATGAATTAACTAAGAAGAAAGATTAATTACACACTTAAGCCATCGATTGATGGCTTTTAGTTTGGCTTGAAAAGGATAAGAGAATTCAGTAGAATGGTGCTAGTGAATTTTATGTGGAGGATGTTATGAAAGATCAACTATTAAAAGCTCTTGTTTTAAATGAGCATGTTCGTTTATATATTGTGCGTACAACTGACTTAGTACAGGAAGCGCAGGACCGTTTTGATTTACATCCATGTGCTTGTGCAGCTTTAGGAAGAACTTTATCTGTGGCAAGTATGATGGGTGCTATGTTGAAATCAGAAGAAGAAATGTTATCAATCACAATCAATGGGCATGGTCCAATTGGTTCAATTGTGGTAGATGCGTATGCGAATGGAAATGTTCGTGGTTTTGTTTCAAATCCACATGTAGAGGATGTTTTGATTCGCCCAGGTAAATTAAATGTAGGAGCTGTTGTAGGTACAGATGGAACTTTAACAGTTACTAAAGATTTAAGTATGGAAGAAAACTTTTCTGGTTCAGTTGAGTTGCAGAGTGGTGAAATTGGGGATGATTTTGCCTATTACTTCACTTTATCGGAACAAACACCAACAGCCGTATCTTGTGGAGTTTTAATTGGAACAGATGGTCGCGTTGCCAGTGCTGGGGCTATGATTCTACAAATGCTTCCTGATGCGACTGAAACAGATATTTCGATTTGTGAACACGTACTTGAAGGATTGAAACCAATGAGTACTTTAATTCAGGAATATGATGATTCAAGTTTAGAAGATTTGGCAAATGATATGTTTGAAGATGCCAAAATCTTAACGACACAACCAGTGGCTTATGATTGTCCTTGTTCAAAAGTTCGTATGGCTAGAGCTTTGGGAACGATTAAAAAATCAGATGTTTTAGATATGGCGGATAAAGAACATGGTTGCGATATCACATGTAACTTCTGTAATGAAACGTATCATTTTACAGAAGAGGAATTAAGAGCGATTGCGAGTAAGATGCATGATTAAGATTGGAAATGTAGAATTTGAAAATCCTGTAGTCATTGCGCCGATGGCAGGTATTAGTAATATCGC
>ERZ1026844.1998-NODE-1998-length-11427-cov-6.894126_pt1 | contig 11427 bp, 8 predicted proteins | sample MGYA00380152_ERZ1026844 | MGnify/ENA primary metagenome ERZ1026844 (study PRJEB33269, sample SAMEA4719788) | human gut metagenome | biome: human-associated habitat; feature: organic feature; material: feces | place: Cameroon | collected 2013-10 ... | reverse complement strand
CCGTAACCCCATTGAAACGATCGCTCCGCGAAGGGGTACGGCACTGTACGCCGTGCTTGTACTGTACCCCAAAGGCGCCACCATTTATGGGGGAGCTGGCGGCGTAAGCCGACTGAGGGGAACAGTAAAACAGCTGGGCAGCTTTGAGCCGTTCCCCTTTCGTCATGGCTTCGCCATGCCACTTTCCCCGCACGCGGGGACAGCTTTTGGTTAGTGGTAGCCCCCCCAAAAAGGCTCCCCGGCCGGGGAGCTGGCACGGCGTTAGCCGTGACTGAGGGGTTGTAACAAGCAATGAGATGTGAGTTGCTTATTTTACTTCATCAAACATTATAGATTATCTGCACACAAAAACCCGGGGCGGCGATTGCCGTCCCGGGTTTTGTTAATCAATGCATTACTGCATGTCGTTGAGCTTCTTGTAGTATTCGTACTTATCCTTGGCCTCGTGCTCGGCGCGGTCGAACAGCTTGTCGGCCACTTCGGGGAACTGAGCCAGCAGGGAAGCGTAGCGAACTTCGCCCATTATGAACTCGCGGTAAGGTATGGTCGCGGGCTTGCTGTCCAGAGTGAAGGGATTCTTGCCCTGGGCGGTAAGCTCCGGATTATAACGGTAAAGCTGCCAATAACCGGCTTCAACGGCCTTCTTGGCCTCGGCCTGGCTCTTGCCCATGCCTTCCTTTACCTTCAGGCCGTGGTTGATGCAGGGAGCGTAGGCGATTATGAGGGAGGGTCCCTTATAAGCTTCGGCTTCCGCAAGGGCCTTGACCAGCTGCTGCTGATTGGCGCCCATGCAAACCTTGGCAACGTACACGTAGCCGTAGCTCATGGCCATCATGCCCAGATCCTTCTTGCTGGTGCGCTTGCCGGCCGCAGCAAACTTGGCAACGGAACCGGTAGGCGTAGCCTTGGAGGACTGTCCGCCGGTGTTGGAGTAAACTTCGGTATCAACGACCAGAACGTTTACATCCTCGTCCATGGCAAGAACGTGGTCAAGTCCGCCGTAGCCGATGTCGTACGCCCAGCCGTCGCCGCCGAATATCCATATGGACTTCTTGACGAGCAGGTCCTTATTGGCAAGCACTTCGCGGCCCAGAGTGCACGCTTCGCAGGGGCACTTCTTGCCGTTCTTGAGCCATGCTTCTTCCCACTGGGTGCCGGTCAGATCGGGATCGACGCTCGCTTCCAGCTCGGCAACCAGCTTTGCAGCCGCCTTCTTGGAGCCTTCCGCATCGTCCATGTTCTCCAGCCATTCCTTACCGGCGGCCTTCAGATCGGCGTCGCAGTAGTCAACCGCGATCAGCTTTTCAACAAGCTCCGCAACATGCGCGCGGCGCTGCTTGGTACCAAGGTTGATACCGAAGCCGAACTCGGCGTTATCTTCAAACAGGGAGTTGGCCCATGCGGGACCGTGGCCCTTTTCGTTGGTGGTGTAAGGTACGGTGGGCGCGCTGCCGCCGTAGATGGCGTTGGCAATTATCATCCTGTCGCCGAACAGCTGGGTTATAAGCTTGATGTACGGGGTCTCGCCGCAGCCTGCGCAGGCGCCGGAGAACTCGAACAGGGGCTTGAGGAACTGGCTGTTCTTAACGGTGTACTTGTTCATGTCAAGCTCGCGCTCGGGCAGCTTGGCAGCGAAGTCCCAATTCGCGCCTTCGGTCTCCTGTACGGTGTGCAGGGGAACCATCTTGAGCGCCTTGGTCTTGGCGGGGCAAACGTCCACGCAGTTGCCGCAGCCGGTGCAGTCCAGCGGAGAGAGCTGCATGCGGAACTTATAGCCCGCAAGCTCCTTGCCGGTGGCAGGCTTGGTCACGAAGGTTTCGGGGGCATTGTCCTCGTCCTTTACCAGCACGGGCCTTATGCAGGCGTGCGGGCAGACCAGGGAGCACTGGTTGCACTGTATGCAGTTTTCGGGTATCCACGCGGGTACGTCAACGGCTATGCCGCGCTTTTCGTACTTGGTGGTGCCGGTGGGCACGGAACCATCGGGGCTCATTATGGAAACGGGCAGCTTGTCGCCGTTCTGGGCCAGGATGGGGGAGATGAACTGAGTGAAGTACGGATCATCCGTCACGGGCTTCACAACCGCGCCTTCGGTGGTGGTGGCCCAGGATTCGGGATAGTTGATCTCAACTATGGCGTTGGCGCCTGCGTCTATGGCGGCATAGTTGCGGGCCACGACGTCCTCGCCCTTCTTGGCATAGGACTTCTTGGCGGCAGCCTTCATGTACTCTATGGCTTGGTCGGCGGGGATAACGTTTGCCAGCTTGAAGAAGGCGGACTGCATTATGGTATTGATGCGGTTGCCCATGCCGACTTCCTTGGCCAGCTTAACGGCGTCTATGTTATAGAACTTGAGATGGTTCTTGGCGATGGCGTTCTTCATCTTGGCGGGCAGCTCATGCTCCATCTCCTCAAGCGTCCATTCGGAGTTGAGCAGGAAAGTGCCGCCCTCCTTGATGCCTTCGGTCACGTCGTAACGGGTGACGTAGGAAGCGTTGTGGCAGGCCACGAAGTCAGCCGCATCGATGAGGTAGGGGCTTTGTATGGGCTTTTTGCCGAAGCGCAGATGGCTCACGGTGAAGCCGCCGGACTTCTTGGAGTCGTAGGCAAAGTAACCCTGAGCATACATGTCGGTATGGTCGCCTATTATCTTTATGGAGTTCTTGTTCGCGCCAACGGTGCCGTCGGAACCAAGGCCATAGAACTTGCAGGCGATGGTGCCTTCGGGAGCGGCGTTGACCTGCTCGGTCACGGGCAGGGACAGATTGGTCACGTCGTCAACTATGCCTACGGTGAAGCGGGGCTTGGCGTCGTCCTTCTTCAGCTCGTCATAAACGGCCTTGACCATGGAGGGGGTGAATTCCTTGGAGCCCAGACCGTAACGGCCGCCGATGATCTTAACATCGAACCTGCCGGCCTCGGCAAAGGCATTGACCACGTCCTGATAGAGAGGCTCGCCCTGGGAGCCGCATTCCTTGGTGCGGTCGAGCACGGCGATCTTCTTGCAGGTGGCGGGCAGGGCGGCAAGCAGCTTGTCCGCACGGAAGGGCCTGTACAGACGAACCTTTATAAGGCCCAGCTTTTCGCCGCGGGCGTTAAGGTAGTCTATGGCCTCTTCAACCACGTCGCAGCTGGAGCCCATGGAGATTATCACGCGGTCCGCATCGGGCGCGCCGACGTAATCGAACAGATTATAATGGCGGCCGGTCAGCTTGCCGACTTCCTCCATGTAATGCTCAACTATTGCGGGAACGGCCATGTAACGGGTGTTGCAGGCTTCGCGGTTCTGGAAATAAATGTCCGGGTTCTGGGCGGAGCCGGAAAGGTGCGGATGCTCAGGATTGAGCGCGCGCGCACGGAAGGCGGCCACTGCATCGTAATCAAGCAGCTTGCCCATATCCTCGTAATCTATGGCCTCTATCTTCTGCACTTCGTGGCTGGTACGGAAACCATCGAAGAAGTGGACGAAGGGGACGGAAGCCTTGATGGCGGAAAGGTGAGTTACCAGCGCAAGGTCCATGACCTCCTGAACAGAGGCAGAAGAAAGCATGGCAAAGCCGGTCTGGCGGCAGCCCATAACGTCGCTGTGATCTCCGAATATGCTCAGCGCATGGTAAGCAAGCGCGCGGGCGGACACGTGGAACACGCCGGGCAGCAGCTCGCCGGAGATCTTGTACATGTTGGGAATCATCAGCAAAAGGCCCTGGGAAGCCGTGAAGGTGGTGGTCAGGGCGCCAGCCTTGAGGGAGCCGTGCACAGCGCCCGCGGCGCCTGCTTCGGACTGCATCTCGGCTATCCTTACCTTTTGACCGAACAGATTGGTTCTGCCGTTTGCCGCCCACTCATCGGCAACCTCGGCCATGGGGGACGAGGGAGTGATGGGGTAGATGGCCGCAACATCACTGAACGCATATGCTACATGCGCCGCAGCGGTATTGCCGTCAATGGTCATTGTCTTTGCCATTTTGAGTATATCCTCCTGATGTATTTGGTGTATTCCCGGGCCTGTATACATGTTCGGCCCGGTACAGGCATTCTATGTATCATTATAATGTTTAACATCCCTACTGTCAATCGAAGAGCGGGGCTGCATGCCCCTTTTTATGCGCAATTTTTTATATGAAATTTATGTGCGGAAGCTTATGTGCGCGGGCGGCGAATGTGAAGTTTGCACAAATTCATAATTATGCCATTGTAAAGTTTAATAAACCCGTGTATAATACAAATACCATGTAACATCGTGGGAATTGAAACCGCCGCTTGTATAGGAGGCGGGTTTTATGTACTTAAAGTGTATAAATTTACTATAACATAGATGAAAAGGAGAGAAGAAAATGCCCGCAAATAACAAGATACGCTCCGCGTATGTGACGCTGCCTTCGGCGGAGCGCAAGGTTGCAGACTTTATCCTGGACAATCCTGACCGCGCGATGCGCATGGTCATCAACGAAATAGCCGAGGCTGCCGGCGTAAGCGTGCCAAGCGTTACCCGCCTTGCAAGGAGGCTTGGATACAAGGGCTTCCTTGATTTCCGCGTGGCGCTGGCGGGCGGAGCGGCCGCAAACGGCGCAACGCAGAAGCTTTCCCCCGTGAGCGACGAGGACAGCGACTCCACCGTTATAGACAAGCTGTGCGGATACAGCATAATGTCGCTTGAGGATACATATCATGCGCTGGATAAGGATGCGTTCTGCGCCGCGGCGCAGAATATTGCCGGCAAAAAGCGCGTGTTCGTCTGCGGCGAATCGGAGCTGCTGGCAAAGGACATGGTGCACAGCTTTAACATGATGAATATGGAAGCAATTCCCCTTTGCAACGAGGTGAGTATGGGCATATACCGCACCCGCTTCACAAAGGACGATGCGGTTATAGCCTTCTGCCGCAGCGGCCGCAATAAGGATATATTCGATGAAATAATCGCCGCCAAGGCCGCGGGAGCGACCACGGTGTACCTGAGCAGCTATGCCGGGAATCAGGCCGCGCAAACATGCGACTATTTCTTCACCGCATCGCACATAGGCTCGGCCAAGGTGCCGTTCAGGCTTGAAAATTCAATGTCTACAATAACGCTGAGCACGCTTTTGATAACGCTTGTGGCGCGCTTCCGCGGCATGAGCATATCGGGGAGCAAAAATAGAAAATGAGCATGGGAAGCTATTTGAGCGACCTGCATACGCATACCGATTTTTCGCACGGCAAGGGCACTCCCGAGGAGATAGTCCTTGCCGGCGTGCGTTGCGGGCTTAAACGTATAGCCATAACGGAGCACGCGGGCGGGCACGTTTTTTTCGGCGTGCGCGGCGAAAAGCTGACGCGGCTTAGGAAGGAGACGGAGCGCCTTGCAAGCGTTTACGCGCGGGATATAGAGGTTTTGTTCGGCCTTGAATGCAACCTGACCGGCTTTGGCGAATGCGACGCGCCCAAGGACAGGAGCATGTTCGATGTGCTTCTGCTGGCGTATCACAAGGGCGTTGTGCCGCGGGACGGCTTTTTGCTGAAGCGCTCCATGGAGGCCGCAGGCTTGCACAAAAGCGAACCGGAGCTGACGGCGAAGGCGCTGCTTGCCGCGGCGGAAAAATATAGGATAGATATTTTTGCCCATCCGGGCGAATATGTGAAGTGCGATATAGAAACCCTTGCCCGCGGGGCGAAGGAGCTGGGCACGATGATAGAGATAAACTCCCGCCACGTAACCCTTTCGCCGGATGACATACGGCTGATAGCCAAAATAGGCGCGGTCATGCGCCCGGACAGCGATGCGCACAGCCCCGAGCGCGTTGGCGAGCTTGGCCCCGCCATAGCCGCCGCAGCCGCCGCCGGAGTTGAACTGCCGGGGGACGGGCTGTAAGAAACGGATTCGAATAAAGCTGAAATGAAAAACCAACAAAGATCGGATGCGGCGCTCCCGCATCCTATTTACTGTATCTGTTCAAGAATCTGAGCATACTCTTCGGATTCAACGCTTATCACGCTGTTGTTGCGGGTTGGCATACCCGCCAGGCCGTTTGTCCTGAAAAACAAATATGTTTCACCTACCTGCAAGCCTTGCGGCACAAGCATTCTTATTTCGTTTTCTTCCGCGGGCCCCGTGGGGCTTTTTTCTGCGGTCCCCTTGAATACCTTGTTTACCGTGACAGCGGCACTGCCTCCCGAATATGGCGAAGAATAGGACAACTCCTTGACCGTGGCGGTGAATATGGCTTCGCTTTCGGCTATCAGCTTGTCGTACGGCAATTCGTCTGTAACGGTCGGCACGGTATTTTCGCGCATGGACAATTTTGTTGCAGCATCGATCAATTCATCTTCGCTCATGCCGGTCATACCGAACCTATCGGGCGCAATAACTTTGCCGGACTGTATTTCAAATATCGATTCGCGGTCGACCAGCAGCGTCAGCGGCATAGGCCAGAAGACTTTATCATTGTTATAGGTGAACAGGCAGTACCTGCCACCCTCTTCCATCAGCCCTACTACTCCGTATATGCTTACGGAGTCCACATCCTGCCCGCATAAGACCTTAAGATCCTTTATGTGGAAAAAGCTGTGGAGGTCATCGGCTTGTTCCACGCTATCAACTGTACCGATGATGACGTTATCCGCATTTTCGGATAGCTGTTCAAGCGTGGTGTACTCATAATCGTATTGGGGAACGGAAGGCACAAGCCCCGGGTTGTTGTTTGCACATGCACTTATAATCGTGAGCAGCGTGCAAACGAGCAAAATCATCAATGATTTTTTCATACACATGTCTCCTCTCGGTTAAAATTGTGAGTCCAAAAACTGTTTCCTGAGTTACTGTTAACAATGTATAATACTACCTAAGCCCTAATACCACCTCCATATGACATTGAACACAAAAACCAGACGTCTTAACGATTACAACACAAGCAATTGCTTAATTATAAGATAACATAATTTACTATTAAAAACAAGTTGAAACTTTATTAAAATAATCAAGAAGATATTAATAAATAAAAACAAATGTTGTAACATGCCTTGTGCCGGTGTGCGGCAGCGTGGATCCGCTCAGCTGTGCACTGCTTACAAAAATGCCCGTGTGGATATTCCATGGGGAGCTTGACCGCGGCATGGGCTTCAGCGTTATTCAGGCGCATGAAATGATAAATCGCTGCGGCGGCAGCAGCAAACTGACCCTGCTCAGCGGGCAGGGCCATGAAATACGCTGGATATACCACAGCGACAGATTCGATATTATAAACTGGATGCTTGCTCGGTAATTATACGGATTTACGGCCGCCGTATTATCCGCCCGGCTTTAGCGCCGGTGAATACGGCGTTTTCCGCCGCTGTTTTTCCGCCGACTATAACATAATTAAGCCCTTCGCAGCGGGTGCGGAATGAGCCGTAATCTGCACGGTCTATAATCTTGTCCGCGTCGAAAAGCACCATGTCCGCATCATAGCCCTTTACTATAAGCCCCTTGTCTTTAAGCCCATACACCTGCGCGGGCAGTGAGGTCATGCGCCGTATGGCTTCCGGCAGGGTGATATACTGCTTTTCGCGAACGTAGCGGCCGAGCACGCGCGGGAACGTGCCTATCGAACGCGGGTGGCAGCCGCTGCAGCCGGGGTACCACATGCCGTCCGTGCCCACCATAGTGCGGCGGTATTGCATAACGCGCTTCAGATCATCCTCGCTCATGGTATGGTATATGCCGCCGGTGAGCAGCTTATCGTCGCGCAGAATATCGCATTGCAGCTCGTATGGATCAATGTTCAGCTCATCCGCTATGTCGTTGAGCATTCTGCCGTTGTATTCGGGATGCGCGGGGGAAGAGCCTATCATGGTGTACTTAAAGCGCTCCTTGGGCGTTAACGCGCCGAGTATAAGCGGGCGCAGCTCGTTTCGCCCCTGCGCGGAGGACAGCATGGCGATAAGCTTATCCGTTCCGAGCGTGAACATATCGTCCGGAATGTTTGTGGAAAGGCCGGTGGCGGAGGCGGTATATGGATATTGGTCGGTAAAAACGTCGTAACCTTCGGCGTTTATTTTTTGTATCAGTTCAAGTGTTTTGGCGGTTTTGCCCCAGTTTGCGCTGCCGCCGGTCGCCTTATGGTGCGATATTACGCAGCGCACTCCGCTTGCGCGCACAACACCGAGCATTTCTTCCACCGCTTCTATAAGCCCGCTGCTTTCCGAGCGCACATGCACGGTCATAACGCCGCCGTTTTGCGCAACCACCTTGCAAAGCTCGCTCATTTCTTCCGCATCGCAATACGATCCCGGCGGATATATAAGCCCGAACGATATGCCGAACGCGCCGCCGTCCATGGCCTGCTGAACAAGGGCCTTCATCTGCTCTGTCTCATATGCCGTTGGCTTGCGGTTTTCAAAGCCCATTACCGCCGCGCGAATCATGCCGTGGCCAACAAGGAACGCCATGTTTGTGCCGAGCGGCTTATCAATATGGTCAAGATAGCCGCCGAATGTGAAGCGGGTTTCAACGGGGGACGGCAGCGCGCCGCCCTTGAGGGAGCTTATTATGCGAAGGGCGTCGCCTACATGCCGCGGCGAAACGGGGGCGGCGGAGTCGCCGCACATGCCGGTTACCTGCGTGGTTATGCCCTGCTCCACGGCGCAGATGCATTCGGGGTATTCTTCAACTATAACGTCCTGATGGCTGTGCGCGTCTATAAAGCCGGGCGCAAGCGTGAGCCCGGAGGCATCTATAACGCTTTCGGCTTGGGCATTTATTGCCTGCGCCATGGCGGCTATTTTGCCGCCTGATATGCCTATGTCGCTATGGAAGCCTTCCGCTCCGGTACCGTCCAGCACATATGCGTTTTTTATCAGCAGATCATACATTTTTCAGTTCCTCCGTTTCAGTTCATGTCGGGCCGCTTTTCGGGCGCCATTCTGTATCCAACGCCTACCTCGGTAAATATATACTTGGGTGCGGCGGGGTTTTCCTCTATTTTGCGGCGGATGTTCGCCATGTTCACGCGCAGTATGCGGTTGTTTTCCGCGTCCGCATACGGGCCCCATATGCCGGCGATTATGGTTTGATACGTCAGCACCTTGCCGGATGCGCGGGATATCAGCGCAACTATCTGATATTCTATATTGGTCAGGCGCATATCCTCGCCGTTTTTGAACACGCGCTCAAGCTGATAATCAACCGTGAGCGGGCCGCATATGTAGCGGTATCTTCCAAGGCTTTCGCTTTCCTGGCTTATATATGTGTGCCTCAATGCGGAGCGTATGCGTGCCTTTAGCTCCTTTGCGCCGAAGGGCTTGGTAACGTAATCATCCGCGCCGTAATCAAGCGCAAGCACCTTTTCGTTTTCCTGTGCGCGGGCGGAAAGAATTATTATCGGGCGGCGAGTTTGGGTGCGCAGCTGCTGAATCACCTGAAGCCCGTCCATGTCCGGCAGGCCGAGATCCAGCAGAAAAAGATCCGGCGGGTCTGAACGGGCCTTGCTCAGCGCGTCAGCGCCGGTGGTAACGCAGTCCAGAGCATAACCCTCTATTTCCAGTATTGATGACAGCGCCCGCATTATATATGGGTCGTCCTCTATTATCAGCAGCTTTTTATCCATCTGTTTCCTCCAATGGCAATGTGAAATTGAACTCGGCCCCGCCGTCGGCGCAATTTTCGGCCCATATGCGGCCGTGGTGCGCGTTTACTATCGTTTTGCATATGGAAAGCCCTATGCCCAGGCCGTGGCGCGAATCGTCCTGCGAGATAGCCCGCCCGCTGAAAAGCGTATCCTGCTTTTCGGGCAGTATGCCCATGCCGTGATCGCGCACGGTAAGCAGCGCCTCGCGCTCATTGCGGGATACGGTTATCAATACCCGTTTTGATTCGCCGCCGTATTTAAGCGCGTTTTCGACCAGGTTGAGTATGACCTGCGTTATGAGCATAGCGTCCATTTGCAGGATTATCACCTCGTCAGGTACCTTTACCTCAAGCTCAAGCTCCGGGAAGCGCGTTCTGCATTTGTATGCGGCTTCGCCGACTATCTCCTCTATTGCTTCGGATGTGAAATTGAGCTTTGGACAGCTGGTGTCGAGCCTGGTTACGGAAAGCAGATTCTCAACCATCTGGGTAAGCCATTCTGATTCTTCCTGAATGTCTGATATAAGGCGAAGATTGCCTTCGGACATATCGGGCGTTTGCTCCAGTGCGCAGCAGGCGGCCGCTATTGCCGCAAGGGGGGAGCGGAGGTCATGCGATATTGCGCGCAGAAAGTTGGAGCGCATGTGCTCAAGCTGCTTTTCTATGGATATCTGCTGGCGGGTATCTATAAGCCGCTGCCTGTCCAACTCAATGCTTGCGCGCTGCATAAGCTGATCCATAAAGGCTATCATGTCCGCATCGCATTCTCCCGTGCCGAAAACTATGGCTATAACGCCGCCTATGTCCTTGCCGAGGGGGACGGGATAGCAGCGGTATACGGAGCCGGGGCATACGGCGGAGCCCTTACCGCATATGCGCTGGGTATTGGCGGCCTGCGTTATGGCGGCGGTATCAAGGCCGTATATTATAACCCCCTGCGGCGCGGCGGATAAGCGGCGGATGGAGCGGGACGTTTCAAAAAGAATTATGGAGCGGCCGCTAACGCGGTGCATAAAGCCAAGCACAAGATCGAGTATTTCATCCGTGCTGTGCGCGGCAAGCAGCAGCGCGTTAAGCTCATTAAGCCTTGCGGTGCGCTCCGCGCTTGAAATGTTCTTGCGGTGCTCGCTTTCCATTTGCATGCGTATTTTGGCCGATATATAGCCCGCGGCTATAAGCATTGCGCACACGGGCAGTATTTCCGCCGCGCTTGCGGAAAGGTACGCCGCGCAGAGCGCATAGCATATGACAAAAAGCGTTGTGTTGGAAAACAGCGGCGTTGTGCGCGGCGGGGACGGCGGCGTTGCGATAAGCAAAAGCACTGCCGCGGCACTCAGTACGCCGTGCGCCGTGCCTGTGGCCTTTAGCGCAAGCGAAAGCGGCGCCAGCGTAAGCGGCACAAGTATGCGCATAAGCAGCGCCTTATAATGCTTGTGATTGAATATATCCAAACTTCCCTCCGGGCGCGAACGCGCGGCACATGCATAATAATGCGGCAAACAGAATTCTTTTCCATATACATTCTACTATACATGGCTGCCGAAGAAAAGCACGCGAATGCTAAGAAATGCGCTAAGAAACGCCTGTTAGCCTTGACAAAGAGGCTGATATTTATTATTTTTTTATTAAAGCATACGCTTTGTAACCACAAAAACGATCGATGATAACTACGCAACACCATTTGCCCAGGGAGCCTGTGACAATACGACTCCCGATGAGAACGAACGCCGCTGCATACACCGGCGGCATGAAAACCTAAATCTTAAAAAATACATCATAATAAGGAGGATGACGACATGAAGAAACTATTGGCACTGCTGTGCGCGCTGGTAATGATACTTGGCGTG
>ERZ1026844.1997-NODE-1997-length-11433-cov-3.902883_pt1 | contig 11433 bp, 12 predicted proteins | sample MGYA00380152_ERZ1026844 | MGnify/ENA primary metagenome ERZ1026844 (study PRJEB33269, sample SAMEA4719788) | human gut metagenome | biome: human-associated habitat; feature: organic feature; material: feces | place: Cameroon | collected 2013-10 ... | reverse complement strand
AGGTGAGCGTCAGCTCGCTCACCCCCGTGAGCCTGTATTCCGTGTTGTCCGCAAGGGTCAGCGCGGTCACATTGCTCCCGTATGACCTATCCCGCACCTCTTTGCGCAGCTTGCGCAGTGTGCCGGCAGTATCCTCTATCACATAGACAAGAGCAATGCCCGCATGCGCAACCACAATCAGCTGCCCCGCATAGGCAGTCGGGTCGCTTGCAGCGTACTCCTGCGCCTGCGCAAGGCTCGTAAACAGGCAGCTGCCGTCAAGCGGAAATGCGTCCTGCCGCTTCAGAGAGAGCGGAAACTCCATGGAGGCAAATTGCTTTGTCTCGGTATCGATTGCCATGTTCTGCCCTCCTTATCCGAGCTGCACGCGCAGCGTGCATGCTTTTTCATACGGCTTTGCGGGGGTGTATACCCATACGGTATAATTCTCCGGTGCATATCCGTTTGCACCGTTCACCGGCACATTCTCCGTCTTTTGGAACACGTCAGTCATATCTGCCTGCATCGCGGTTACATTGATGACCTTGAGCAGCGTGCCGCCTCCCGCAGGTACGGCAATGCCGATGCGCTTTGTCCCTGCCGGAATCCCGATGCCGAGCGTTCCCGCGCGGTACCGTCCCCAGGCATAAAGGCTGCGTACAAATGCACTGTCCGTCGCTTCCGAACCCTCGGAAGTCCCTCCGGCAAACACATGCCGAAACGGCACGATCTGCGCACTCTGCGCGCTGCAGCTTCCCGCTGTGATCCGCACGACGGGATTGCTTTGATCCTTCAGGTTGTCAAGTGCGGCAGCCCCTGCGCCATAGACGCCTTTTGCCGTGAAAGCAAGGCTTGCAAGTGCCGTTCCGCCCTTGTCGCCGATCACAAATCCGGCGCCGCCGTCCCCCGTGTCCTGTCCCGCGGGAATCGTGCCGTCCGTTCCCTCGGCAAGCTTTGTTTCCTGCTCTCCTGCCGCGCGGTACAGCGCAAGGCTTTGCAGCGTCACGCCCGTGTCCTCCGGGCCGTATTTGTATGCGCCTTTGTCAAAGGCGATCGCCGCATAGGATACGGCATCGTATTTCGTGCCGGCCTCCGCATAAATTTTTCCTTCTGCATCCGGCTGTCCGAGCCCCGTGACGGCAAGTCCCGTGATGCACGGCTGCCGTGTGATCGTCGGCTGCAGCCGCTTGCAGGTAATGTCCCGCAGGATTGCCGCAACGCTCATGCCCGCCGTCTGCCTGGTGATGGTTTGATTCTTTGGCTTTCCCCAGTTGCCGAGCCGTTCCCAGTCGCCCGCCAGGGTGAGATTTTCCGAAAGGATCACCTTGTCCGCATCCACACCGTCCACCTCTGCTGCGGCAGCTGCGGCAAGCGCCGCTTTTTCCTGCGCCGTGAGGTCATCGTAGTGCAGCCGCAGGCTCTCCAGCCATTGTGCCTCCGTGCCCGTATACCCGTGCTTGACTGCGATGCCGTAAGCGGTAAAGTAGTATCCGCGCCAGTCTGCGTCGAGCGTCGGCTGCGCATAGGCGGCGCCGTGTCCGTCCGCCGGGCGGTACCGCTCCGTGTACCACTTCACAAGCTCATTGTAAAAGGCGTTGAATACAAGCATGGTGTTTTGATACTTGTTGTATTCCCCGTTGGCAAGATCAATGCGGGCACACAGATATGCCTCGTAGAGCTTGTCATGCGGCGGGCGGACCAGCAGCTCCTTTTCCTTGTCCCGCTCGTAATCGTAGGGGGCAATCTCCTCCACGGCAAGCAAAAACACCTCTGCCTGCACCTTTCCCTCGACCTCGCTCAGCCATCTTGTTTTCACAGCGTCGGAGAATGCGTTCGGCTTGATCTCGTCAACCGTTTCAAGCACTTCATATAGCTTCACTTCGTTTCTCCTCTCTGCGAAAGCGTCATTGAAAAAGGCAGGACGGCGGAGTGCCGCCGCCCCGCTTCCCTCATTTTGTGATTGCTTCCGCCAGTGCGTTGTATTTTGCCTTGAGGTCGTTCAGAAGCTCCACTGCCGCATCAAACTCCGCCTTGGTCGGCGCCGCTCCGGCAGCCGCCGCGGCGTCTGCCTTCGCGGTTTTTACAATGCTCGCCTTTTGCCCGCTCAGCCGCAGCTTTCCCACAAGCTCCAGGTTGTCAAGCACAGTATAGTTCTCGCTCATTGCCTTTCCCTCCTTATGCGCCGATGAGGGTGCTGCCTCCGGTCACGCCGCCGCAGGCTGCAAACCGCCAGTCGTGGAAGCCCGCGGTAAAGCGCGCATACCCCTTCCACACATTCGCATCATTTGCCGCAATCTCGCTTCGCACCTCAAGCTTCACGCGGTCCAGCCAGACGGCTCCTCCGTTTTCGTCGTTGTAGTGCTTGTCCAGCAGGATCCAGGGTGCCGTTCCGCTTGCAATAAACTGGTTGAGATACGGCCAGATGATCACATTCCATCTTCCGAACAGGAAGTTGAAGCCGTTGTTTGCCGTTTCGGGATCCTTGTCCGCGCCGATTGCGGCAAATACCGCCTTTTTCAGCGTGTAGTCGTTGGGGATGAGGATCGTGCTCGGCGTCACATCCAGCACCTCCTCGTTGTCTCCGCGGAAGTCCTGCATTTTTGCTTCCATCGCAGCCAGCGCGTCTGCGGAAAAAGCGTCCGCAAAGCAATTGCTCTGCGCCTTTTTGCCGAGTTTTGAGGGGTGCGCCTTGTCAAACAGGGGCTTGCCGTCCGCAGCGGTGCAGTCAAAGCCGACACCGCCAAAGCTCATCGTTGTTTTCTTCTGCAGTGCATTTCCGAGCAGCGCCGCACCGAACTTTTCGCGCGTGCGGTGATAACCGGTCACAAAGCCCGCAGGCTGCCGGCGCAGATCCATCAGCTTGCCGTCCTCGATGATTTCGCGGGAAATGGAGAAGCTGTCCTTCCAGGTCATGTGCTCCAGGAATTTCGAATAGCCCTCCTGCATGCCGTCCGTGGGATAGTTGCCGTTCTCGCCGACGGGCTGGAAGCCGTCCATTGCCGTCATGCCGGTGATCTTTTCGCCGAAATGCGTGGAGGTATCCATCGTAAACAGCTCCGGCAGCATGCTCTGCTGCTCAAAGGCCTCTGCCTTTTTTTCGATAAAAAGCTTGATCGGCTCCTGCGATTTTCCGAAAATGCTGTTCTGCAGCCCGGAGCCCTCGGTGAATGTAATATTAGCCATTGTGTTTCTCTCCTCTCTTCTCTCAGAATCTCACGCGGCACATAGCGCCTGCGTCCGGTGCGTCCATATATACAAGCTCTGCAACGCCGCCGGTCTTTGTCGCAGTCACCTTCATTCCGTCCGTGTGCAGCGTCACCTTGTCGCCGATGCTCACCGCGGAGCCGTCCGCCGAAAGCGTTGTCTCAAGGATCATGTCCTTGCCGACACGGATCACGGGAATCAGCTCGCCTGCGGTGCAGGCCGTTTCCCGCTCGCACATCGAAATATAGCTCGGCGCGGTCGTGCCGCTTGCCACGGCAAGCTTGCCCGAGCTCACGGTCAGCGCCATGCCGACCTTGGGGGTAATCGCGCCCGCAGGGAGATATTCGATCCCCGGCACGCGCCCGTCGTCCGTGGTATGAATTTTGAATGCCATAGTGTCTTTGCCCTCTCTTTCTTTTTGCGTCAGCCGTTGCGGCTGCGCCCGTAGTGTTTTTGAATTTCTGTGTCTGTGATGCCCGGCATGATTGCGCGGTACATCTCCTTCACCTCGCGCGGCACGCTCACGCTGCCCTCTCCCCGCGTTTTCGTCGCGGTCAGGTGCTCCTTGCTTTGCGCCGCATTCATGGCCTGTTGCCGGCTCTGCGCGGCTCTTTGCTGCTGCAGCGTCTCAAATTCCGCCAGCTTATAGGCATCGCTGAGGCTGTATCCTTTTTTCACAAGGTCGTAAAATTTCCCGTAGTTCGGCAGCTTTGAAAGATCCTCAATGCTCTTTATCTTGGGGGAAAGCGCCGTGATCTTCTGCAGCTCCTGCCGCATGGTCTGCTTTGCCTGCTCCGCTGCGGCGGCTTCCCGCGCGGCGTTTGCCTGTGCCTGTGCCGCTTCTGCGGCGCGCATCTGCGGCAGATTTTGCACAATGCGGTCAAATTCAGCTTCTTCAATTCCGCTGCGCGTCAGGAATTCGCGCTTTTGCTGCTGCGCCGTCTGTGCCGCGTAGTGCTCGTATTCCTCCGGCGTTTCGATATAGCCGGAGCCGTCCTCCCTCTGAATGTGCATGCCGCGGATCAGCTCGCGCACCCTTTTTTGTGCCGTCTGCTCCGCCGCGGCCTGCGCCTGCTCGCGTGCCCTTGCAACAGCAGCGTCCCGCTCGGCCTCCGCCTTGCGTCTTGCCGCCGCATATGCGCGGTTTTCCTCCTCGCTCTGTTTTTCCTGCGTCTGCGTTTGTGGCGCAGCCTGTGCCGATTGCTCCGCGGGGTCGGCGCCCTCCCGCTCTTTTTCGCCTGTGTCCTGTACGCCCTGCGGCTCTGTTTCCTGCGGCGGTGTGTTTTCGGGCTGCATGCCTCCCTGCGCCGCCGCGCCGTCATTTCCCGCTTGGTCGGTTTCCGGCTCCGCCTGTGCTGCAGGGGCGGCGGGCTCCTGCTCTCTTTCGCCTGCGTCTGTGCCGCTTTGCATTTGCGGTGCCTCAACTCCGAGCGCGCCGAAGTAATCGATGTTGTCTGTCATATCTTTGCCTTTCCCGCCGCCAAGGCGGCGGCAGTCGGATTTTTACGCTGTTCCTGCGAGATAGTTTGTTTTGCGTTTGTTTTGCGGGGCACAAAAAGCCAAACGCCTGGCTTTATTCCTTTTTGCCGCCCCCGCGCAGATCCTCTCCCTTTTTCACGGTAGACTGTCCGCGCTTTGCTTCGGAGGCATACGGTGCCTTCACCACCTGCGAGCCGCTGTTCTTGATGCGCCCTGCATAGCCCTTGTTTTCCGCCATTTGCTCACCCCCTTTCTGCCTGCGTTTGTCCATGTGTTTCTTCCGCGCCCTCTTTCCGTCGCCCCGCAAACTGCGAAAAAAGCGCGCTCCCGGCAAATCCCCCGGGCGGGTATGGTCAGCCTAAAAGGCAATTGTGCCCGCTGTATCTGCCGCATCCGGCATAGCCGGCGCCTGTCCCTGCGGCATTCCTCCGGGCGCGGCGTCGCGCGCCGCGTCCTCTCTTGCGCGGCGGATGATCTCGCTCTGCGCATACCGCTGCGCCGCCTGTTCGTTTTGCGCCTGTGCCGCGGCCTGCATTTGTTGCTGCTGTGCTGCCTGCCGCTGCGCCTGCTGCATTTGCCGCAGCTGCATTTGCTGTTGCTGCAGCTGCATTTGCTGCTGCTTTTCCTCCTCGCGCTTTTTCAGCGCCTCCTCAAGATAGGTGCGCGTCTCTCCCGCGCCGGGATAGTGGAGCAGCTCCATCTTGCTCCAAAACAGAATCAGCGTCTCAAGCTGCGCCGGGTCTCCGAAGGCACCCGTCTGCAGATTCATGCGCGTTTCCTGCCACATTGCCTCGCGGTTGGAGGCAAGCGGTGCCGAGGTGTCGCAGGAAAAGAGGAACTGATCGTTCCAGCACCATTCTCCCGCCGCATCCTGCTCCAGAAAATCGAAGCGGTTGAATTCGCGGTATTCCGCATTGCCGTGCAAATCTCTGCAAAGCACTGGCCGCGGCTCATCCGTATAGGCAAGCTTGAATTTGAACATTGCCTCAAACAGTGCCGCATACGCCGCATTCTTCATCACTCGTTTGGATTCCAGCCGCCCCGCGCTCTGCGCAGCCGCAAATTCCTTCGCCTTGCCGCTTGTCGCCGTGGCGTCCGTGCGCCCCTGGAAGGAATCCGTGATGCCGATGAGCTGCCGCGCCTCCTCGTATACCTGCGCAAGATATGCGATGTCCTGGCTGATGTTCCCCTGCAGATCGTATACCCCGATGAGCGCCTTGTCCGCGGGGTTTTCAATGCGGATCACCTTGCAGTCCTCCGCATCCACGCGGATGGAGGCGTCATTCGGCAGCGTGAGATAGCTTCCGCTTTTGAGCAGCTTGTCGATGATCTTCGCCTCAATGCGGTTCGTCGTGTTCTGCTGGTCGGTGATCTTGTCCATGTCGCTGTCGCCGAGAAATTTGCCGTAAACGCTCACATTGCGCTGCAGCAGCACCGGGAAAATGTCCGGCTTATAAAAAGGGATCCGCATCGGCTGCGCCGTGCTTTGCGGCAGAGGCAGCCCCTCCTCGTCAAGCTCCGTGCCGAGTGCGCCGGCGCTCTCTGCCGTGCCACCGATCTCCGAACCGTCCGAGCGCCGCACCGGAACATAAAGCTCCTCGTATTCCTCCTCGCTCTCCTCAAAGCTGTCGCAGCCGCAATAGGGGCAGCATTTTCCCCGCCCCCGGCGCACCGTCGGCGGCTGCATTCCCCGGCCTGTGCCGTCCGGTATACCGGAAAACGGGTCTGCGCCCGTGTCAAACGGCGGCAGCGCGCCGGCAAAATTTTCTCCGTATGCCGCGCGCAAAAGCTCGGGCGGTGTCTCTATCGGGGTGAGGTCCGCAGGCTCCGTCGCGCCGCATTTTTTGCATCTGCGCAGTCTGCGCGCCTGGTAGTCCTCAAGATCCTCCAGCTGTGTGTCGCCCACCCAGGAATAAAGCCCGATGCCGCCCTTGTCGTTGCGGTAGTAAGCGATATATTGCGTCACAAGGTCCGCAGCCGCGGTTTCCCCCGTGCTGCCCTTGATATCCGGCTCCGTCTCGCTCTCGTCCTGCACACAAACGCCGTATCTGCGCCCGATGTATTCCTTGGTCTGCGGCACCTTGAGAATGATATAATCCATGTCCTCAATGCCCGTGTATACGCCGTTTTGCGGAATAATCTGCTTCGGGTGCAAAACGCTTACCGCAAGCTCGCCCACCGTGTAGTGCGTGCGCCTTGTGTTGTCCCATTCCACCAGGAACGCCGCGCCCCCCTGAATCGGCACCGTGCGCTCCATCATGTCGTTGAGCATCTCAAAGGGCATGCGGTCCAGCTCCCCGCGCAGCATATCCTCGATCAGCTTCGCCTTGCCCTCGTCCTTTTCGCGGCGCGCGGTGACCTTCGGCTGCGGAATGTTGCTGTCCGTCTGCGCCTCGATGATCTCCGCGCACAGATTGCGCACATGCACCGCCTCCGTCTTTGTCTCCCCGTCCACAATGTCGCGCAGGCGGCGCGTGCCGATGTACAGCGCCTCCCGCTCGTCCATCTTCGAAAGCTGTGCCGCATAGGCGGCCTCGTTGGTTGTCAGCCGCTCCTGCCATTTGGTCAGCTTCGCTCTGTCTGTCTGTTTCTTCATGCGTGCCCGCTCCTTTTTCCTGTTTCTTTGTCCGGCGCCGTCGGGTTGCCCCAAATGCCGCGCAGATATTCCCGCTCCGCGGTGCTTGCGTTTCTGTAGTCCTGCAGCATGCTCCTTGTCCAGGTGCGCTGCACCGTCTTTTCCTTTGCCAGATAGCTTTGCTGCGGGCGGATAAAGTGCGCAATGGCAAGCGCCATCACCGTGTCGTCATGCGCGCCCGCCTCCGCCTGCGGCCGCAGCGTTTTCTCGTCGCGCACAAAGGTCAGCATCTCGCCGATCGTTGTCGCATCATTGAGCAGCGTCGGGTCCTCCCGCACTACCCTGATCAGCAGCGCCAGGATCACCGGCCGCGTCTTTGCATCCGTGCGAAAGCCATAGGACCGCCGCAGCGCATGCGTATAATCGTCCACGCTCTCGCGCACATATTGCTTCGGATACTTCAGCCGCTCCAGCTCCATGACCGTGTAGGTCGAAAAATTGGTCTCCACGCCGATCAGCGCCGTGTTGTAATACATGCCGAGGCAATACAGCTGCCGCGCGAATACATCCTCGTCAAACTGCCCGCGCAGCATGGCAACCTGCTCCCCCGTGCGGTTGTCCAGCACCTGCGCCGCAAAGCTGTCCGAGCCCTCGCCCGCCGTGTCCGCTCCGATTGCATAGGGTACGCCCTCCTGCGGCTCTCTGTAAATGCGTACGCACCCGTCGGCGCTTTCCGAAAATTTCGGCTCCGTGAGCGTCCTGCCGTCGTCCGTGTAGGTAAACAGCCCCGTTTTCCGCGGCTTTTGCAGCGCCTGCAGCCGTGCCGTCAGCGCCTTGCCGTCAAATACCGTCTTGCCCGTCACGCCCCACATGCCAAGGCAGTAAACGCTGTAAAAATATTCGTCCGTATCGCGGAAGCCCTCCAGCGTGCGGATCTGCTCCGCGTCCAGAAAGCGGTTGTCCGCATAGGTGCTCTCATGCACCCGTGCGCGTTCGTCCGTGCGGTCGAAAAAGCGCTTTTTGAGCCAGTGGTGAATGGAGATCGGGTTGAAGGAGAGAATGATCTGCTTGTAATAGCGCGTTTCTCCGCGCAGACGAATGTCCAGCTGATTGAAGTCGCTTTCCGTGATCTCCGAGGCCTCCTCAATCCAAATGCCCGTGATGTTGTAAATGGATTTCAGCTTTTCCGCATCGTCCAGCCCTGCAAACAGAAATTCCGAACCGTTTCGAAACCGCAGATACATGTCGCTGCTCTGCCCGCGCGGAATATAATCGATCGCCTCCGGGTGCAGCTGCCTTGCCTGCTCGCATAGCTGCCGAAAGCAGCTGTCCCGCAGCGTCCTGCCGACCTTGCGGCAAACAAGAAATCGGTGTCCCCGCTCCGTCGCCGCCCGCTCTATAAGCTTTTGCCCGGCAAAAATGCTCTTGCCCGAGCCGCCTCCGCCCTTGAGCACAAGGAAGCGGTGCGTATCAAACAGCAGCGGCAAAAATGCCTCGTTGCATTGCTTTTGCAGAGCCGCAAACCAGCGCAGCGTTGCTTCCTCCGCTCCGCTCAGCCGGCCTCCGGCAGTGCTTTTTTCTCCGTTTGTCACGCCGGCGCCACTTCCCGTGTGCCGTTTTCTGCGGCATCGGTGCTCCTCCGCGCCGTTTTACCCCGCTCCGTTCCGTTTTTTGCCTCAAAACACGCAGCTTTTTCCCGCTCCGCTTCGCTTTTTTCCTCAAAACACGCAGCTTTTTCCCGCTCCGCTTTGTTTTTTGTCTCAAAACACACGGCTTTTCCGGTGCCTGTTCCGCTTCCGTCCGTCTCCGGGTACGGCAGCTCCTCTTTGCGCGTGCAGTCCGCGCCGGGCGGGCAGCCTCTTTTTTGCCCCGTTTCATACAGATAGCCGCAAAAGGTAAACCGCATCACGCTGTTGATCGGCCGCAGCCATATGCACCGCCCGCAGGCAGCGGTCAGCGGGTTTTTCCCGCCGAAAAGCGGTGCTGACGGGGCGCGCTCCGTGATGCGGTGCCCGTGCCGGTATTCCGTGCCGCATTTTGTGTAATTCGTTTTCACATTCGCCATGCAAAATACCTCTGCAAATTCGTTTTCCATGGATGCTTCCTCAGTCGTTCCCGGTCATGTCTGTTTTTCCTGCGCACTTTGCGGCTCTTCCCGCGCGCCTTGCGGCTCCGCGCTGCAGTATTCCTTTGCAAGGGCGCGCAGAATTTCCGCCCGCTCCTCCAGGGTCAGCGTCTCCTGTGCCTTGCCGAGCTCCGCCGTCGCAAGTGCACCGGTGTGCTTTACATCCAGCCGCTCCCGCCAACCGTAATTGTGCTCCAGCGAAAACTGCACCCCGCGCAGAGAGCCCTTTTTCCGCGTCACAAGCTCGTGCTCAAGAAAGGCTTCGATCTTCTGCCGCGCCCACTCGCAGGTGTCTTTCTTCCCCTCCTGCGCCGCATAATTGTGCCAGGTCGTGCGGTCGATGCCAAGCGCAAGACACAGCGCCGTAATGCCCGGCGGGGTCAGATAGCTTGTCAGCAGCACCGGCTCTCCCGCGTCGCTTAAAATCTTTGTGCCGTCCGGGCGGCATGCCGCCTCCGTGCAGCTGATGCCGTCAAAATACTGCCGCACCGCGCGTGCAAACGCCTTGTCCGAATATTTCTTTTTGCGGCCCATGTCCGCCGCCTCCTCTCCTTTGCCGTTTTGCTTCCTATCGTCGCGCCGGCGCGGCCGTGCGCGCTCTCTGCGGAGGCGTGCGCCCGTGCGCCTTGCCGTGTTGAATTATCTTTTCCGCGGGGGCTTTGCCGTGTTCCTTTGCCCCCTATATCCAGTATATCAAATAAAACGCCGATTTTTTCGCAACTTTTCAAAGCGCCGAAAACCCTTGCGCCGCAAAGAAAAAACGCCTTTTTCTTCTCGAAAAAAGCGTTTTTTCCGTTATTTTGTTTTCGGGGGCGGCTGCTCCCTGCATGCAAAAAACAGCGCCCTTGCAATCTGCAGCCATCGGTAAACCGTCGATGGATCCGCATGCGCCTTCATAAGCGCATAGCGGCACACCGCGCCCGCAATTTTGTGCGCCGTGTTGTTGCGCACCGTGTAGATCGCCCGCACGGCATCGCGCTGCTCCGCGCGCAGGGCGCAAAGCGCCGCCTCGCATGCCGTATCGTCCCGCAGCTGCTGTGCAGTGTCCTGCATGCTGCGCGGCCGCCCCGCCGCCTCCCTGGCAAAATAGGCGGCAAAGGCGCGCGTCGCATAGGCGCGCCTGTTCTGCATTATCTCTCCCCCCTTGCGATTCGCTGCGCAAATGCGCTCACATCGATTTCCTCCTCAAAAACCGCATTGTAAAGGGCAGACCTCGCCCACGATTTCCAAAAGCAGATCCCGTGCGCGTCCCCGATCTGTCCGATCACATAGTCCACCTCCGCATGGCCGAGCATGCGGAAAACATCCTGCACCAGTGCCGCGCTCATCGGCTCCCCGCCGATATTGATCGCGCAGTCCGTCCGCAGGCACAGCACCTCCGCAATGATCAGGCAAAGCCTTTCCCAAAGCGCTCCTTCCCCGCCATCGCGCGGCGGCGCCTCCACCTGTTCGCGCACCCGGCGCAGCTCCGCCGCAAGATTTCCCTGCCGGTATTCCATTGTTTCACCTCCCCGCCTCGATCCTGTTGTGATACAGATACCCCTTGTAGCGCTGCGCGTCCTCCCGCCGAAAGCGCAGATGCATGTAGTAATCCCCGTTGATCTCGTTCATGCGGATGTCGTAATCGTCCACCAGCACAAGCCCCGGAAACAGCACCGCGATCTCCCGCGTGTCAAGGTCGCGGCGGAAAAATGCCTCCATGTCCCGCTTTTTCAGCCGTCTGTTGTCCTCCTCCGGCTGCGGGCGGCAAAGATTGCGGGAGCAGCTCCAGCGCTTGGATCCGATCAGCTCCTCATCCGGCCGCACAATGTATGCGGCAAGATCCGCGCAGCCCGTCGCGGTGAATTGCAGGCGGTCGCAGTTGCAGCGGCCGTGGGCCCACAGCGCCTCGATCCTGTCGCGCTCGATGCCCGGGGCGCCGCTGAGCACCATGTGCAAATGCCCCCGTCCCTTTTCGCCCCGCTTGGCAACGGCAATGTAGCGCAGCTCCGCGTCCGCTTTTTTGTAGTATCGCCGCAGCGCCCGCAGAAAACGGCGCAGATCCGCCATGATGGCGTCCGCGTCCGTCGGA
>ERZ1026844.1995-NODE-1995-length-11441-cov-3.640348_pt1 | contig 11441 bp, 6 predicted proteins | sample MGYA00380152_ERZ1026844 | MGnify/ENA primary metagenome ERZ1026844 (study PRJEB33269, sample SAMEA4719788) | human gut metagenome | biome: human-associated habitat; feature: organic feature; material: feces | place: Cameroon | collected 2013-10 ... | reverse complement strand
GTGCTGCACCAAGAGCAACCTGTTCACGGAGATGATCTGCGGCAAGTCGCTCGAGCTCTCGTGGGCGAACCTGCTCACGGCCTACAAAGAGCCCGACAACCTCGAAGCCCGCGCCAACATGTCCATGGCCGCCTACCTCGGCCTGACCGGCGAGAGCTACGGCAACTGCGGTCACTCCATGGCGCACGCCATCGGCGCCCGTTTCCATGTCCCGCACGGTCACTGCTGCGCGTGGACGGCTCCGGTCGCGCTGTACTTCACCCGCAAGGAGTGCGACCATGAGATCCGCCTCATCGCCCGCTGCTTCGGCATGGACGACCGGTCCGAGACCGTCGCCGCCGACGTGGCCAACGCCATGAAGAAGCTCGTCTGGGAGATGAACATCGCGACCCCGGCAGAGCGCGGCATCTCCCGCGAGGAGTTTGTCAGCGACGCGACCGTGGAGAAGGTCATGCTCGACCCGATCTGGCACTTCTGCCCCACGGAGTTTAATGAAGACACCGCCCGTCAGCTTCTCGGCGAGGTCTACGACCAGAAGCTGTACTGAGGCATTCCTTACCCGCACCGCAGGGCTTTGTCCGGCCGGCGAGGCCCTGCGGGCAAGCAGGACAGGCGTATGTGCCGCTGGCCGTCCGCCTGCCGCCAAAATGAAGCAACGATAAGTTTGGATCTCGTGCGCGCAGGGATTCGGCGATCCGTTTACAAGCAGTAGAAAGAGAGTGAACCTCCGATGAAAACGCTCAAACGCAATCCCTGGTATATCGCGGCCGGCTGTTTCCTGCAGATGTTCCTCGGCATGGGCCTGTGCTCCAGCTTTTCCATGATGCTCCCCGAGATCAGCGCCCACACCGGCATCTCCACCGGCTCCATCTCCGGCAACCTGACGGTTGCATATCTGGCATCCTTTATCGTTTCCATGTTCTTTTTCAAGCCGCTGCTCCGAAAATTCGGCGCCAAAAAGCTCCTGATCTTCGGTGATCTGCTGCTGATGTTCCATTACATCCTGTACTCCTATGCCGAGACGCTCTGGTTTCTGCGCATCTGCGGCACGCTGGGCGGCCTTGTGACGCTCTTCGCCTGCGCGACGCCGGTCTCCGTCGTCATCACTAACTGGTTCGTGGACAAGCGCTCGTCCGTGCTGGCCTTCATCATGGGCGGCTACGGCTTCGGCGGCATGATCATCCTGCCGATCGTCGGCCGGCTCATCGCGGCTTACGGCTATCAGGTCGCCTACCGCTGCCATGCGCTCGGCGGCGTGCTGCTGCTGTTGGTCACGATCTTCATGATCGTCGATGACCCCGCCAAGCTCGGCGTGAAGCCCTACGGCTATGAGAAAGCGGCGGAGATCGCCGCGGCCGTCGCGGCAAAGAAGGAAAAAGAGAGCCGTCAGGGCGGACTCGATCTGGCCGCGGCGCGCAGGACGCCCAGCTACTGGCTGCTGTGGATCGGCCTTGCGATCTCCTCGTTCCCCGGCGTGGCGTTCCGGTTTTACAACGGCGCGTTCTTCCGTGGCCCCATCGGTCTGGACACCGTCACGTATTCCAACTGGGCGTCCGTGCTGTCGGTCTGCATCGCGGCCGGCATGATCCTCATGGGCGTCATGGCCGACAAGCTCGGCAGTGTGAAGATGGTCGTGCTGATGCACGTCGTGTCCATCGTCGGCTACGCCTGCGCGATCGTGCTCATGAACAACACCGGCTCGTTTGCGCTGCTGCTCGTCACGGTCATCCTGTGCGGCATGAACGGCCCGCTCGACAACGCGACCGCACCCTACCTGATCCCCGAGGCCTTCGGCCGCAAGTATTATGATGAGATCATCGGCTCATATGCCGGCGCAATGATGATCGGCAACGTCTGCGTTCCCATGCTGCTCGGCGGCATCATCTCCGACGGGACGGCGGCGTCGTTCGGTCTCGCGTGGAAGATCATCATCGGCTTCGGCGCTGCGGCGATGGTGATCCTGCTCGTCGGCCTGTTCAAAGGGCCGTACCGCAAGCAGTATCTCGCGCTCAGAGCGGCGGAAAAACAGCAAAAAGCACTTGGCACAGCGGAGGAATGAACCATGGCTGATTTTCAGGAAATTCTGTATTCCCGCGCCAGCATCCGCGCCTTTACGGACGCGGAGCTGAGCGACGAGCAGCTCACCGAGCTGGTTCGCGCCGGGCTTGCGGCGCCGTGGGCATTTCACGATCATGCGCGGCATCTGTGCGTGATCGCCGGACACGAGAACGTGCAGAAGCTTGCGCGCGTGTTCGCCGAGGTGCTCGGCCGTCCCGGATATAATATGTATGCGCCGGCGGCTGCGATCCTCGCCTGCGTCGAGCGCGGCAACGACAATCAGAAGCTGGAAGTCGGCTGCATGCTCGAAAACATTTTCCTGCGGGCTACCGACATGGGCATCGGCTCATGCTGGATCAATCAGGCCCGCGACATCTGCGACGACGCGCGCGTGCGCCCCGTCCTGCGTGCATTCGGCGTGCCGGACACGCACGTGTGCTGGGGCATCGCCATCGTCGGCTATGCGGCCGCAGCGCCGCGTGCGCAGGTGCACAAAGAAGGTACGTACAACATCTATCATTGAATCCATTTAGAGAGGAAACAGAAAACCATGACAGAACTTGAACTCAAGAAGTACTCGCGCAATGCGCTGCTCGGGTCCTTCGTTTCCATGCTGACCGCCGGTCTGGCGACCATGATGTACTCTGTCTGCATCTCGACCATTCGAACCGACCTCGCGCTCACGGCAGTGCAGGCGGGCTCGCTCGGTACCTATACCTTTATGGGTCAGATGCTCGGCGGCATGGTGGCCGGCTACCTTGCCGACCGCTTCGGACGCAAAAACATCCTGATCGTCGACGTCATTCTGGCAACGCTGGCCGTGTTTGCGACCTCGCTGCTGCAGTCTTACTCCATCTTCGGCCTGCTGCGCTTTGTCACCGGCGTCGGCCTCGGCGGCTGCTACTACATCGCCTCCATCCTCATCGGCGAATTCGTGCCCACCAATAAGCGCGGCTTCATGAGCGGCGTCGCCACCTCCGTGTGGAACTTCGGCTATGTCGTCTGCTGCGCCATGTCGGCGTTCGCGCTGCCCAGCATCGGCTGGCGCTGGTGCTTCCGCATCTGCGCGCTGCCCATCATCTTCGTCATCTTCATGATCTTCGGCATGAAGGACGCCCCCTCGTTCACCGCCGCCAAGGCCAACCGCGACAAGCGCGATCAGGCTGAGGGCAAAAAGGTCAACGCCTATGCCGAGATCTGGGCACACCCGCGTATGCGCAAGTCCTTCATCATCTGGTCGATCTCCATGATCCTGTACTTCTACGGCTACTACGGCCTCATCACCTGGCTGCCCAACTACGTGCAGTCGCAGGTCGGCATGCAGTCCGGCGGCTGGATCACCGCGGCCGGTTACATCGCCATGATCATCGGCACGGCCGGCGGCGGCAAGATCGCCGACAAGATCGGCCGCAAGAAGCTCTTCCTCATCGGCACCATCGGCACGGCGATCTTCGGCCTGTGCCTGGCCTTCTGGGCCAACAGCAGCAACATCCTCGTGCTCATGCTGCTCTACGGCGTCTGCTACGGCATGCCCACCGGTATCCACGCGACGTTCATCGGCGAGTGCTTCCCGACGCACCTGCGCAGCACCGGCGTCGGCTTCACGTTCAACATCGGCCGTCTGGGCGCGTTCATCGCCCCCATCCTCATGGGCAAGCTGGTCGATATGAACATGATCTCGGTGGCCATCGCCACGGTCACGATCTCCTACGTGCTCTGCTCGCTGGCAACGCTGCCGATCAAGGAGCGCGAGTACGACGCGTCCAATGTCGCGGCGGAGCTCGAGGACTGATCCCCGGAATACATCCTTCTCCCTTCTTTCATTTACGCAAAGCAAAGGCGGCGCGCCCTGACGGGCGCGCCGCTGAGTCTGTCTGTATCCGGTTCCTGGCGCAGAGATGCGTGTCAACGCGGGACGGAAAATGACGGAATTTTTCGTGCAAAAAGACGGCGCGCAAAGCCGCCGGATTTGTTGACAGACCGGGCGTTTTTGTGATATTATATCAAAAATTTGCGATTCGGCAGAAATGAGGCGAGGAAAAATGGTTGCGGCCGCAGAGAATATGCAGGCATTTGGGTGGGATCTTTTTTCCGGCAACCGTGATTCTGTTTTTCTTGGCAGCGGCAGCATTGCCGGTGACGAACTTGATATTTCTTCTTTCGTGGTATTACCTGGTTTCGTAGATGTGCATGTACATCTCCGTGAGCCGGGTTTTTCTTATAAGGAGACCATTTCGTCCGGCACGCTTGCTGCGGCGCACGGCGGATACAGCCGCGTGTGTGCCATGCCCAATCTGGATCCGGCGCCGGACAGTTTGCAGACGCTTGCCCCCCAGCTGGAGCGCATCCGCACGGATGCGGTCATTGACGTGACGCCCTACGGTGCGATCACCGCGCACCGCGGCGGCAGGGAGCTTGCGGACATGGAGCAGCTCGCGCCTTACGTCGCCGGCTTTTCCGACGACGGCAGCGGCGTGCAGGATGCGGATGTGATGCGCGCCGCGATGCGCAAGGCGGCAAGCCTCGGCAAGATCATTGCCGCGCACTGTGAGGACAACACCCTCCTGCACGGCGGCTACATCCACGACGGTGCGTATGCCCGCGCCCACGGGCACAAGGGCATCAGCAGCGAGAGTGAGTGGCGGCAGCTGGAGCGCGATCTCGAGCTGGTGCGCGAGACAGGCTGCGCCTATCATATGTGCCACGTGTCCACCAAGGAGAGTGTGGCGCTCATCCGCCGGGCGAAGGCGCAGGGGCTGGATGTCACCTGCGAGACCGCACCGCACTACCTCGTGCTGACCGAGGACGACCTGCGCGAGGACGGCAGCTTCAAGATGAACCCGCCCCTGCGCACGCAGGCAGACCGGGACGCGCTGCTCGAGGGCATCCTCGACGGCACGGTGGACATGATCGCGACCGACCACGCGCCGCACAGCGCGCAGGAAAAGGCCGGGGGCCTCGCCGGGAGCGCCATGGGCATCGTCGGCCTTGAGACGGCGTTTCCCGTGCTCTATACCCGCCTTGTGCGCACCGGCGTGCTGACGCTCGACAAGCTCGTGGAGCTCATGGCGGTCAACCCCCGAAAGCGCTTCGGCTTCCCGCTGCGCGCGGACGATTATGCCGTCTGGGATCTCAACGCGCGCTACCGCATCGACCCGGCGCAGTTTTGCTCCATGGGAAAGAGCACGCCCTTCGCCGGACAGACGGTCTACGGGCGGTGCGTGCGCAATGTCTGCGGCGGCGCCGTCGTCTGGCAGGACGCACAGGTCTGAGCGCCTTACACCTACATACAAAAATACATCACATACAGAACCTTTTACGTACTGAGGAGGAAATCACATGCCCAAAAGAACGGATCTGAAGAAAATTATGATCATCGGCTCCGGCCCGATCGTCATCGGTCAGGCCGCTGAGTTTGACTATGCCGGCACGCAGGCGTGCCTGTCGCTCAAGGAGGAGGGGTACGAGGTCATCCTCGTCAACTCCAACCCCGCCACGATCATGACGGATACCTCCGTCGCGGACAAGGTGTACATGGAGCCGCTGACGCTGGAGTATGTGGCGCGTATCCTGCGCAAGGAGCGCCCGGACGCGATCGTCCCGGGCATCGGCGGCCAGACCGGCCTGAATCTGGCGATGCAGCTCGAGCAGAAGGGCGTGCTCAAGGAGTGCCAGGTCGAGCTTCTCGGCACGGACAGCGACAGCATCCGCCGCGCCGAGGACCGCGAGCAGTTCAAGGAGCTCTGCCAGAGCATCGGCGAGCCGGTCATCCCGTCGCAGATCACCTACAACCTCGAGGAGGCCAAGGCCGCGGCCGCGGCCATCGGCTATCCGGTCGTGCTGCGCCCGGCGTTCACGCTCGGCGGCACGGGCGGCGGCTTTGCCGACGACGAGGCCCAGCTCGTCGAGCTGGGTATGCAGGCGTTCAAGCTCTCGCCCATCCATCAGGTGCTGATCGAAAAGAGCGTCAAGGGCTATAAGGAGATCGAGTTTGAGGTCATGCGCGATGCGTCCGACCGCGCCATCACCATCTGCGGCATGGAGAACATCGACCCCGTGGGCGTGCACACCGGCGACTCCGCCGTCGTCGCGCCGATCATGACGCTCAGCGACCATGACATGAAGATGCTCAACGACAGCGCGATCAAGATCATCCGCACGCTGAAGATCCAGGGCGGCTGCAACGTGCAGTTCGCGCTCAACCCCAAGACCTCGGAGTACTTCCTCATTGAGATCAACCCCCGCGTCTCCCGCTCATCGGCGCTGGCGAGCAAGGCCAGCGGCTATCCCATCGCGCGCGTCACGGCCAAGGTCGCCGTCGGCATGAACCTCGACGAGATCGCCGTCGCCAACACGACGGCCGCGTTCGAGCCGTCGCTGGACTACGTGGTCGCAAAGCTGCCGCGCTTCCCGTTCGATAAGTTCTCGACCGCTGCCAACACGCTCGGCACGCAGATGAAGGCCACGGGCGAGGTCATGGGCATCGGCAGCACGCTCGAGGAGTGCCTGCTCAAGTCCGTCCGCTCGCTGGAGATCGGCGCGCAGCACCTCTGGCTGCCGAAGTTCCAGAACATGACCAAGGCGGAGCTGACCGAGTACCTGCACCAGTTCCGCGATGACGGGCTCTTTGCCGTCGCGCAGCTGCTGCGTCTGGGCGCGAGCGTGGACGAGGTCGCTGCGCTGACGATGATCACGCCGTTCTTCCTCGAGACCATCCGCGGCATCGTGGACATGGAGCAGACGCTCTGCGCGCACAAGGGCGACGGAGAGACGCTCAAGCAGGCCAAGCAGATGGGCTTCTGTGACCCCTACATCGCGCGGCTCTGGGGCGTGCGCGAGGAGGATGTGTATGCCCAGCGCGTGCAGCTGGGGCTCTACCCCGCCTACAAGATGGTGGACACCAGCCACACCGGCGCTTACATCCCCTATTTCTACTCCACCTATGCCCCCGGCGCAAAGAGCGAGGCGCGCCGCTCGGACAAGAAGAAGGTCGTCGTGCTCGGCGCGGGTCCGATCCGCATCGGTCAGGGCGTGGAGTTTGACTACTCCACCGTCCACGCGGTGCAGACCATCCGGCGCGCGGGCTACGAGGCCATCATCATCAACAACAACCCCGAGACGGTCTCCACCGATTACACGACCGCCGATAAGCTGTATTTCGAGCCCCTCACGCCTGAGGACGTCATGAACATCCTGCACGAGGAGCAGGCCGATCAGGTGATCGCCAGCCTCGGCGGCCAGACGGCCATCAATCTGGCGCAGCCGCTCATGACGCGCGGTGTGCAGATTATCGGCACGGACTGCGCTGCGATCGAGCGCGCGGAGAACCGCGACTGCTTTGAAAAGCTGCTGCTCGAGCTGAACATCCCGCAGCCGATGGGCGCGGCGGTGACGAATCTGGACGACGGTCTCAAGGCTGCGCACACGGTGGGCTATCCGGTGCTGGTGCGTCCGTCGTTCGTGCTGGGCGGCCGCGCCATGGAGATCGTGGCCGACGACGAGATGCTGCGCCACTATCTGCAGAATGCCGTGCGCACCGGCGAGGGCAAGCCCGTGCTGGTCGATAAGTACATCTCCGGCCGCGAGGTCGAGGTCGATGCCATCTGCGACGGCAGAGACGTGTTCGTGCCCGGCATCATGGAGCTGGTTGAGCGCACCGGTGTCCACTCCGGCGACTCCATCAGCGTCTACCCGCCGTTTTCCATCTCCGACAAGGTCAAGGGCACGATCCTGACCTATGCCAAGAAGCTCGGTCTGGGCATCGGCATTGTCGGACTGTATAACATCCAGTTCATCGTCGATAAGAGCGACCATGTCTACATCATCGAGGTCAACCCCCGCTCGTCGCGCACGGTGCCGTTTTTGTCGAAGGCTACGGGCTATCAGCTCGCGGACATCGCCACGAACGTCATCCTCGGCACGAGCCTCAAGGAGCAGGGCATCTTCGACCTGTATCCGCCGGAAAAAGAGCGCTGCTATGTCAAGGCGCCGGTGTTCTCCTTTGCCAAGCTCCACGGGCTGGACGCCTATCTCTCCCCGGAGATGAAGTCCACGGGTGAGGCCATCGGCTACGACAAGAAGCTCTCGCGCGCCATGTACAAGGCGCTGCAGGCCTCCGGCATGAACGTGCAGAACTACGGCACCGTGTTCGTGACGCTGGCCGATGAGGACAAGCCCGAGGGCCTGCCGCTCGTGCGCCGGTTCTACGAGATGGGCTTTAACATCGAGGCGACCGCCGGCACGGCTGCCTACCTCAAGTCCTTCGGCATCCGCACGCGCGTGCGCGGCAAGATCAGCGACGGCAGCCACGAGATCCTTGATTCCATCCGCAGCGGCTACGTCAGCTACATCATCAACACCCGCTCCATCCATTCGAGCGTCCACGCGCAGGACGGCGCCGCGATCCGGCGCTGCGCGGTGGAAAACGGCGTGACCGTCTTTACCTCGCTCGATACGGTGCGCGTGCTGCTCGACGTGCTCGAGGAGACGACGCTGGCCGTGTCCACGATCCACGCGGAGTAAGCCATGCAGCAGAAGCTTTTCACCATTGCGGAAAACGCGCCCGTCGCCCGTGAGACGTATCGCCTGCGTCTCGCGGGAGACACCGCCGCGATCACCGCGCCGGGGCAGTTTGTGGATATCCGGCTCGCCGGATACTTTCTGCGCCGCCCCGTGTCGGTGTGCAGCTGGAGCGACGGCGCGCTGACGCTGTATTATAAGGTGGCGGGCGCAGGCACGGCGCAGCTGAGCACGCTGACGCCGGGCACGGAGCTGGACCTGCTGGTCGGCCTCGGCAACGGCTTTGACACCGCACCTGCCGGCGCGCGGCCGCTGCTGGTCGGCGGCGGCGTGGGCGCGTCCCCGCTGTACGGTCTGGCGCAGCAGCTCGTGGCCGAGGGGCGCAGCCCGCTGGCCGTGCTCGGCTTTCGCACGGCGGCGGAGGTGCTGCTTGCCGATGCGTTTGGCGCGCTCGGCATCCCCGTCACGGTCGTGACCGAGGACGGCACCATGGGCGCGCGCGGCTTCGTGACCGACGCGCTGCCCGAGGGCGGCACCTATGTGTATGCCTGCGGGCCGATGCCCATGCTGCAGGCGCTGTGCAGCGCGACGCCGCTTGACGGTCAGCTGAGCCTCGAGGCGCGCATGGGCTGCGGCTTCGGCGCGTGCATGGGCTGCACCTGCGAAACGACGCACGGCAGCAAGCGCGTCTGCAAGGACGGGCCCGTGTTCACAAAGGAGGAGATCCTATGGCCGCAACAGCCGTAACGCTCTGCGGGATCGAGCTGGAAAACCCCATCATCCCGGCCAGCGGCACGTTTGGCTACGGGCAGGAGTTTGCGCAGCTGTATGACATCAATATGCTCGGCACGTTCTCCTTCAAGGGGACGACGCGCGCGCCGCGCTTCGGCAATCCCACGCCGCGCATCGCCGAGTACGCCGGCGGTCTGCTCAACGCGGTGGGGCTGCAGAACCCCGGCGTGGACGCGGTCATCGTGCACGAGCTGCCGGAGCTGAAAAAGGTGTTTCACAAGCCGGTCATGGCGAATGTGAGCGGCTTCAGCGTGGAAGAATATGCCGAGGTCTGCGCCAAGCTTGACGCGCAGCCGCAGGTCGGCTGGCTGGAGGTCAACATCTCCTGCCCGAACGTCCACGGCGGCGGCGCTGCCTTCGGCGCGGAGCCGTCGGCCGCGGCGGAGGTGACGCGCGCGGTGCGCGCCGTGACGAAAAAGCCGATCATCCTCAAGCTCTCGCCGACGGCGGCGGACATTGCCGCCGTTGCCAAGGCCTGCGAGGACGCGGGCGCGGACGGCGTGAGCCTCATCAACACCCTGCCGGGTATGCGCATCGACCTTGCGCGCCGCCGCCCGCTGCTGGCAAACCAAACCGGCGGCATGTCCGGCCCCGGTATGTTTCCGCTGGCCGTGCGCATGGTCTATCAGGTGTACGAGGCGGTGCACATCCCCATCGTGGGCATGGGCGGCGTGACGAGCGCGCAGGACGTTCTGGAGCTGATGCTCGCGGGCGCGACGGCGGTCGGCGTGGGCGCGGCGAACCTGGTCGAGCCGTATGCCTGCAAGCACATCATTGAAACTCTGCCGGACGCGATGGCGCGCTTCGGCATCGACGATCTCAGAGACATCATAGGAGGAGCACATCATGGGTAAGGACGTTATCATCGCGCTGGATTTTGACAGCCGGGAAAAGACGCTCGCGTTTCTCGACCGCTTTGAGGACGAGAAGCCGTTTGTGAAGATCGGCATGGAGCTGTTTTATGCCGAAGGGCCGGACATCGTGCGCCAGATCCACGCGCGCGGCCACAGGATCTTTCTCGACCTCAAGCTGCACGACATCCCGAACACGGTGAAAAAGGCGATGGCCGCGCTCTCGGCGCTGGATGTGGATATTATCAACCTCCACGCTGCTGGCACGAAGGCCATGATGAGCGCCGCGCTCGAGGGACTGACCCGGCCGGACGGCACGCGCCCGCTGCTCATCGCCGTGACGCAGCTGACCTCCACGGATCAGGAGCGTATGGAGCAGGAACTGCTCATCCACGCGCCGATCGACGAGGTCGTGCTGCACTATGCGCGCAATGCGCGCGATGCCGGGCTTGACGGCGTGGTCTGCTCCCCGCTGGAGGCGGGCAGCATCCATGCGCGCTGCGGCGCGGACTTTCTGACCGTGACGCCCGGCGTGCGCTTTGCCGACGGGGAGAGCGGCGACCAGAAGCGCGTCACGACGCCGGAGCGCGCCCGGGAGATCGGCTCGGACTACATCGTCGTCGGCCGCCCGATCACGCAGGCGGACGATCCCGTCGCCGCCTATCGCCGGTGCGTGGCCGCGTTCGTCGGCTGAGCGCCGGATCAGAGACTTTTTCAACAGGAGGAACTGCTATGGATATCAAACACGAAGTTGCGCGCAGCCTGCTCTCGATCGAGGCGGTGTTTCTGCGCCCGCAGGAGCCGTTCACGTGGGCCAGCGGCATCAAGAGCCCCATCTACTGCGACAACCGCCTCATCCTGACCGCGCCCGAGGCACGTGATCTGGTCGAGCGCGCCATCGCCGAGACGGTCAGGCGCGAGTATCCGCAGGCGCAGGTGCTCATGGGCACGGCCACGGCCGGCATCGCCCACGCCGCCATCGCCGCGCATCTGCTCGGTCTGCCGATGGGCTATGTCCGCTCGAGCAGCAAGGATCACGGCCGCCAGAACCGCATCGAGGGCAAGCTCGTCCCGGGGCAGAAGGTCGTGGTCGTCGAGGATCTGATCTCCACCGGCGGCAGCGTGCTCGACGCGGTGGACGCGCTGCGTGAAGCCGGCGCGGAGGTGCTCGGCGTCGTGAGCATCTTCACCTACGGCATGAAAAAGGGCGTGGAGCGGCTC
>ERZ1026844.1986-NODE-1986-length-11479-cov-4.847339_pt1 | contig 11479 bp, 10 predicted proteins | sample MGYA00380152_ERZ1026844 | MGnify/ENA primary metagenome ERZ1026844 (study PRJEB33269, sample SAMEA4719788) | human gut metagenome | biome: human-associated habitat; feature: organic feature; material: feces | place: Cameroon | collected 2013-10 ... | reverse complement strand
GTTTAGTTTAACCGAAATATAAAACAATAAAATTTTTTTAGTTTTGCTGTCTTAATCGTCTGATTTAACTAATTTTGTAAGCAATATTTTTGCTAGAATTGAGTTGTACTTGAGGAGATATAAGATGCAGGAACAAGAATGCAATTTAAAAAGTTACAAAAAACTAGTTATTCTAGCTGGTGTTGCATCAGTTTGTACTTCAATTTTATTTATTTTAATTAAGCTTGCGGTTTGGTTAGTAAGCTCTTCAACTGTTATCTTCGCTTCTTTAACAGATTCTATGTTTGATTTACTAGCTTCTTTGGTAAATCTTTTAGCTTTAAGATTCTCTTTAACACCTCCTGACAAAGAACATCGCTTTGGTCACCACAAATCTCAATCATTAGCATCTTTAGCCCAATCAGCCTTCATTGGAGGTTCTGCGGTTTTACTAGTGGTTCATGGCGTTGAAAGATTTATCAATCCTCAAGAAGTTCTCCATTTGAATTTGGCTATTATGGTTTCTGTAATCAGTATTGTGATTACAATTTTCTTAGTAGCATTTCAAACTTATGTATATAAGAGAACTAAGAGTGAAGCAATTTGCGCAGACAGATTGCATTATCTTTCTGATGTAACTTTAAACTCAGGTGTAATTTTAGCCTTGTTCTTAAGCTACTACGGCTATAAGTGGGCTGATGGTTTGTTTGCAGCATTAATTGGTCTGTTTATTTTTAAAGGAGCTTATACAATTGGTATAGGTGCAGTTCAAACTTTATTAGATAAAACTTTAGATGTTAAATCTTTAACTAAGATCATCAAATGTGTTGCTCAAGAAAAGGGAGTAAAGTCTTTCCATGATTTAAAAGCACATAGCGCAGGTCCTATGGTATATATCCAAGGACATCTTGTTATGGATGGCTCTTTATCATTAGAAAAAGCTCATGATATTGCTGACAAAGTTGAGCAAAATATCAGAAAAGATTTCCCTGATGCTGAAATTATCCTACACATGGAACCAGATGAAAAATCTACCTATGACAATGTTCAGTTTGAGGATAGTGAACATACTTTAGCCGATGGCGAGGTTGTGGTTAAAACTGAGCAGTTAAAGCAGTAAAACTGTCTAATGTCAAAGCTTTGCAAAAACTGTATAATTTACTGAAATTTTGTATTGCATATGTATAGGTCATAAAGATTGTAGCAATGACCTATATTATCAATAAAGTAACTCTTGCCACGACTAGGAAAAGAAATGTTTAACTCTGATTCAGAAGTACAAGTCTTTTGGAATGATCTTGTAGCTGAAGCTAAAACAATCGTAAAAAAAGAGCCTGTTCTTGAGGATATTATGAACAAGCAGGTTATTAACTGTTCTAGCCTTGATCAGTGTTTAGCAAGAATTATCAGTTCTAAACTTGCAACTCGCGAAGTAGATAGACAACAACTATTTCAAGTTTGCATGCAAGCATATGCTGATGATCCATTGTTACTATCCTATGCTGTAGCCGATGTCATGGCTGTAGCAAATCGTGATCCTGCTTCTAAATCAGTGGTTAGAATTCTGCTTTTTTTAAAAGGACCTCATGTTCTTGAGTCTTGGAGAATTTCTCATTGGCTATGGTGTAAGGGCAGATGTGATTTAGCTTGTTACATTCAAAGCAGAATTTCAGATGTTTTTTCTGTAGATATTCATCCTGCAGCAAAAATTGGTAAGGGGTTAATGTTAGACCATGCCACAAACATAGTTATCGGTGAGACTGCTGTAATTTCAGATACTGTATCTATGCTTCATGATGTAACCTTAGGCGGAACTGGTAAAGAACAAGGAGATCGTCATCCTAAAGTAGGAAAAGGTGTCATGATAGGTGCGGGGGCTAAAGTTTTAGGAAATATTCATATTGGTGAAGGTGCAATTGTGGGAGCAGGTTCTGTGGTATTAAGAGATGTTCCTGCTCATACAACTGTAGTAGGTGTTCCTGCTAGAGTGGTCGGTAGACCTCAAATGGATATGCCTTCTCTTGATATGGATCAGATGTTGTCTGGTTGTAAGGCGGATGATGCTCAAGAGCAATGTCCTGCAATTGCAGTAAAACAAATTTAGAGTATGAATTAGGCATATACATGCCATTTACTGCTAATATTTAACTAAAGTTAGTAAACTAAAAACAAAATATATAACAAGAATATATAAGTCAAAGCAAACAGTAGCACCATGCAATACAAGATATGAGCTACACAAGGAACATATATGCATATTTGTGATCTTTTAGATCCTAGGGCAATTAGACTTAATGTCAAAGTAAAGACAAAAGAACAGGCAATCAACTATTTAGTTGATTTGATGTCTAATACAGACTGTCTGAGTGATCCTGATAGATTTAGAGCTGCTGTTTTTGACAGAGAATCCAAAGTTTCAACTGGTTTAGGTGAAGGTGTTGCTATTCCCCATGCTAAAAGTGCTGGTGTAGAAAAACCAGGCTTAGCAGCAATGGTAGTACCTGATGGTGTTGATTTTGATAGCCTTGATGGTAAACCTACCAATCTCTTTTTCTTAATTGCTTCTCCTCATCAGGCTTCAGATGCCCACCTTGATGTTCTAGCTCGTTTATCTACTCTTTTAGTTTCAGATGATTTTAGAAAGAATTTGGCTGAATGTAAGAGTGTTGATGAATTTTTAAATATCATCAACGATGCCGAAAAGAAAGAAATTAAAAAAGAAGAAGAGCGCATTAAGAGTAAAGAACAACATCAATCTGAATCAAACTCAGATAAAAAGGAATCTGATTCTTCATATGACATCGTAGCCGTTACAGCCTGTCCTGCTGGTTTATCTCATACCTATATGGCAGCAGAGGCTTTAGAGAATAAAGCTAAAGAATTAGGCATCAGCATAAAAATTGAAACTGATGGTGCTGCTGGCAATAGAAACCGTCTGCTTCCTGAGGATATAGCTAAAGCAAAAGCAGTCATTGTAGCTGCTGACAGAATTGTGGAGATGGACCGTTTTATTGGAAAACCATTAATTCGTGTTGGTGTTGTTGATGGCATTAGAAAACCTCAAGAGTTAATTGAGGAAGCTCTTGATCCAAAGTGTCCTCTCTATCAGACTGGTGTTTTAAATAACTCAACCTCAATCTTCATGAGGTTGTATCGCCATTTAATGAGTGGAATGACCTATATTATGCCTATTGCAGCAACAGCTGGCATCTTATCAGCTCTTGCAAGACTTGAGTTCATACAAGGTACTCAATTAGGCTTCTTCCTAGATAGAATTGGTTATAGTATAGGCACCCTGTTATTCCCAATTTTAAGTGCATTTATTGCATTCTCAATTCGAGGAAGAACTGCTCTTGTTGCAGGATTTACAGGCGGTGTCATGGCTGATCTTGGCTCGTCTGGTGTTATAGGAGCAGTTATAAATGGCTTCGTAGGAGGAGCTGTAGCTTTAATTGCTACAACGTTCTGTACAAGGTTCTTTAAAGGTCATGATGCCATTGTGGCCTTAATTTTGTACCCATTAATCGGTGCCTTAGGAACATCTTGTATTGCTCTTTTCTTTACAAATATTCCATCTCAGATCTTAAATGAGTATGTACAGTCCTTTATTTCAGAGGCATCAACACCGATGTTAGTTTTAGTGGGAGCTGTCCTTTCTGGAATGATGTCTGCTGACATGGGTGGACCTTTGAATAAAACTGCTTATGCAATTGGCGTTTTGCTATTAGCGGACTGTTTGCCTGAAACAGGACCTGGAACCTTGATTATGGCTTCAATTATGGCAGGTGGTATGGTACCTCCTCTAGCTGCAGGCGTTTCATCAATACTAGTACCACAAGTATATTCGGATAAGGAACGTAAGAATTCGTTTATCGCTTTAGGCAAGGGCTTAGTTTTCATCACTGAAGGTGTGATCCCTTATCTTGCTTATAATCCTGTAAAAATGAAGTTTGCATGTATTGTAAGTTCTGCTGTGGCAGGTGGAATTTCAATGTATTTTAGATGCGCAAACTACGCTCCTCATGGAGGAATTTTTGTAATACCTCTATCAGAGCATTTATCAGGTTATTTAATTGCACTTGCTGCAGGAATTATTACAGGAGCTTTCCTGTTTGCAATTATCAGGTTGTCTCCTGCAAAGAAAGTAGCTTAACTAATTTAGATCGTTAAGCTGACTAAGGGTAGATTCAAGACGTTGCCTCCAAGTTTGAAGAACTTCTTTTTGATGTTGGTTTTCTTCTTGGAGTTTCACCATATCTCTTCGTAATGAGGTAAGTTCTTTATCTTTAGCAGACAAAGTTTGTTCTAGAAGGATCATCTTTTGAGATGTTCTTTCACAAAGAGAAGACAACTCCTGCAGTTGCTGCAGGAGTAATTGCTCTTTTGGTGATAAATTTCTGTTAGACACTAGAGAATATACCTACTGATATCTTCGTTCTGAACAAGATCTTCTAAGTGTTCATCTACATACTTGTCATCGATGACTATAGTAGAACCTGATTTATCAGGAGCTGTAAATGAAATCTCTTCTAAGATCTTTTCCATTAGAGTATGCAATCTTCTAGCACCGATATTTTCTGTTTTTTCATTAACTTTGAAAGCATCTTCAGCAATCTTTGAAATTGCACTGTCTTCAAATTTAATTGTAACATTCTCGGTTTTCATCAGCATTTCATACTGTTTAGTTAAGCTGTTATGAGGCTCTTTTAGAATTCTCTCAAAATCACCTGCAGTTAAAGCTTTTAATTCAACTCTGATAGGAAGTCTACCTTGTAACTCAGGAATTAAGTCTGAAGGTTTTGACATCTGGAATGCGCCTGAGGCTATAAATAAAACATGATCAGTTTTTAACATGCCATATTTAGTATTTACTGAAGAACCTTCAATCAAAGGCAGAAGATCTCTTTGCACACCCTGTCTAGACACAGCGCCTCTATCTTGGCTTTCCTGACAGATCTTGTCGATCTCATCGATGAAGACAATACCGTTATTTTCAGCAAGCTCAATAGCTTTGGTTTTTAGATCGTCGTTTTGAGTTAACTTAGAAGCTTCTTCCTCAGTTAAGATCTTGAATGCTTCTTTGATCTTCATCTTCTTAGCAGATTTCTTGTTTGAACTCATTGAATCAAAAATTGACTGTAACTGATCGTTAAGATCATCCATACCAGGAGCACCACCGATTACATTTACAGTAGGACTTCTGTCTACAATCTCAATTTCAATTTCTTTGTCATCAAGCTCATGTTCTCTTAGTTTCTTTCTGAACATTTGTCTTGCAGATGAATGCTGTTTTTCTTCATCTGTAGCACTAGGAGCTGGTAAGAGAACATCTAGAATTCTTTCTTCAGCAGCATCTTCAGCTTTTGTCTTGTTATGCTTGAAAGCTTCTTCTTTAACCATCTTCATAGAAACTTCAGCAAGTTCACGGATGATTGATTCAACGTCTTTACCTACATAACCTACTTCAGTGTATTTAGTAGCTTCAACTTTTACAAAAGGAGCATTAGCAAGTTTTGCTAATCTTCTAGCAATCTCTGTTTTACCAACACCGGTAGGACCAATCATTAAGATATTCTTAGGAACAATCTCTGTTCTAAGATCTTTTGATACCTGCATTCTGCGCCATCTGTTTCTTAAAGCGATAGCAACAGCTTTTTTAGCCTCTTTCTGGCCAATAATATATTTATCTAATTCGCTAACAATTTCACGAGGTGTCAATTCAGACATAGTATTTCTCTGCTATTTTAACTGTTTTGGTTAGAATCGATGGTTTCGATAGTATGGAATGAATCAGTAAATACGCAAATGTTGCACGCAATATCTAATGATTTTTTCACAATATCCACAGCTGATAGATCTGTATTTTGGACAAGAGCTCTAGCAGCAGCTAGTGCATAGTTTCCTCCAGATCCTGTAGCTAGAATGTCATCATCCATTCTGACAACATCGCCAGTACCGGTAATCATCAGAGAATCACTCTTGTCAGCAACAATTAGGATTGCCTCAAGCTTTCTTAAAGCTCTGTCAGAACGCCATAGTTTTGCAAGCGAAATACTTGCTCTTTCTAAAACACCTTGGTGTTCTTCTAACTTTTTTTCAAAAAGATCTAAAAGAGTAAATGCATCTGCTGTGGATCCAGCAAAACCTGCGATTACTTTGTTATGAAAAATTTTACGTACTTTGATGGCATTTCCTTTTAGGATGGTGCTCTGTCCCATGGTAACCTGACCGTCACCACCTAAAGCAACAATGCCATTTCTTCTAACAGATACAATGGTTGTCATACGTTAAATTCCTAGTTTTGTTCTTCAAGGTCGCACTCGTCAATAAGTTTTAGCGAGTCGAGTTTATTAAAGGTATTTACAGCTTCGTCTCTAGTATTAAAAGGTCCTAGTAGCACTGAATAAATAGAGTTTTTAGAAATAATCTTTGAGCTAAGTCCTGTAGAAATAGCAATATTAGCTTTTGTCTCTTCAGCGCTCTTACTTGAGGAAAACTTTCCACAATACATTACATATGAGGATGAATTTGAAGGAATACTAGTCTCAGTATCAGATTGTGTTTCTATTTTTTTCTCGTTTTCAGTAGGAACCTCATTGTCGGTTGTAGCGTTTTCATAAGAAACACTATTTTCTGAATTCTCAGATGAGATTGATAAAGCTTTACTATCCTCAGTGCTATTCAAGTCTGAGTTTGAATCTACATTATCTTCTAAGACAATACTGCTATTATCAGTATTATTTATGGAAACTCCATTTGAAGAAGAGCATTTGGTGACAATTACTGAAACGACAATGATAAAAGCCAATATAGCCACAACTAAAGATAAAAGATTTTTTCCTTTTAACTTATTTTTAGTTAGATTAGAACCAAACTGTTTGAATAATGGAACAATAGTTCTAAGTTTATTTACAAAAACACTATTTGGCTTTTTGTCATCCATAATTGTTACATCTGCTCCATAACATTAATGCCTAACAGTGAAAGACCTTGTTTTAGAACTTTTGCGGTTAAGTCGCATAGAGCTAAACGGCTCTTTCTTACATCCTCCGGTACATCATCCTTAAGAATAGGGCAAGCTTCATAGAAATGCATGAACAGATTTGATAACTCAAAAATGTAGTTACACAGTAAGTTAGGTAAAGTCTTATCACCAACGCTCTGAACAGCTTCAGCAAAAGCTAATAACTTGTTTGCTAAATCCTCTTCAGCATCACAAGTGATCTTTATATCACCTAGTGAAGGATCTTTAGCCTTTCTAAAGATAGCTCTGATTCTGCTGTATGCATACTGTAAGTATGGAGCTGTGTTACCTTCAAATGACAGCATCTGATCCCAATCGAATACGTAGTCTGTTGTTCTGTTCTTGCATAGATCTGCGTACTTAACGGCACCTATGGCGATATTGTGGATAACCTGTTTTTTCTCTTCATCTGACAGAGTTGAATTACGCTCTTTTAGAAGATTAGTTACACGTGCTTCTGCTTCATCTAAAACATCGCGTAGTTTTACAGTACCACCTGATCTGGTCTTAAATGGCTTACCATCCTTACCTAACATCATACCGAATGGACAGTGTTCCATTGATACATTGTCACCTACGTAACCTGCTTTCTTACAGATAGCCCAAACAGTCTCTAAATGTTGCTGTTGTCTTGAGTCTGTAAAGTAAAGAATTCTGTCTGCTTTTAGAGTTTGAGCACGGTACTTAGCACAAGCAATATCAGTTGTGGTGTATAAATAACCACCATCATTCTTTCTAATGATGTTTCCTAAAGGTTTACCTTCTTTATTCTTAAACTGTGGTAAGTAAACAACAACGGCCCCTTGATCTTCTACTGCGATACCACGCTTCATCAGATCTTCAACAACTTCAGGTAACATATCGTTGTATAAGCTCTCACCCATGATGTCTTTATCAGATAGTGTAACGTCTAGTCTGTCATATAACTTCTGGTTCTGAACCATAGTCATATTAACTAGCTTTTTCCACATCTTACGGCAGTATTCATCGCCACCTTGTAAAAGCACAACATAATGACGTGCTTTAACTGCAAATTCCTCATCAGTGTCATAGCACTCTTTAGCTTCACGATAGAATGCTTCAAAGTCGCTAAGATCCATACCTTGACCTGATTCATTTTCTTTTTTCTCAAGGTAAGCGATAAGCATACCGAACTGGGTTCCCCAGTCACCGATGTGGTTAGCTCTAATTACATTGTTACCTAAAAACTCTAAAACTCTTACTACAGCATCACCGATAACAGTTGATCTGATATGGTGAACAGCCATTTCTTTAGCAACGTTAGGAGCTGAGTAATCAACAACGATGGTCTTAGGTGTTATTACCTTAGGAATACCTAATCTTGGATCAGCACTCATATACTTCAGTGCTTTAGAAATAGCATCCTTGTTAACAAAGAAGTTAATGAAACCAGGACCTGCAATTTCAACCTTGCTTATATGATTATCTTTAGGAAGAGAAGCAATAATATCTTCAGCGATTTGACGAGGATTTTTCTTTAAAGGTTTTGCCAAAATCATTGCAATGTTAGTTGCAAAATCACCGTGAGCTCTGTCTTTTGTTCGATCTACACGAATGTTGGCAACTAAATTTGGATTTACACTTCCGTCTTTATCAAGAGAAGAAATACTGTTTTTAATAAGATTTTCAATAAGTTGTTTCATAACCACACCTAGGGTATGTAATTTTCAGTTATAGATGAATTTGATGTCAAAGAATAACACAAAAGCCATTTTATACATAATCTAATACATCGTTATCGGATCGACTTCGATAGCAAAACGTACGTCATTTGGAAGAGACTCTTCAGAAACGAGTTTTCTAACATTAGTTAGAAATAAATTAAGTGCTTTTCTATTGATGCTAGTTACTAATATATGAAAATGGTATCTGTTTTGAACTTTCTCCATTTTATCAGACAGAACGTGAGTAAGCGCTAAATTTGGGTAATCATCTTTGAGGTTATTAAGTTTTCTGTATACATCTGATAAAAAGTTAAATGCTTTAGTTCGATTTTGACTATTGCAAAGAATAAAAGCCTGACTTGAAAATGGAGGTAACATCATTGATTTTCTAGTTTCTAAAAGATCATCTGCTATAGTCATATAGTTACAGTTAGGATCAATTAGTTGATTTATTAGCAAGTTGTCAGGGTGGTGGGTTTGAATTACTACCTTGCCTTGCTTTTTACCTCTACCAGAACGTCCTGATACCTGAGTTAACAGCTGAGCTGTATTTTCTAAAGAGCGAAAATCGTCTGAAAATAATGATGAATCAACATCTAAGATACCTACTAAAGTTACATCTGGAAAATCGTGTCCTTTTGCTAGCATTTGAGTCCCTAGCATAATTTTTGATGTTCCTTGTCTGATTCTATTTAACTTAGTTTCAAGTTGTTTCTTAGTGGTGACAGAATCTCTATCGATCCTTTCAACACCAATGTCAGGATAGCGATGTTCTAAAAATTCACTTACTTGTTCAGTGCCAAAACCTTGTTCTACGAGTTCATCATTTCCGCATACATAGCAAGTCTTGGGAATTTCATAAAAGTTCTCGCATACATGGCATTGCAGTCTGTTAGCTTTTTTATGCACAGTAAGTAAGTTATCGCAATTAGGACAGACAAAAACATGACCACACTGATGACAAACCAAATGATGAGCAAAACCACGTCGGTTCAAAAAAAGTAAGACCTGATTTCCTTTAGCTGTTTCTTCACCAATTTCATCTTCAAGAGTCTGACAGATTCCGGTCTTAAGACCGTCTGTTAAAGGCTCGTTTCTCAAATCTATAAGCTCAAAATTAGGAACAGTAGCTCCGCCTGCTCTTATAGTAAGGTCAATCTTTTGATAAACACCTTTTTGAACATTGTAGATAGTCTCCAAGCTTGGAGTAGCCGAACCTAGCACTATAGGGCAATTATTTAATTTTGCCCTCATAATAGCTAAGTTTCTTGCATGATATCTAAATGAATCATTCTGCTTAAAAGAACTATCATGTTCCTCATCAATCACGATTAATCCAAGATTAGGGATAGGTGTAAATAAAGCAGTTCTAGTTCCTATTAAAATGCCTGACTTAGACGTTGCCATATCTATATAAGCATCAAGTCTTTCTCTATCTGATAAGGCTGAATGCATAGAAGACACAGGAACGTTAAAACGTCTATAGAATCTATCAAAGGTTTGTGGTGTAAGTGCTATTTCAGGAACTAAAATTAAAACAGCCTTACCTTCTTTTAAAACATTCTCAATTACTCGAAGATAAACTTCTGTCTTGCCTGATCCTGTAATGCCGTTTAGTAAAAATGTATTAAAACCATGACAATTAGAAATGGTCAAGATAGCATTTTGCTGCTCTAAATTAGGCTTTGGGGGAGTTTCTTTTAAAATCTCATTTGCATTTTCATAGAACTTATTAGACTCTATGTTTTCATTAAATAACTTTACAAGACCTTTTTTGATAAGGGCGTTTTCTGATGTACTAGAAAAACCTCTTTCTCTTAATTCCTTGCGTCTTGCAGAGCCTAGCCTTAAAACTTCTATAATTTCGATTTGTTCTTTTGACTTTAGTTTAGATATCTTTTTCTCATCTAAATTGTCTTCAAGTCTTAGTGCAGGGATTTGCTCATAAGAAAAAGGAGCTCCATCTCTTAAAAGTTTGGGCAGAGCTACATTAAAGCATTGTCCTAATGGGTATTGGTAATAGTTGCTTCCAAATTGTAGTACATCAATAACATCTTTGGGAATGATGGCTTTTTTGTCTAAAAGTTTTGCTTCTTTTAGTTTTGATTTATCAAAATCTATATCAGGGTTAATCTTTGTGATAACGCCAACTTGAGAGAGTCCTGAAAAATTAATGAGCACTCTTGACCCAATACACTCTTCACCTATAAGACCATTAACCTTATAAGCGAAATCTCTAAAGAGCGGTCTGTTAACCGCAACATTAACGATGGTGTAGGAAATAGTAGTGTCGGTGTTATTCATGACAGGCATTATAGAGGAACGAACATAAAAAAGGGCTTTTTAGACGAAAATTAATGGCTTTTTATGTTGCATATTTAGGATTAATCAACTATCATAAGCCACCGTTTCTATTTAGGCGTGTGGTATTCGGCGCAAAATGTGGCTGAAAGCGCGACACGCAATGAGGTTCAAATGAAAGAGAATATTCATCCAGAGTACAAGGAAGTTAATGTGCGTTGCTCATGCGGTAACACATTCAAGATCCGTACTACTGCAGGTCACGATTTAAGCTTAGATGTTTGCTCTAAGTGCCATCCATTCTTCACCGGTAAGCAGAAGATTGTTGATACTGGTGGACGTGTTGAGGCATTTAAGAAACGTTTCGGTGGTATTTCAGCTTTTGCTGTTAAGCACTAATCTTAAAGCTTTAATCGCAAAAAAAGGCAGATCGTATGATCTGCTTTTTTTATAAGCTCAATTTCACTAAAAAACAGTCAATATTTTATCC
>ERZ1026844.1980-NODE-1980-length-11493-cov-4.387830_pt1 | contig 11493 bp, 9 predicted proteins | sample MGYA00380152_ERZ1026844 | MGnify/ENA primary metagenome ERZ1026844 (study PRJEB33269, sample SAMEA4719788) | human gut metagenome | biome: human-associated habitat; feature: organic feature; material: feces | place: Cameroon | collected 2013-10 ... | reverse complement strand
CAATGATGGAGCATATCGGAGATATGTCAGCTATTTCGGCTACAGTTGAAGAAAACTACTTAGCAGATCCAGGTCTTCACAGAACACTTATCGGTGATGGTGTTGCAACAGCATTTGCAGGAGCAATTGGTGGACCAGCTAATACTACATATGGTGAGAACACAGGAGTTCTTGAACTTTCTAAGGTATATGACCCAAGAGTAATCAGAATTGCAGCAGTATTTGCAATTATACTTTCATTCATACCAAAGTTCTCATCAGTTATATCAACTATGCCAACAGCAATTATCGGTGGTATATCATTCATGCTTTATGGTATGATATCAGCTATCGGTGTTAGAAATGTTGTTGAGAACAAGGTTGACCTTACTAAGTCAAGAAACCTTATTATTGCAGGTGTTATATTCGTATGTGGTTTAGGTTTCGGTGATGGACTTACATTTACAATCGGAGGAACATCTATAACACTTACAGCACTTGCAATCGCTGCAATAGCAGGTATTCTTCTTAACGCTATATTACCTGGTAATGATTATGAATTCGGTAAGAATCCAGCAGGTGACAGCAGCCGTGGAGTTTATGTCATGAACACAGACTCTGAAAAAGAAGAATCAGAAGATAATAAGTAAATAACATTAAAATTTGGAGGTACTTAATAATGATGGATTTTGAGAATGAGAAGAATATAACTATATTTACACATCCACTTATCCAGCATAAGATTTCAATTCTTAGAGATAAGAAAACAGGAACTAATGAATTCAGAAAGCTCGTTGAAGAAATAGCTATGCTTGAAGGCTTTGAGGCTTTATCAGACCTTCCAACAGAAGATGTTGAGATTGAGACACCTATTGAAACTTGTATGACACCTATGATTTCAGGTCGTAAGCTTGCAATTGTTCCTATCTTAAGGGCAGGTCTTGGCATGGTTCCTGGTGTACTTTCACTTGTACCAACGGCTAAGGTTGGACATATTGGAATGTATCGTAATGAAGAGACACATGAGCCGGTACCATATTACTGCAAGCTTCCTAATCCAATTGAGGAAAGAACTATTGTTGTAACAGATCCAATGCTTGCAACAGGTGGTTCAGCAGTTGATGCAATTGACCAGATAAAGAAGGTTGGCGGAAAGCAGATTAAATTCATGTGTATCATAGCTGCCCCAGAGGGAGTTGAAAAGCTTCATAAGGCACATCCTGATGTTCAGATATACATTGGACATCTTGACAGAGAGCTTAATGCAGATGCTTATATCTGCCCAGGACTTGGTGATGCCGGAGACAGAATCTTTGGAACTAAGTAAATAATTATGGGCATGTAATTGCTTTGCGTTAAGAAATATGATAGTGTGTAAATGCGGCTCCCGACGGGAGCCGTTTTTGTAACTTACATTAATTGATTAAGGAGATTTTGATGAGCAGGGAGGAAAACAGAAAGAATTTTTCTAAATATGTATCGCAGAATATTCTCGGAATGATAGGGTTTTCATGCTATGTTCTTGCTGACTCGTATTTTATATCTATAGCAAAGGGAGCAGACGGACTTACAGCATTAAATCTTGTTATGCCATTATATAGTATAATATTCTCAATAGGTGAGATGATTGGTGTTGGTTCAGCTATAAGGTATGCAATTGGCAAGATAAAAAAAGATGCAGATGCAGATGATTATTTCTGGAATGCAATAATATGGTGCATATTGTCAAGCATTCTATTTGTTTTTGCCGGAATATTCTTTTCGGCAGATATCATGCGTATTCTTGGAGCTGATGAACATATTGTGGCAGTTGGGAATAATTACACTAAGATATTCATGTGTTTTGCACCTATGTTTATGTGCAACTATGTGACTAATGCATTTGTAAGAAATGACGGAGCCCCGGGAATTGCTATGAGTGCAACACTTTTCAGCAGTCTGTTTAATATAGTATTTGACTATATTCTCATGTTCCCGATGAATCTGGGAATGGAAGGTGCAGCACTGGCAACAGCTCTGTCGCCGATTATAGGTATGGGAATATGCAGCATACATTTCTTCTCTAAGAAAAGCAGTGTCAGGCTTGTTGTGTGTAAACCTTCAGTCAGAAAACTTGTGGCAGGAAGCCAGCTTGGTGTGTCGGCATTTGTTGGAGAAATGTCGTCAGCGGTCATTACACTGGCTTTTAATTTCGTAATACTTAAGCTGGCTGGTAATGTCGGAGTAGCTGCATACGGGGTTGTGGCTAATATTGCAATTGTCACAACTGCGGTATTTAATGGTGTTGCACAGGGAAGCCAGCCACTTATAAGCAGTTGTTTCGGCAGGGGAGACAAGGATGGATGTACACAGTTAAAACGAATGGGATATACAACAGCATTTGTACTTGCAGCGGTTATGTACAGTATATTGTTTATATTTGCAGGACAGTTTGTCGCAGTGTTTAACAGTGAAGGTTCAGAAATGTTAAGGCTTTATGCAACAGAAGGTGTTAAGTTATATTTTATCGGAATATTCTTTGCGGGAATTAACATTGTAGGTGGCGGTGCATTCAGTGCAACAGAGAATGCGTTTAAAGCGGCAGTTGTTTCTGTGGCAAGAGGTTTTGTGCTGATTTTAGGTGCGGTTTTTGTGATGTCAGCACTTTTGGGAATGACAGGAGTATGGCTTGCGTATGCTGTCGCTGAGGGAATAACAACATTTATAATGCTTGTAATGGCGCTGAGAGTGTGATAGAATATTTGCGGACAAAATTATCCCAGAGATTGGGGAAATATGAAAGGAGTCTATATAATTATGAGCAATATTGCAGACAAATTTGAAGAACTTGGAGTAATTCCAGTAGTAGTATTGAATGATGCTAAAGATGCACTTCCATTAGCTAAGGCTTTAGTTGAGGGTGGTCTTCCTTGTGCAGAGGTTACATTCCGTACAGCAGCAGCTGAGGAATCTATCCGTCTTATGCATGAAGCATATCCAGATATGGTACTTGCAGCAGGTACAGTACTTACAACAGAGCAGGTTGACAGAGCTGTAGCAGCTGGTGCTTCAGTTATCGTAAGCCCAGGATTTGATCCAGAAATCGTTGATTACTGTATTTCTAAGAACATTCCTGTTATGCCAGGTATCGTTACACCTTCAGAGCTTGCTCAGGCTGTTAAGAGAGGCCTTACAAGAGTTAAATTCTTCCCAGCTACAGCTGCAGGCGGAATCAAGATGATCAAGGCTATGTGCGCAGCTTACACTAATGTAAGAATCATGCCTACAGGTGGTATCAACACAGCTAACCTTGAGGAATTCTTATCATGCGATAAGATCTTCTGCTGTGGTGGATCATGGATGGTTAAGGGTGATATGATTAAGGCAGGAGAATTTGACAAGATTAAGGATATGACAGCAGAGGCTGTTGCTCTTGTTAAGAAGATCCGTGGCTAATCACCAGTGATTGTTAATAGCAAATATACATATAAACCCCGTATTCTGTTTTGCAGGATACGGGGTTTTGTGCACATATTATTTTTTTAATGAATTACAGATTAGAAAATATATTCTCAATTTCTTCATGAGGAAGTACAAGAGCAAATCTTACATGACCTTCGCCAAGGCTTCCGAAACTGCTTCCTGGTGTACATAAAACACCAGTCTTATTAAGAAGTTCCATAACATAATCAGCAGAACTGGTATAGCCGTCAGGAATGGCAGCCCATACAAACATTGTGCCTTTAACATCAGCAGGTTTAAGGCCAAGCTTCTTAATTCCGGTCACGAGAGCATTTCTTCTTAACTCATATTCGGCACGGTTGTCAGCGACATATCCTTGCGGACCGTTAAGTGCAGCAACAGCAGCTTTCTGATATAAAACTTGTTCCGTAGTCAAATTGTGAGCGGACTGTTTTGAATTTGCTTACGATATCACGGTTTCCGATAAGAAATGAAAGGCGCAGACCGGTAAGATTATAAGTCTTAGAAAGAGAGTTGAATTCAACTCCGACTTCCATAGCACCTTCGTGACTTAAGAATGAGCCACCAATCTGTCCGTCATATATAATCTCAGAATATGCGTTGTCGTGAATAATAATGATGTTATATTTCTTAGCAAATGCGATAAGCTTATCATAGAATTCATCAGGTGCAGTAGCACATACAGGGTTCAGAGGATAAGATACAACCATCATTTTGGCTCTTTTTGCAGTGTCTTCATCAATAGAATCAAAATCTATAAGATAATTATTCTCTGGAAGAAGATTGTAATAAGCAATCTGTGCATCACACAGGAATGGTCCAATCTCGAATATAGGATATCCCGGATTAGGAACTAAGCATAAATCTCCAGGATTGCACAAAGCAAGGGCAATATGAGCCATACCTTCCTGAGTTCCGAATACAGAAGTGACTTCATCAGGTGTGATAACAGTGTTGTAACGGCGTTTGTACCATTTGCATACAGCGTCAAGCAGTTCATCAGTATCACCAAGTGAGTACTTGTAATTCTCAGGGTCAAGTGCTGCTTCTGAAACAACCTTCATAACAGATTCATCAGGCTTGAAATCAGGAGTCCCTACAGTAAAGTTATATACCGGCTTTCCCTGTGCAAGTCTGTCATTCTTTTTCTGATTAAGTATATTAAAAATGTTGCTGCCAAAGCGGTCAGCTCTCTTAGAAAATTCAATGTTCATATGCATACTCCGTTTCTTTAAATGCGTATTTGCAAGCATTTTATTCAGACCCGAAATATAGAAAAATTTCAAGTCTATCGAATAAGATACTAGCATAATTAACAAAAGTCAATTTTAAGGTGTATTTTTTGGCGAAAATGTGATAGCTTTATATATGTAAGTAGAAATTAATATGATATGGCGGTCTGCAAATGTTACATACAGGAACATTAAAGGGTAGAATGCAGACAGAAAGGAAAGGTAGAAGATATGTCAGTACAGGATTATCTTAGTGCAGTAAAGATTGGTAAAAAAGAGTATCATGCGTGTGTGAATAAGGGTACGTACCCATATCTTCCAGTATTGGAGGATATTATTGATGAAAACAGTATTGACAGAGAAGTCAGTCTTGGAAGTGACCAGATTCCGTTAAGACTTGTGGTTGGAACATGTACAGCAGGAAGAACTACTGCATTTGCAGACAACTTCATGCCTATACTTGACTGGGGAACAGAATTTTCAGCAAAGTGGGCTTCACTTAGCGACAGTCAGGTAAATGAAGGAATAAGAGACGATATTAAAGTATATGAGTACATGAATAAGTTCTATGTGCTTGAAGGTAATAAAAGAGTCAGTGTACTTAAGTATTTTAAGGCAGTGACAGTAAGTGCACAGGTTATAAGAAAGATACCTAAGTATAGTGATGATCCTGATGTTAAGATATATTATGAATTCATGGATTTTTATAAATCTACCAAGTTAAACGATATATATTTTAGCAAAGAGGGCAGTTTTACAACTCTTATGGAGCTGGTTGGAATTACACCGGGAGAACCAATGGATGAGGATGATAAGAAAGATCTTGTTTCGTGCTATCTTAATTTCAGGCTTGCTTATGAATCAAGAGGAGGGGATAAGTTTGATTTCCCAACAGGAGATTCATTTTTACGCTTCATTCATATTCACGGATATGATGCTGTTAAGAAGATGACTAAGTCTGAGATGGCAAAGAATGTCGCCAAGACATGGGCTGAATTCGAGCTTCTTGATGACAACAGCGAAGTGGAACTTAAGATGACGCCGGCAGCAGCACCTAAGAAGAATATATTAAGCTATCTGCTTCCAATGGGTGGAGGCGTTAAGAAGCTGAAGGTCGGATTTGTGTATGAAAAGACACCTCAGGATTCAGAGTGGTGCTATGCACATGAACTTGGAAGACAGTATATTGATGATACATTTGGCGACCAGATAGAGACTTATGTTGAAGAAAATGCGACACCTGAACAGAGTGATGAGGCAGCAATTAACAGGCTTATAAAGAAAGGCTGTGACCTTATATTCGTGACATCTTCGGCGATGAATATGGCTGGACTAAAAGCTGCAATAGCACATCCGTCAGTAAAGATTCTTGATTGTTCTCTTAACATTTCACATAAATATATAAGGTCATATTATGCGAGAATGTTTGAAGCGAAATTTATAACGGGAATTATTGCAGGCTCAATGGCTGATGATGATAATGTTGGTTATATAGCTGATAATCCGGTTTATGGAGCGTGTGCGAATATTAATGCATTTGCACTGGGAGTAAAGTTCGTTAATCCAAGAGCCAAGGTTTATCTTGAATGGAACAGTATCAGGGATAATGATTCGGAGGGTAATCTTGCAAAGAAGAATATAAGCATTATATCTGACCAGGATATGATTACTCCGGGAAAGAGCAAGAGAAAGTTCGGTCTGTATAAGGCGAGTGATTCTGATAAGCACCTTGCCATGCCTGTATGGCACTGGGGTGTTTTTTATGAGAAGCTTATCCAGAGCATTATGAGTGGTTCATGGAGCAAGGATGAGGACGGCGATAATGTAAAAGCACTTAATTACTGGTGGGGAATGTCGGCAGGAGTTGTTGACCTTATATATTCAGAGAGTCTGCCATCAGCAACTAAGAGACTTGTAAAGCTCTTTGAGAAAGAACTTAAGGAAGCAAGGTTCAGAGTGTTTGAGGGTGAATTAAAAGATCAGCAGGGTAATATAAAGGTTGAAGAAGGGAAGCTTATTGATCCTGAACATATAATTACTATGGATTGGCTGCTTGATAATGTGGTTGGCAGACTGCCTCAGTATGATGAACTTACAGATAATGCAAAATTAAAAATGGCACTTCAGGGTGTTGTCAAAGAAGAAGAATAGAAAGCATGCTGCCTGCAGTGGTGGCTGGGGAATTATTAATGAAAATACTTGTGTTAGCGGATGTTGAATCAAAGTACTTATGGGATTATTTCGAAAAGGAAAAATTGGAAGGTATAGATCTTATACTTTCAGCAGGGGATTTAAAGCCCCAGTATCTGTCGTTTCTAGCATCATTTTCGAAAGTACCTATTCTTTATGTACATGGCAATCATGATGACTGCTATGATATACAGCCACCAGATGGATGCATTGATATAGAGAATAAGATATATGTGTATAAAGGTGTCCGTATTATGGGACTTGGTGGTTCTATACGCTATAAGAAGGGAAAGAACCAGTACACACAGAAAGAGATGAACCACAGAATTAATAAAATGTGGCTTTCAATAAAGAAGAACAGGGGCTTTGACATACTGCTTACACATTCACCGGCAGCGGGCATAAGTGATGGACCAGATGAACCGCATAAGGGTTTTGAAGGCTTTAATTATCTTCTTGAAAAATATAAACCAAAGTATTTTATTCATGGACATATCCATAAGACATATCAGGTTAAGTTCAAGCAGGAATATCAGTATAACGAGAATACCAGAATAATTAACGGGTATGAGAAATATATATTCGAATATCCGGATGCATAATAAAATGCCTTGATATATTTATTTTATATCAAAAAATGCTAAAAAACTTAAAAATCTCTTGCATTATCCTATAGGCTGTGATATATTTTCTTAGACACAAAAACAAATGTCCGTCGCAGAAAGACAGAACAGAGGGAAGTGTCTTTGAGATTTTACATATTGAAGGAGTTAAAAATGAGCGATAAGTTAAGAGTTGGTATCCTTGGCGGTACAGGTATGGTAGGACAGAGATTTATAACATTACTTGAGAATCATCCTTGGTTTGAAGTTGTTTTAGTAGCAGCTTCAGGACGTTCAGCAGGAAAGCTTTATGAAGAGGCTGTTGACGGACGTTGGAAGATGCAGACACCAATGCCAGAGTTCGTTAAGAAGATGACTGTATATGATATGGATAAGGATTTTGATGAAATTGTTTCTAAGGTAGATTTCGTATTCTGTGCAGTTAATATGCCTAAGGACCAGATTAAGGCTATAGAGGAAAGATATGCTAAGGCAGAAGTTCCAGTTGTTTCTAATAATAGTGCTAATCGTTGGACACCAGATGTTCCTATGGTTGTTCCAGAAATCAATCCAGAGCATCTTGAAGTTATTAAGTATCAGAGAGAAAGACTTGGTACTAAGAGAGGATTTATCTGTGTTAAGCCTAACTGCTCAATCCAGAGCTACACACCTGCTCTTAATGCATTAAAGGAATTCGGACCAAAGCTTGTTGTTGCAACAACATATCAGGCAATTTCAGGTGCTGGTAAGACATTTGAACAGTGGCCAGAGATGGTTGAGAATATCATCCCTTATATTGGTGGCGAGGAAGAAAAGTCTGAGAAAGAGCCTTTAAGATTATGGGGTAAGATTGAGGATGGAAAGATTGTTCCTGCAAGTGATCCGGTTATCACATGTCAGTGTATCAGAGTTCCAGTTCTTGATGGACATACAGCAGCTGTATTTGTTAACTTTGAGAAGAAGCCAACTAAGGAACAGATTATTGAAAAGTGGAGAAGCTTCAAGGGAGTTCCACAGGAACTTAATCTTCCAAGTGCTCCAAAGCAGTTCATCCAGTATCTTGAAGAAGATGACCGCCCACAGGTTAAGCTTGATGTTAACTATGAGAACGGAATGGGTGTTTCACTTGGACGTTTAAGAGAAGACAGTGTATTCGATTACAAGTTCGTTGGTCTTTCACACAACACATTAAGAGGTGCTGCAGGTGGAGCTGTTCTTATCGCAGAGCTTCTTAAGGCACAGGGTTATATCACTTCTAAGGATGCAGAATAATTAAATTCTAATATACACACATACCATAAAAGAGATGTCAGAGATGGCATCTCTTTTTACTTGCTTAAAAGTCTGTTATGATATAAAATTATGAAACGACTTACAGAGTAAAGAGGGGATATTTACAATGAAGGAAAATTATTTTTACGCTATGCTGTCGAGAATGAAATATATTAACAGATGGGGACTTATGCAGAACACACGTCATGAGAATCTGTGTGAGCATAGTCTTGATGTAGCATTCATAGCACATGCATTAGGAATTATTAACAATGAGATATATGGTGGGAATATTAATGCTGAAAGACTTGCAATTCTAGGCATGTATCATGATGTGACAGAGATAATTACAGGTGATCTGCCGACTCCGGTAAAGTATTACAATCCGGTTATAAGGAATGCATATAAGGAAGTAGAGCATGTTGCAGAGGATCAGATGCTGTCAGGTCTTGGAGCAGATATAAGAGAACGTTACAGAGGTGTGTTATCTGAGACAGAAGAGGAAGAAGCACTCTGGAAGTATGTCAAGGCTGCCGATAAGATGTCAGCTTATATCAAATGTCTTGAGGAAAAGAAGTCTGGCAACATGGATTTTGCTGATGCAGAAAAGACAATACATCAGGCTATTGTTGATATGAATATTCCGGAAGCAGATTATTTTATGAAAGAATATATACCGGCTTATATGGGAACTCTTGATGCTTCAGGAGAATAATAATTGTGTAATAGACACAGAAATGAGGGATATAATGGGAAAATCCGTATATATCGCGGAAAAACCAAGTGTAGCGCAGGAATTTGCAAAGGCACTGCATGTGAACTTCACAAGAAAAGACGGATATCTTGAGGGTGGAGACCATATTGTGACATGGTGTGTCGGACATCTGGTAACTATGAGCTATCCGGACGCTTATGACCCTAATCTTAAGAGATGGAGCTTTGATACGCTGCCATTCATACCGAAGGAATTCAAGTATGAGGTTATACCTGCAGTTGCGAAACAGTTTAATATAGTTAAAGACATTCTTACAAGGGATGATGTTGAATATATATATGTATGTACCGATTCGGGACGCGAGGGAGAATATATATACAGGCTTGTGAGGCAGGAAGCGGGCGTTAAGGGAAAGAAAGAACGCCGTGTGTGGATTGATTCTCAGACCGAGGAAGAGATTCTTAAAGGAATTAATACAGCAAAGGACATATCTGAATATGATAATCTGAGTGCTTCAGCGTATCTTCGTGCGAAGGAAGATTATCTTATGGGAATTAATTTCTCAAGAGTTCTTACTTTGAAATATGGACGCAATATTGCCAATTATCTGCACCTTGACAGGGCAGTTGTATCTGTCGGAAGGGTTATGACATGTGTTCTTGGAATGGTAGTAAGAAGAGAACGGGAGATAAGAAGCTTTGTAAAGACACCGTTCTACAGAGTTATTGGACAGGCACAGGCTGAGAATTCAACATTTGACGCAGAATGGCGTGTAAGTGACAAGAGCATGTATGCGGGTACACCATATTTGTATAAGGATAATGGTTTTAAGGACAGGGAGAAGGCAGAGGAGCTGGTTAATTTCTTATCTGACCCGCTGCCAGCACAGGGAGTAGTTGATTCTATTGAGAGAAAGAAAGAAACCAAGAATCCACCACTTCTGTACAACCTTGCCGAGATTCAGAATGAATGCAGCAAGCTGTTTAAGATAAGCCCTGATGAGACTCTTAATATTATTCAGGAGTTGTATGAAAAGAAGCTGGTTACTTATCCAAGAACTGACGCGAGAGTGTTATCAACTGCGGTAAGTAAGGAGATACATAAGAATATAGGCGGACTCAGGAATTTTGCTCCTGTGAAGGAGATTGCAGAGCATATATTACAGAATAATATGCAGAAGGGTATTGAAAAGACAAGATACTGTAATGATAAAGCAATCACAGACCATTATGCGATTATTCCGACAGGACAGGGATTTAATAATTTAAAAAACCTGTCAGTCACAGCAGCGAGAACTTATGAGATAATTGTAAGAAGATTCTTAAGCATATTCTATCCACCAGCTATTTATCAAAAGGTAAGTATTGCCAGTGATGTGAAGAATGAAAAGCTGTATGCTTCATTTAAAGTGCTTGTAGATGAAGGATACTTAAGTGTTGCTAAGAACTCATTTGCCAAATCAAAGTCTGATACTAAAGCGAAAGATGATGAAAATTCCGATAATAAGGATGATAATAAATGTGATGCGGCTTTATTCGAGGTATTGAAAAAATACAGAAAAGGTTCTACAATCACATTTAATGGGTTTAATATCAAAGAAGGTGAAACTTCACCTCCAAAGAGATATAATTCAGGTTCTATTATTCTTGCAATGGAGAATGCAGGACAGCTCATTGAAGATGAGGAGCTGCGTGCACAGATTAAGGGTAGTGGAATAGGAACAAGTGCTACAAGAGCTGAGATTCTTAAAAAACTTAATACTATTAAGTATATTTCTATTAATTCTAAGACACAGATTATTACACCTACATTTTTAGGTGAAATAATATATGATGTTGTAGATAATTCTATCAGACATCTGCTTAATCCAGAGCTTACCGCAAGTTGGGAAAAAGGACTTACAGGTGTGGCAGAGGGAACCATTACGGCAGATGAGTATATGGAGAAGCTTGATGGTTTCGTTTCAAGAAGAACAAGGGCTGTTATGGCATTAAGGAATCAGGCTGGTCTTGTAGGACTTTTTAATGAGACTGCTAAGAAT
>ERZ1026844.1974-NODE-1974-length-11524-cov-3.851251_pt1 | contig 11524 bp, 10 predicted proteins | sample MGYA00380152_ERZ1026844 | MGnify/ENA primary metagenome ERZ1026844 (study PRJEB33269, sample SAMEA4719788) | human gut metagenome | biome: human-associated habitat; feature: organic feature; material: feces | place: Cameroon | collected 2013-10 ... | reverse complement strand
CACCAAATACGGCACGGCGGCGGCAAATAAAAGCTTTCCTTTCAAATATCAGGCACTCAGTTCCTGTGAATTGACTTTTGATTTTCCGACCGATGCGGGAAGCCTCTCATATCTGCGCGGAAAAACGTTGAAAACAGCGGCTTTTTTCGAGGAATGGGAAATTGTACAAAAACTGTCTTTCTTGAAGTGAAAATTTTGTATGATTGCATAATTGACCGCAAAATACAGAGTAATTCTGAGAAAAACAGAGTATTTCGGAGAAAAATCAAAGCCACGATTGAAATTTTGCGATTAAAGTCGAATTTTACATAAAAATCCCTTGACAATTAGATTTTTTGTGCTATTATATTATTGTATTTCGGAGACCCCTTCGCGATACAATAATTTTTTTTATCTTGAAGGGAGATAAAAGGATGTCTGAAAACATCATTCAACTTGAAAATATTTCGGTTGCTTTTGATGGGGAAAAGGTCCTTGATAATTTGAGTCTTTCGATCAAAGACAAAGAATTTGTGACCTTGCTCGGACCCAGCGGTTGCGGAAAGACCACAACCCTGAGAATTATTGCGGGCTTTATTGAACCTGACAGCGGAAATTTGTACTTCGACGGAAAACGTATCAACGATATACCTCCGTATAAGCGGCAGGTGAACACGGTTTTTCAGCGATACGCTCTCTTTCCGCATCTGAACGTGTTTGAAAATATCGCTTTCGGACTTCGTTTGAAAAAAATGCCCGATGCGGAGATTCGCAAAAAAGTCTTCGATATGCTCGAACTCGTGAATCTCAAAGGCTATGCTTCCAGAAAAGTCGGAAATCTTTCCGGCGGACAGCAGCAGAGAGTTGCGATTGCCCGCGCGCTTGTGAACAATCCGCGTGTGCTTCTTCTTGACGAACCTCTGGCGGCACTTGACCTGAAACTGCGCAAAGATATGCAGAACGAATTGAAGCGTATTCAGAAACAGTCGAACATCACGTTCGTTTATGTTACGCACGACCAGGAAGAAGCACTTTCGATGTCCGATACGGTCGTTGTTATGGACGAGGGCGTTATTCAGCAAATAGGCACGCCGCTTGATATTTACAACGAACCCGCCAACGCATTTGTTGCGGACTTCATCGGCGAAAGCAATATCCTTGACGGCGTTATGCTTGAAGATTACAGCGTTCTTGTTGCGGGACACAAATATACCTGCTCCGACAAGGGCTTTGCCAAAAACGAACCCGTTGACGTTGTTATCCGTCCCGAGGATGTTGATTTTGTGCCGATAGGCAAAACTCCGCTGCACGGCGTTGTAACGAGTGTTCTTTTCATGGGCGTTCACTATGAATTCACCGTGGATTGCGACGGGCGCATATTCAAAGTTCATTCAACGGATTTCGTGCCCGTCGGCGAAACCGTCGGAATCGAAGTTCTTCCGGATGCTATTCACATTATGAACCCGGAGCGCAAACAACCGACGGAAGCTGCGGCGGAAGAACCTCAGCGGAACTTATGAACGGAAATATGCAGCAAATAAAAAGGAGGCAAAAAGCAAATCGATGAAAAGAACCCGTCTTGCTTACCCGTATATTTTCGTATGGATGCCGCTGTTCATAGTTGCTCCGATGCTTTTTGTTGCATACTATGCGTTCTTTGACAACGGCACATTCACAACCGAATACGTCAAACAGGTTTTTTCAAGCACGACCTATCTTCCCGCGCTGTGGAACTCCATCTGGATCGCATTGGCAACAACCGCCGTGTGCCTTCTTGCGGGATATCCGGTTGCGTATATTCTTTCGAACATGAAAAAACGTACGGCGGCATTGCTTTCGATACTGTTCATAATGCCGATGTGGATGAACATGCTGCTCAGAACTCTTGCGTGGAAGATAATTCTTTATGATGACGGAATCGTTGCAACGGTGCTCTCTTGGTTCGGCGCGACGGACGTTCAGCTCATCTACACGCCCGGCGCGGTTCTGATTGCAACAATATATGACTTTTTGCCCTTTATGATTCTGCCGATTTATACAACGCTCATAAAAATCGACAGATCCCATATCGAAGCGGCGCATGATCTCGGTGCGAACGGACTAAACACATTCCTCCGAGTTGTGCTCCCGCAGTCCGTTCCGGGAATCATTTCCGGAATAACCATGGTGTTTGTTCCCGCAATGTCGACTTTTGCTGTTTCAACAATGCTCGGCGGCAAAAAAATCGTGTTGTTCGGTCAGCTGATCGAGGAAAAATTCCTCATTAACAAATCGTTCGGTGTCGGTTCAACATTGTCGCTCGTGCTGATTATTCTTGTTATAATTTCAATGGTCATAATGCGCAGAGCGGACAGAGACGAAGGCAGGGAAGGAGGAACCCTCTGGTGAAAAAGTTCGGCAAATTCTTAAAGGGAGCGTACCTCGGCATTGTCGTGCTGTTTATGTATCTTCCCATTGCGGTAATGCTCGTTATGTCGTTCACCGATTCGCGTTCGGCTGCAATATGGAACGGATTCTCGTTCGGTGCATACACTGCGCTTTTCTCCGACGGCGATGTTATGGATGCATTGCTGACAACGCTGCTCGTTGCAGTGATTTCAAGCATTCTTGCAACCGTTATCGGCACGGCAACAGCAATTGGTCTGCATTCCATGAAAAAGCGTCCCCGTGCCGTTGTTGAGTCGATAACTCAGCTCCCGATGGTCAATCCGGACCTTGTGACCGGTATTTCAATGATGCTTCTGTTTGCATTTATTGGCATAAAACAAAACGTGGGCATAACTCGAATGGTGATTGCACACATAACGTTTAATATACCGTACGTAATCTTTTCTGTTCTGCCGAAACTGCGCCAAAGCAGCGACTCGCTGTATGAAGCGGCGATGGATTTGGGATGCAGCCCGGTAAAAGCTCTTGCAAAGGTCGTTATTCCCGATATCATGCCCGGAATCGTTTCCGGTCTTCTGCTTGCGTTCACGCTCAGCATAGATGATTTTGCAATAAGCCTTTTCACCGGCGGAACGAGCACGAACCTTGCAATGCTGATTTATTCAAAAACGGCAAAGGGAGGCGTTCACACAAAGTTCTGCGCGCTTTCGGCATTGATGTTCGTGGTTGTCGGCACGCTGCTTCTGATTGTAAATCTGCGCAGCATTCGACAGGAGAAGGAAGCCGAACAGCAGCGGCGGAAAGTTGAACAGAAAAACTGAATCCCGGCGCCGCACAGCCCGTCTTTTGCGGACAACGGCAGCAGCCGGTTAAATCTATTGGTTATTTTGCTGAAAAGCATAAAACATAAAAACGGAGGAAAAATAATGAAAAAACTTGTTTCACTGCTTCTTGCGGCAGCAATGCTCGCGCTGGTCGTTCCGGTTTTTACCGGATGCAGCTCGGACAAAACTCTCAACCTTCTCAACTGGGGCGACTATCTTGAGCCTTCTCTGAAGGATGAGTTCAAACGCCGCACCGGGATAACAATAAAAGAAAAAGTCGTCACCAGCAACGAGGAAATGATGATTCAGCTTCAGGCCGACGATTGTCCGTATGACCTTTGCATTCCGTCCGATTATGCAATTGAGCGCATGATCGGTGAAGGCCGCCTTGCAAAGATTGATTGCAGCAGCCTTAAAAACTACGAGAACATCGGTGAGGCATACCGCAACCTTGCATATGACCCGACGAATGAGTATTCGGTTCCGTACACATGGGGAGTTCTCGGCATTCTGTATAACAAAACGATGGTTGATGAAGCGGACCTCGGACACTGGAATGTTCTTTGGAATGAAAAGTATTCTCAGGAAATATACATGTACGACAGCGTTCGCGATGCAATGGCAGCAGCACTTATTTACTGCGGCTACGATATCAACACCGACAATGCGGACGAAATAAAGCAGGCTGCCGACGCTCTTATTGAGCAGAAACCCCTTGTTAAGGCGTATCTCACGGATGATGTTAAGGACAGCATGATTCAGGGCAGCGGCGCACTTGCGCTTGTTTATTCCGGTGATGCAGTATGGTGCATGCAGGAAAACGAGGATCTCGGATTTTTCGTGCCGGAAGAAGGCAGCAACATCTATTTCGACAGCATTGTTATAACCGCAACAAGCAGCAAAAAGGAAATGGCGGAACAGTTCATCGATTTCCTGCTTGAACCCGAAGTTGCGGCGAAGAACATCGAATTCATTGGATACTCTTCCGCAAACACAAAGGTTCTCGACATTCTCGGGGATGAGTGGGCAAACAACACTGCATACAATGTTCCCGAAGAGGCCGTTAAGAAGAGCGTTATTTATCGCGATCTCAGCGACAAGATCGATATCTATAACGCACAATGGGATAGAATTTTCAAATAAGGCCAATCCTTAATATTATGAGCTTATACGCCGCAGCCGGAACCGACAGCAATGCCGCAGCCGTGTCTGCGGCGGTTTGCACAGCGAACGAGGATAAAAATATATAATCGTTTATCTTGAAAAAAAGGAAGAATTATGATAAAATTTTTGGATAATTACAGTATACGAGGTGCAATATGATAAGGTTGTACGAATTGCATAAATGCCCCGAAAAGTATGTGGGCGATATTGAGGTTTCCGGCTGGATAAAAACCGCACGCGAGAGCAAGAACGTCGGCTTCATCGAGCTTGGCGACGGTTCGGCTTTCCGCAGCGTTCAGGTTGTTTATGAGCACGGCGAAATTCCCGAGTCCGTTTCAAATCTTTTTGCAACCGGCACTGCAATAACGGTAAAGGGTGTGCTTGAGCTCACTCCGGAGGCAAAACAGCCGTTTGAAATCAAGGCCAACGAGGTTATCATCGAGGGCGAATGTCCCAACGATTATCCGCTTCAGAAAAAGCGTCACTCAATGGAGTATTTGCGCTCGATTCTGCACCTGCGCCCACGCACGAACACTTTCCAGGCTGTTTTCCGTGTTCGCAGCGTTGTTGCACAGGCAATCCATCGCTTTTTCGATGAACGCGGGTTCGTTTACGTACACACCCCGATTTTCACCGGCAGTGACTGCGAGGGAGCGGGCGAGATGTTCCGCGTCACGACCCTTGATATGGATAATCCTCCCCGCACCGAGGACGGAAAGGTGGATTTCTCAAAAGACTTTTTCGGAAAACCCTGCAACCTTACCGTCAGCGGTCAGCTTCACGGCGAGGCATTTGCGCTTGCGTTCCGTGATATTTACACGTTCGGACCCACATTCCGTGCAGAAAACAGCAACACCGCACGTCATGCCGCGGAGTTCTGGCAGATAGAGCCCGAAATGGCTTTCTGCGACCTCAACGGCTACATGGATACCGCAGAGGCGATGATTAAATACATCATCAAAACTGTTCTTGAGCGTTGCCCGGATGAAATGGAATTTTTCAATCGATTCATGGACAGCACTCTTCTTGAAAGGCTTAACCATGTTGTGAATTCCGATTTTGTTCGCTGCTCATACACAAAAGCTGTTGAGCTGCTTCAGGCATCCGGCAAGCAGTTCCAGTATCCCGTTTTCTGGGGCTGCGATCTGCAAACCGAGCACGAACGCTATATCTGCGAAGAGGTTTACCATTGTCCTGTGTTCCTCACGGACTACCCCGCAGAAATCAAGAGCTTCTATATGCGCCTCAATGATGACGGAAAAACCGTTGCGGCAGCGGATTTGCTTGTTCCCGGTGTCGGAGAGATCATCGGCGGCAGCCAGCGCGAGGAACGTTATGATGTTCTCAGGAAGAAAATCGAAGATCTCGGCATGGACATGAGCTATTACGAGTGGTATCTTGACCTTCGTAAATACGGCGGAGTTAAACACGCCGGTTTCGGCCTCGGCTTCGAGCGCATCCTGATGTACCTCACGGGTATTTCCAATATCCGCGATGTAACCCCGTATCCCAGAACGACCGGCAGCATGGAGCTGTAAGCGTTTGCGATAGTTACGGAGCGGGTTTTGATTTAAAACCGAAAACGATTTGAAAATAATAAAGGGCTCAACGTCGGCGGTCAAATTAATGACTTGCAGGCATTGAGCCTTGTTGCTTATTTAACTGTGTTTCACTTGCCGAGAACCTGCGGAACACCGAAACGTTCGGCATCCTCAATTGCTTTTGAAACATCAACAGTGAACCACCGTCCGTTTTCATACAGAATGTTTCCCTGAACGATTGTAAGGCAAACGTCAGAACCGCAGGCGGAATAGACGACGGTTCCGCATGGATCATAAACGGGACGCAGACGGGGAGAATGGGTGTTGACCATGATTATATCGGCATCAAATCCGGGAATCAGCCGCCCGATCTCGTTCTCCCTTCCCTGTGCATACGCTCCGTTCACGGTTGCGAGTTTCAGCGCAGAATATGCGGGAACGGCCGTTGGGTCAAGGCTTGTGCCTTTTGCAAGCAGTGCGGCGAGCTTCAACTCTTCGAACAAATCGTGCGAATTGTTTGAGGCGCAGCCGTCCGTGCCGAGGGAAACGTTGACTCCGCTTTTGAGCATCGCGGTGACATTCGCAATACCGCTTGCGAGCTTAAGGTTTGATACGGGATTGTGTGCAACGGAAACGCCGCGCCGAGCAAGAATACTCATATCCCGATTCGTCAAATAAACTCCGTGCGCCGCAAGTGTGCGTGTGTTGAAAACACCGTTTTCGTTGAGAATTTCGGTTGGGGTTTTGCCATAGCGTGCGATGCATTCATCGGTTTCGCGTTTTGTTTCGGAAAGGTGAATTTGCGTCACAAGATTATGCTTTTCGGCAAGCTCCGAAACCTTGCGCCAATGCTCGGGTCGGGATGTGTATTCGGCATGTATGCCGACGTCGGCACGAATGCGCCCGTTTGCGGCAAGATGCCAGTCCCGAATCAATGCACGCGTTTCAATAACGGCTCTGTCCTGTTCAAAATCATAATCATCGCCGAGAGCGAGCACGGAATTGCAGAGCGAAGCGCGAATGCCGATTTCGGCTGCAACAGCGGCGGAATCAGGTTCAAAAAAATACATATCGGAAAAAGAAGTTGTTCCGCTTGCAAGCATTTCCGCAATTCCCAAACGAACGCCTGCAAGCACTGCTTCGCGCGTGAGCCTGCCTTCAACGGGGAATATTTTCTTGAAAAGCCAGTCATTAAGTGCGTAATCATCCGCATAACCGCGCATTATGCACATCGCTGTGTGCGCATGGGTATTGATAAGCCCGGGCATGACAATATTGCCGTCAGCGTCGATGATGCGTTCGGCCGCAATTTGCATTTCGGGCGAATTCTTGTCGGAAACAAAGCTGATTTTCCCGTTTTCTATGCCGATGCAGCCGCCTGAAATTACAGGCAGTGCATCGTTCATTGTGATGATGTTTGCGTTTTTAATTAAAATATCCAACATAATTCAATTTAAACCGACAAAGCCGACTCACAGCTGTAAATGCTTCGGCAGAGCCGACATGGAGCAGACGTTTGGTTAATCAAGCGGCATGCGCCTTAAAAACTCTGCAACGTGCGAAACGAAGCGTTTGCTTGCGGCGTTTCCGGCTTCAATGACCTCTTCACCGGACAACGGTTTGTCCAAAATTCCGGCAGCCATGTTTGTAATAAGCGTTATGCCCAAAATACGCATTCCGCAATGCCGCGCTGCAATACACTCGGGGACGGTGCTCATTCCGACTGCATCCGCACCGAGTGTACGCATTGCGCGTATTTCGGCGGGTGTTTCGTAATTCGGACCCATGCAGTAGAAATACACTCCTTCGCGCACGTTTTCCTGAGCATCCGCACATACTGAACGGAAAAGGTCCATGTAGTCCCTGTCAAAAACGCGGCTCATATCCGGGAACCGCGGGCCGAACTCGTCTATATTCCGACCTGCCAGCGGGTTGACACAGTTGAATTTGATAAAATCCGAAATGAGCATCAGCTCACCGACTTTAAAATCACGGTTTATTCCGCCTGCCGCATTGGTTATGATCATTTTATCAATGCCGATAAGCTTTGCGAGCCTGACGGGGAAGACAACTTCCTCTGCCGACCACCCTTCGTAAATATGGAGTCGACCCTGCATTAGAAGCACACGCTTGCCGCCGAGCAAACCCGCAATGAAGCGCCCCTTATGACCGATTGCGGTGCTTGTCCGCATGCGCGGAATCTCCCCGTAGTCAATGAAAATCGGATTTTGAACATTTTCACCGAGCGAGCCCAGTCCGGAACCGAGTATAATAAGCACATCGGGTTCAAACCCGCTCAGTTTTTCGCGCAGAACTGCCGCGCTTTCAACATAATCATTGTAGGTAAACATATTTTCCTCCAAAAGGCCGAATTACCGAAAACTTCAAAGGCTTGCATCACAGCAATCCGATGATAATCAACGGCTTGCATCAAAGCAATCCGATGATGAGCAAAACAACAACGCCGGGAACTCCGAATATGCCGGTTATAAGTGCCGTCAGCCATGTTATGTTAATATAAAAGAAACTTAGATTCAGCAAACCTGCAAAAACAAAGTTAAAAACAAACAGCAGCGCTGCACCGATAAGTGCATTGATAAGCAGTTTGAAAAAAATCTTGATGCTCAGGTTGAAAATTTTGAAAATGATAAATATAACCGCAAGCACGATGATGAACGTCAGAATCTGAGGAGCCATAAAAAGAGTATCCTTTCCGGTTGGTTTTAATCTTGGCGTTCGAACAATCGCTGCATCGGTAACCGGCGGGAACAGACAGAACAATCTTAACCCGAGTCGGCTGCCGACATTGAGCATGCGCACGCCTATTGCTCTGCACGCCTTTGCTCCAGCAAAAAGATGTACCGCCTTCGCGCCGCTTCGACTTCAAGCGCAACGATTTTTGCTTCATCCGGTGCAGCGGCATCAAACCTTGCCATTGCAGCTTTCCATTTGCGCAGTGCTGCGGCGGGTTCGTCGCTGAATGCTTTTTTGCTGTGCTTATCCATATTTTACAATACCTCCCTGTGCTTGTCAAATGATATGAAAAGCATCTGCAAAAAATGCGGGAAATATACATATTTCCAATAAAATCCAAAATGTCCGGCGTGACGATGATTGCGATGCGGATTAATGTGCGGCGATTTCTTAATCTTAAGCGCAGCACGGTAATTCAGGTGCGTTGATGCAAAAAAACCGGACAAACCGCAAGGGCAGTCCGGTATGATTGACATATGGAATTTCTGAAAGAATTAATCCGTTGATTCGAATATTCAATAAGATTATTTCCCGTTAAGGTAGGCTTCCTGCTCCGGTGTCAGCGAATCGATATGCAGCCCCATTGCATCAAGCTTCATGCGAATAACTTCGTTGTCTATCTGCTTCGGAACGTCATAAAGCCCGGGTGCCGTTTCTCTTCCGTGTTTTGCAAGCCAGCATGCGGAAAGAGCCTGAATTGCAAAGCTGAGATCCATTATCTCCGCAGGGTGTCCGTTGCCTGCAACGATATTAACGAGCCTCCCGTCCGCAAGCAGGTTCAGTATGCGTCCGTCTGCCGTTCTGTATCCGGTTATGAAAGGTTTGCGCTCGATTTTTTCAACCGCAATTTTCTCAAGATCTTCTTTGCTGACTTCAACATCAAAATGCCCGGCGTTGGCAAGAATGACATTATGCTTCATCTTTTCGAAATGCCTTGCGGTAATGACGTCGCGGCAGCCGGTAGCGGTAACAAAAATATCGCCGATAGATGCTGCCTCATCCATAGTCATAACGCGGAATCCGTCCATTACCGCTTCAAGTGCGCGGAAAGGATTTACTTCCGTAACAATAACATTTGCGCCCAGTCCTTTTGCGCGCATTGCAATGCCGTTTGAACAAAAACCGTACCCTGCAACGACAACGGTGCGCCCGGTTACCATGTTGTTTGTCGTGTACATGATTCCGTCCCAAACGCTTTGCCCCGTGCCGTGGCGGTTGTCAAAAAGGTGTTTGCAATCAGCATCATTGACCGCAAGCATGGGGAAGGGCAGTGAGCCGTCTTTTGCCCGTGCACGGAGCTTGTGAATGCCGGTGGTCGTTTCTTCACAGCCGCCGATAAGGCATTCTGCATATTCGGGATGCTTTTCGGTAAGCATCGTCACGAATTCACCGCCGTCGTCAATAATGATATGCGGTTTGAACTCAAGGACGCGGCGAATATGTTCATAATACTCTTCTTCGGTTGCGCCGAAAAATGCATGGACATCCATCCCGTCCTCGACAAGTGCGGCACAAATGTCGTCCTTTGTTGAAAGCGGATTGCTCCCGGTCACGGAAACTGTTGCACCGCCGTCGCGCAGTACGAGTGCAAGATATGCGGTCTTTGCTTCAAGGTGAACGCATACCGAAATCCGCAGCCCGCGGAAAGGCTGCTCGCGGACAAAACGTTCCCGCAGTGTACTCAAAACGGGCATAAAGTCCTTAACCCATTCAATACGTTTATGCCCCAAAGGAGCAAGTGATATGTCACGAATCGTACTCATTGTTTCCTCCCTGCCGCTTGCTTGCGCAAAACGAAACTTACCTTTTTTATAATTTAATAACACATCTTTGAAACAGCTTCTGCTTCAGCAAAAAGAATTCTACCATATATCAATGCAAATAGCAATATATTGAACCATACGAATGCTCCGGCAGGGTAATCGAAATGATATAATGTTCAAACCTCTTGCAATGCCGCAAAAGAGGTTGTAAAATAATAAGTTGTGAAAAATCGGGAAGATGAACAAAAACACCGATTGCTGAGCCGATATTTTCGGTGAAAGTGAAGCATTTGAATATTAAAAATAGCTGAAAGGACGCTTTCGCAGCGGCGGAAGCGGTAACTGTAATATTATGAACGAAAAGATTCGCAACGTTGCGATCATTGCGCATGTTGACCACGGTAAAACGACCCTTGTTGATCAGCTTCTGCGGCAGAGCGGTGTTTTTCGCACCAATGAACAGGTGCAGGACAGGGTAATGGACTCCAATGACCTTGAGCGTGAGCGCGGCATCACAATTCTTTCCAAAAACACGGCGGTAAACTACAAAGGCTATCGCATAAACATTGTTGACACTCCGGGTCATGCCGATTTCGGCGGCGAGGTTGAGCGTATTCTGAAAATGGTTGACGGCGTGCTGCTGCTTGTTGATGCATTTGAGGGCTGTATGCCGCAGACAAGGTTCGTTTTGCGCAAAGCATTGGAATTGGGCAAGGTGCCTGTTGTTGTCATCAACAAGGTTGATCGTCCCGGTGCGCGCCCGTACGAGGTCGTGGACGAAACACTGGATCTTTTCATCGAACTCGGCGCAAGCGAAGAACAGCTGGATTTCCCGATAGTATATGCTTCGGCACGCAACGGAGTTTCAGGCTTTGAACCCGATGAAATGACCGAGAACATGCAGCCTGTGTTTGACACGATTATCAACCATGTTCCCGCTCCGGGAGGTGATGAAGACGCACCTCTTCAGCTGCTTATTTCAACGATTGATTACGATGACTATGTCGGCAGGATAGGCGTCGGCAGAATCGAACGCGGTGTTGCAAACCGCAACCGTGCCGTGACGGTCTGTGCCCTCGGCGGTGTTCCCCGTGAGGCAAAGCTTTCCCGC
>ERZ1026844.1972-NODE-1972-length-11529-cov-11.368747_pt1 | contig 11529 bp, 14 predicted proteins | sample MGYA00380152_ERZ1026844 | MGnify/ENA primary metagenome ERZ1026844 (study PRJEB33269, sample SAMEA4719788) | human gut metagenome | biome: human-associated habitat; feature: organic feature; material: feces | place: Cameroon | collected 2013-10 ... | reverse complement strand
ACACTCAAAATAGCATAACTATACCGAGATGTCAAATATTTTATGGACATCTTTCCGTTACCACCGTCTTCCTCCGCATCTGTCTGACAACTTACAAAGTATAGTTGACAGAAATGATATTGAAGCACTTTTGTGGTTCGTCTTATTTCTTCTCTTTGCCTTGCTCTTTTGAAGTGGAATCTTTTGGAGAAATCCGTTACAGTTTCTCTATTAAAAGATGTTTCACGCAGGGCGTTTACCAACAAAAAAACGTCATAACGCAGAAACGAATTCACCTGTTCAGCCAATGGGAACGTATCGAAGGCGTGTATTTCTCGAATCTATTATGGGAAGAGCTTTTCATGCCGAAATGGGAGGAAAAGCTCTTATTCTAGGGCCTCGGCCGTCTCAGCCATGGGAAAACACGAAAGGCGCTGGAATATTTCTCCCGATGGAACAATTACAAGGTCAAATGTCATTCTTACAGCAAAGAGGCTATCGAGCGCAGAAAACAGGGGCCTATTCCAGAATCGCCTGTGAAGCAATATTTCGAAGACACACGCCTATCATTTTTGTTGCGACAAAGGAAATTGAAGTCTTTCAAAAAAGTGTTGAAGTCTCTGCTGATAGTTGGACCTGATATCAATGTAACCAATTGGCAAGTCAAGGCCACGAACTTGAGATGTGTCATGATGATAAGTCAGGTATGACAGTTCGTCACCTTGCTTTTTGAAGGTTATTCGTAATTCGCCAGCGCAAGCACAAAAATAAGGAAACAAAGGTCTGCGCAATTTCAGGAGAGAGAAAAATTCCTTCATCTCTTTATCGGAAAGCTGTACATCCGGAATGTCTCTTGAGAGGTTATAGCGAATTATTATCGTATCGGTTTCTGCTCGAAGATATCGAAGTTTTGTTCGAATATTCCAATTCCAACAAATATCAAAAGTAGCGCACAGCAACAAAAATATGAACAGTGCTAATAAAATTTTTCGAATTGGCTTTTTATAACATCTCATATAGAAACATAATCCACAAAATCAGATTATCAACCAGAGCAATAGGAGAACTGACCATGAACAGTGTAGCTTTCAAATTCAACTATGACGATTACGCCATCGAAATGGGAACCGGCAACATCTTCCAAACTATCCTTGAAGATTACGAAACATGGGGAGTCATCGGTGAAGAACACAACAAACTCATGTGTTATCAGGCGGCCACCTCCCGCCTGATAGACAATCCCCTGAACGTTCTGGTATTGAGTTCATTCGGAGCAGGTAAGTCCACCCCCGCTACGTCGAAGGAAGTTGTTCGATATTCCAGACAACTCACCAATTCCGAAATCATCCTTGAAATGAAGCTTGCTTCTTCATTCTGGGCGTGGATGAATCTCACGCCTCCAGGATATTGGCGATGCAACGCAAATTCAGTAGGTGTTCTCCTCCTCTTCCAAGCTCCATTTTGCTTATCTATAATGATTATTCCGGCATGCAACGTTCCACCAAATCAGCAAATGTGTTATCGTAATTCAAATTAGGGCCTTTAGAAAAAATGTTACAAAAATTATCCTCATAATCTTCAATATCGCCTATGAGTTGATGTTCATACAGCAGCATTAAGCTATCGTTGGGATACAGCATCACATCCGGCAGCAGCCAGTTTTCCTGAACCCATTTTCGAATTTCCAATGCTTGTGTTGCCATTGCTTCCGTGGGCCAGTAGCGGCGAAACTCCAGTTCATCAAAAACTGGACGGTTTGCCAGAATGTCTTTCACCTCGTTTGCAATGCAGGGGCGTCGCAACAGCAATCCATTGAATCCATAACGCCAAAAACAATGGAAACCGAACCCAATATAAAAAATCACTCGAAGAATCAGGTAGAAAATCAGAGAGGCCAAAAGGGCCAATATCATTCCCGTCCCCCATGCTGGCCATTCATGCCACTCATTCATCAGAGTCAAGAATACTATCCAGCAAAGAATGAAGAGAACGGAGAATCCGAGCCGTTCCTGTTTGGCATTCGCCAGAACAGTTCCTCGCCATGCCCCCCAAAGTGCTTCTGCCAAAGGAGAACCGCGCCACTGCGGCCATTTGGGTGATGGCGGTAAAGATGGATATTTTGACCAATCGACCATGCGCTTCATTTTCTCCTCCTTTGCTGAAAATTCCCCCAAAAGCAGTTACTTATTGGTATTGAATAGTAATGCTTGCGTTTTCTCCATAAACCTTACTCTCTCCCCGGTCAAATACATCCGGAATATAGGAATTTGGTCTCAAAACTTTCTGGCCGGAGCAGAACTTCTTCCGGTTAACCGCATTGGCCGTGGCTATAGCGATTTCGGCGGCGTGGGTAATAGTAATTGCCTCGATTTCGGCGAAGACCTGTCTGCCGGATTTCAGGGTATAGATTTTGGTTCTTTCATTGAATCGCAGGATTGTGTCCCATACGGCTTGCTGGGTTAGCTTGCCGATTTCGTAATCCCTGCATCGGAGCTGTTCCAACCTGATATTCTGAAATTCGGTGATATTCCAACGCTTGGTTGCCAGCTCTTCTTGGAGCAGCGCCTTTTCATCATCTGTGTCAGCCAATGACAAACGCAGGTGCATGTCACAATTCTGGATTTGCCATCTGTCTTTGTTGGCGGCCTTGAGTTTACGGACTTTCACTTCGTATTCATCCCTTTGGCAGTCTTTGGATTGCAGTTTGTTCGTATTCAGTGTCGGCGGGAATTGCGAAAGAACTTTGTCCGCCAATCTGGCGAGCGTGTCCAATACAACGATCATTTTGCTTTCCGACGTGAAAGATACGATTTCGTAAGGTATCCAATGCGGCTGCATCAGGAGCGGGAAACAGCTTTGCTATCGGATGTTGTTCTAGTTTCTTCCGAGTTTTCGCCATTGTCGATGGTCTCCCGCTTGATATTTCAGTGGGAATGTAATATTGCTATACTGTAAAGTCAAGCCGAGGAAAGAGATGCTTCCGATTTTTCTGAAATATTGGGCCCATCAACTGATACTCCAAAGTGAAGACGGCGGTGCAAACAACTTTGCGCTCAATGTGGAGCAACATTCGAATCGACCTACTTTGTACCAGATCCGCAGTCAATCGCGCATTGAAAGCCCAGCAGGAACACTATGGAGCCATTCTTACCGATGAAGTCGGACTCGGTAAAACGCGATAGAGGCGGGCATCATCATCCATCGGCTTGGCAACTGGGCAAGCGAGAAATCCTGATTGTTGTTCCAGTAAGCCTGATTGCCTAATGAAGCAAGGGACAGAGAGAAATTTCCCCTGTCAACGACCATAGAAGGACAGCCTTTTGGAAATAAGACCATTTGCGAAATCATAAGCTCTATCCTGCAGTAAACAATTCGCTTTGCCGGGAGTTTTTTACGTAAGCTGAACTCCTGAAGATACATTGCACAAGATTCTACATAGTACATTTTGTTAGTCATTTTTTTTGCAATTGCGGCGACAACTGGATTGCGTGAAAGCGACATTTGTACTTTGCGATGGGCTGAAATAGACTTGGCCGGTAAAAATATCCGTAGAGCTTTGAACAAAATCGGAAAAAGTTCCTGGCATGAAGCTCGAAATTTGAATGTAAAAGCTCAAGGATACTTTTATTTTAATCACTTGCATTTTTTCGTATGCGGCAGTATTGTGAGAACAGTAAAACGCCCAACTTTCGGAGGATGCTTTCATGAAGCTTTATACCAAAGAGCATTTGTGGCTGGATTTCGAAGATGGCATTGTGGTTCTGGGATTGACTTCATATGCAATTTCCCAATTGGGAGAAATTACATTTCTGACATTTCAGGCTTCAGATTTTCTGAACGCCGATGATTCTATTGCATGTGTGGAGTCCGTTAAAATCGCCTGGGAGATTCGTTCTCCAATATCAGGGAAACTTTTGACTGTGAACCGAGAGTTGGAGTCTTCCCAAGATAAACTCAATCATTCTCCCGAGAGTGATGGCTGGCTCTGCCAAATTATTACTCCCGAGTGGCAAGCTGCCGATTGGATGTCTCCTGCTGCTTATCAACGATATCTTGAAACATTGTGAAATCATATGCGTTTTATCTGTCATGGTCGAACTGAGCCGGAACTCAATCTGGCATTGGAAGAAATTTTGCTCACAACAAACCATGATGATGTCTTTATGCTGTGGCAGAACTCGCCTTCCGTGATAATCGGTCGCAACCAGAATGCCCATTGTGAAGTTGACAGGGAATATATTCAGAACCACGACATAAAAGTCATCCGCCGTATCAGCGGTGGCGGCGCCGTATACCATGACTGGGGAAATCTCAACTTCAGCTTCATTACTTCAGCCCGGAAGCCAATTCAAGATTGCATTCAGTCTTTATTGGAAAGCTTGATTGGATTTAATCTGCCGGCACTCTGGTCTGGCCGCAATGATATTGTCATTCACGGTAAAAAGATTTCAGGTACAGCACAATGCCTGGTGAATAACAGACGGCTTTTTCATGGCAGCATTCTAATCAATTCGAATCTGGATATGTTTGATTACATTTTAACGCCGCCGACCGAGAAACTTGCCCGGCATTGCGTAAATTCAGTGCGAAGCCGGATCGGCAATATATTGGATTTCCTAAATGGTTCCTATACAGCTCCTGAGTTCACTTTAGCTTTAAAACAAAAATTGATGAAATATTTTGATCAGTCGTATTGCAGTGAAATCTCCACACTGGAATGGGATGCCGCGGTCAAACTGGCGGAACATAAATATCGGCGTCCGGAATGGACTTGGGATATGAAGACTCTCAATCGGGACGAAACAATATATGAACTATGATCTATTGGTGATCGGCGGAGGGCCCGGCGGCTGTCGAGCGGCGGAATATGCCGCGGCAAACGGTCTCAAAACTGCTTTGTTCGAGAAGGAAGAACTCGGAGGTGTTTGCCTGAATCACGGTTGTATCCCGACCAAGACTTTGCTGTATGCGGCCCGGCTGCATGACCGTATGAAATATGATGCGCCGATGTTCGGCGTAAGTGCGGATAATTTACGCCTTGATCCGCATGTTCTCTGGCGTCGTAAAGAGGGAACGATCAGGCGGCTCCGCGTTGCATTGCAACAACGGTTGCAGAAAGCCGGAGTGGAAGTGATCAAAGGGGAAGCCGAATTTATCGGCAAGAGTAAATCTGGATTTGCGGTCAACGTTTCCGGTAAACAATATTTGGGGAAGAACTTAATCCGGGCGACGGGAGGAAAGCCCCGTATTCCACAAATTCAGGGGTTGCAGGACGCGCTAAGGTCAGGCTTGGCAGTGACGTCCCGTGAGATTTTAGCCACGCCGGAGATCCCGGCAAAGTTGTTGATTCTTGGCGGCGGTACAGTTGGAATAGAATTTGCAACTTTTTACCGGAGTGCCGGAGCTGATGTCACAATTGTCGAGCAAGCGTCAGGCATCGGTGGTAAACTTGATCCACGACTATCGGATTTTCTTTTAAAGAGCCTGCAAAAACGTGGAATAAGGTTTGCACTGAATTCCCGGAGAGCCGATATATGTGGCAAACGGATTACGCTCAACGATGGGACTCATTTTGAAACTGACCGGCTGCTGTTGGCTTGCGGTTGGGAGGCTCCTTCTGCCCCAGCTGCCATTGGCGCAGCCCTCAAGTGTCCGGATGGGACATTTACTATCGGGGATGCGGCAGGCAGGCATTTTCTCGCTCCGGTTGCCGAACGGGAAGCTGAAGCGGTGGTAAATCAGATATTGGGCAAGTCAGATACAGTTGATTATTCTTGGATTCCGCATGTAATCTTTTCTGATCCAGAGATAGCCGCAGCAGGTTTGACATTGGCAGAGGCTCAAAAAATTGATTCATCTGCTTTTGAAAAACAGTTTCCATTGTATTTCTCCGGCCGCTACGCGGTAGAATGTCCTGCCGAAAATGGTTTCGGCATAGGAGTTTATTCGGGAAATGGTAGACTCCTCGGAGTTCATTTTGCGGGAAACGGAGTTATTGAACTACTCGGAGCTACTCTTTCTCAAGTTCATATACCAATGATACCTCATCCATGTTTGGTTGAAATAGTACAAAACATAGGATAATTAAACAGAGAATTATTTTACCAGGAGTAAATTTGCAGTCATCCCGATGTGTTGTTGTAATTTTGCTATTTGTCACCGGGCACCTGGCGAAGTTTCCATGCGCCGGAATGGCAATTCTGATGTATCTTTTAATTTATGTACATACCGTTTTACAGAGTCGTAACTATGACCAAAACCAAATTCAGTCCGCAATCTTGATAAATTCGTTGTGCCGTGAGGCCCTCTATTAGTGACTTCTCTATAAAACGGTGGAAGGGAACACAGGAACTTTGGCTTGCCGTATGTTGAGTCCCGGCGGGCACCTCTGCAGACGGGGTGGTGCACTTTGAATCGGCGCCCGCCAAATTCCCGGCAGGCGGGGTGGTGCACTTTGAATCGGCGCCCGCCAAATTCCCGGCGGGCGGGATGGTGCACTTTGAATTGGTCAGGGGTAAAGATATGCCACGGCTATATTTGGCTACTGTTCGGCGATTTATCCCCAATTCACGGGCTATTTGCCGTATACTCCAACCTTGGCGTTTCAGCTGTTCGATTGTCGTCCTCATGCTCACCTCTAAGTAATTTGCCATATTTCGCTTTTGGTTGACCACAAAAGAAATATAGCATATTTATTTCTTAGGGGGGGTACCTTTTCCGGTGCCCATTAGTGGTGCGTTTTGGCCGCCCGCTGACAATAGTAGTACATTTGGGCTACCCACTGACTCTTTATCTCTTGGCTCTGAAATAATATCTTTAAAAAACTTATTTAATAATGGCAAAGTTGCGTTTATTATATCTCTATCAAGCGCGATTGTTGTCGGTAAAATTATTTTTTTGCCAATTTCATCAATTGCAATTACAGAAAAACTAATAATTTTTGAATGAACAATCTTAAAAACAACGAAGATGATATGATTTGGGTAAGCCTTACTTTCATAAATTGTATATTTATTTTCTCCTATCATGAACGATTTTATATTAAAGAATTTTGGCAAGTCATTAGTTGTGAAAATACTTTCAATATCCTCGATATTTTGTCCTTTTGCATTTTCAAAAATATATACTAATGTTTTAAGTTGAATTTCCACACGAGATTTTGTAGATAACACACTGTTTTGATGTTCAAAATAACTATAAATTCCATAAAACATAACCATAACGAATACAATATTAAAAAATAAAATTATTACTATTTTTCTTATCACCGATTGGATATTTGCAGAAATAATTGTCTTTGTATTCATTATATTTATCTTTCTTTTGATTTATTCAAATTCAATGCCATATTTAGGACAGCTTTATGCTCTTCGTCTTTTCCATTTTTTGCATTGGCTCGTTTGTAGATCATACAAGGTCAAGTGCAATATCCCAATGCTTTTACTTCTGGGGATAGCTTGACCTACAGTAAAATTTTATTTGCAATCACACTGGATCTTATCCCAGAGATTCTTAATAGGTGTATTTGTTTTTTCACAGCAACCTTCTGCTTTTTGTCGTCCAGCATAATTTTTTAAAGCAGTTAAACTCTCTGTAATCGTTGTATCCAAGTCTTTGTTCTTTCCATTGATTTTTATTGTATGTCCCGGTCCTTCTTGGCTAAAATTATGTTGTGGTTCATGAATTAATGTGGGTAGAATACCTGTCGCACCATCTTTAAAGTCATAACTGGCGATTGAAGGGTCCATAATAATGGGATTAAATCCCTTTCCTCCTATTCCTGCTCCATCAACGTTCCAATTTTTCGGAGAAGAATAATTATTCAGGTAATATTCTGCCGCATTTTTAAACCAATCCGCATTTTCAGCAAAATCGAACGCTTTTTGCAGCATAGGATCATTCTTGGCATCGCTCAATAGTCCTAATAATGCTCTTAATATACAGTTGGCTTCCTTTTGTATTTTTTCAAATTCTTTTTCTTTTTGTTCTTGCTTTTTACGCTGTCTTTTTTTATAATTGCTTCTTCCTCTAGGACTCATTCCCAAATAATCCCATAATCCTATTGGATCATTATTAACCATAACATACAAATTGATAATATCTTTTTCTTCAATTGGATCTCTATTAATCCATCTTCCAAGTTGGGGATCATAATATCGGTAATTATAATATACAAGTGCTGTTTCTGAATCAAAATATTCTCCTGAAAATCTAAGCGGATTTAATATTTCATTATTCTCATGCAAAATAATTTCCTGACCAAATGGATCATATCGATACGAAATAGAAGCTACATCTCCTTCAGTTAATTCACTGATATTTTTATTGGCATCAAAAAGATAGTAGTAATTCCGTTCATGAGCTAAATTACAAAATATAAGAGGTACATCAAGTCCAAGTTTGTCAGGTTGCCAAACATATCTATGTATTACCGCATCATTATTTATGGAATCAATTTCTTCAATTAGTTTATATCCGTCATATACAAATTTGATACTTTTTTGTATGAGCCAGTTTTCATTATTTTTCTTATAAACTTTCTTTTCAATTCGCCGTCCCAGGTAATCATAAGAGAATGTTAGACGAGTATCATTTCTGACTGTCATGTGTGGGAATAAATGGTTCTGTTTTTCTGTAAAAAACAGGTGACACTTTCTCCATGTTAATAAATTGACAGTCAATATGATGCAACATTGCATTATATTCTGTCAATATAAGAGTAAGATAGCATGGAAAATTCTGATTGCAAATTAGAATTTCTGAATCATAAATCAAATTGACCGACGCTGGAGGATCGGCTTTCAAGGAAAGGCGATCCGGAAGCGCCGGAACCGTCCGAAGGACGGAGTGAACGCGGGAATCATCCTTCGATTAATGCAATTCCTTGCCGTCACGAAAAAGCCTGATGTATTCTTTGCTTTCCAGATAACGCTGTATTGCGATTCTCCAGGCATGCGCGCCCGCGTCTTTCCTCAGTCGTTTTTTCCGGGGAAATGTCTCCAGAATCCATTCCGCCAAACGCTTGATTTCCAGATAAACACTTTCCCGTTCCCGCCTGGTGAAGTGCGGGAACTCCTCTTTCCAGCGTTCCCATGCGCTCTTTCCCGCCAGAACAGCGCGCCTGCGCCGATTGGCTCGTTCGACAGATAAATGTACTGCTACGGCGAATGAATCCAGTTCCTCCCGGTCTTTCAGGATCGCACGCAAATAACGTTTGATTTCCCCCTGGCTTCGCTCCATTACCCCGTTGAACTGCGGAAATCCCGGCGGACTGTTGAAGGGAATCACAGCGAACATTTTTAAAATCGAAAGTACTTCGCTGGAATTCAAATTCGATCCATTGTCCCGCTTCAGGAAGAGTGGAGCTCCGTGTTTATGCATCAGATAGTTGAGATGTTCCGCCACCTCCTCTCCGGTAAATGCTCCGGGCTTGATGACCGGCTCAAGTTTCATTCTGCTGCCGAGGTCGATCACCTGAAGCACGTGAAAGCGCACACCGCGATGCACCTGTTCAAAAATGTCCATGCTCCAGATCAGATGCGCTTCGCAGTATTCAACCGAGAGCATGGACTTTCTTTCGCCACGCATGAGTCTGATTCGCAATTCATTGGCCAGTTCCTGAAAGCGTCTTCCGGAATATTCCGGATGCTGTGCTTGAAGTGCGGAAACCGCGCGCAGCCGATGACGATTTCCATGCAGCTGTTGTTGTTTCAGAAGCTGTAAAATGACATCGTCTTCCATCGTGACGGTCCGTGGCTTTCCCCGTGGTCCCCAGAGAGGCTGCCCCAGAGCCACCCGGTGTTCATAGCGGAAAAAGGTCGAAACACTCAGCTGTCCGGCCAGAATGAAACGCTTCAGAGGAATGGTTCGATTTCTTCTTTTTTCATGGCTGATCGCCTGAATGACGGGCAGCTCATCCCTTTCTTTTTTTTTCGCGTTCCGCCAATTGGGAATTTCGGATGGCGATGATGCGGCCTTGGAGCTCGGAGATGGCTTTCATCTCATACAACTCGTTCTCCAGACGCTTCTTTTCCGCTTCCAGCTGCCGGATTCTCCGCGTCTCGTCGGAGAGTTTCGGGCGACCGGGATCACCGGGTGTCAGAGCCTCAGCCGCGGCTTTCACAAACGCATCCATATACTCGTAGAACGTTTTGCGGGAGACGCCGAGACGTTCCGCCGCTTCGGTGACGGAAATGGTTCCGGCCTGAACTTCGCAAATCGTCACAAGCCTTTGTTTCATCGCTTGATAGCCATTGTCTTGCATCCGGTTCAGCATGATTCCTCCTCCCGGATCCGGCGTATCGGGGAGACGCCGGACCCGGTTTGTCATTCACTTAAATGCTTATTGAGAAATCTCCGCTGAAGGGAGCGATTGTCCACGACTCTCGTTTTTGGGCGGTCGACCCCGACGGCAGGGACGTTGCGTCTGGTCCAGAAGTTTCTCCAGATGTGCCTCCGGCAGATTCTCCTCCTTCTTCTTCACTTGCCTCTTCCCGTTCTGCAACATCTTGCGATCCAGCAGTTTCTCGAGATGACTCGAGAGTGAGTTCTCTTTCATCTCCAACGCCTTGCGCCCCCTCGGACGTGCCTCCAGAGCTTTCAGCATTCCCTCCAGTGCCAGCAACTCCCAGCGTTCCACCTGCGGGGGCCGCACCGAATACCGGCGACAAACCGCGCTCACACTGGTCTTCTCCGTCCAGACTGAGAGGACTGCCTTGCATTTCTCCTGCGCCGTCAACGGCGGCGTCTGCGGTTCGGTCATTGTTGATTTCTCCGGATTTTCCACTACTGTCGGATGGTTCTTCTCCATTTTCAATATTCTCCATGATTGGTTGTTTGTCAAGCTGTTGCGTGATATTTTCATCGGAAATGACCAGAGAGGGTGTTCCTCCGGTCGGCTGTTCGACGCCGTCGATCTGCATGGAGATCCGTCCCTTTTTCTCCAGAATCGACACACAGGAATCCCCGACACGCCCGACCATCATAAATGGTTTGCGGACATGGCCTCTCAAGGCAAGTTCGAGAGTATTGTCTGCAATTTTCTCGGCGAGCTGCCGTTTCACCGTAGTCTCGATTTCAAAAAAACGATCCGCCGGAGTCAAACCGCCAATTCCCTGATGCGGACGCTGAAAATTGTAGTGCCGGACATAGAGCGCCAGCTGCTCCCGAAGCTCATCAAAACTGCTGATCTTCGCCTTGTCGAAAAACTCCTGCCGCAGCGTCCGCCAGAACCGTTCCATTTTTCCATTGGTCTGCGGATGGTGGGCGCGGCAGACCGTGTGTTTGATCTGGTGGTTGCGAAGATAGGTCCCGAACTGGTTGTTCCCGGTCCAGCTGACGAACTGACGGCCGCCGTCGGTCAGGATTTCTTTCGGAAACGTGTAGTCGCCGCACGCCTTTTTCAACAGGTCGATGGTGTTTCCAACCGTCTGGCGATGAAACAGATCCAGGGAGACCACATAACGCGAATAATCATCCAGATAGCCGATGACAAAGACTTTTTCGTGGTTCGGCATGATGAAATACATCACGTCGGTGTGCCACAATTCA
>ERZ1026844.1971-NODE-1971-length-11544-cov-508.406650_pt1 | contig 11544 bp, 21 predicted proteins | sample MGYA00380152_ERZ1026844 | MGnify/ENA primary metagenome ERZ1026844 (study PRJEB33269, sample SAMEA4719788) | human gut metagenome | biome: human-associated habitat; feature: organic feature; material: feces | place: Cameroon | collected 2013-10 ... | reverse complement strand
ACCGCGGAGCATATTTCTCTTGAAAATGTTGTGGCACTGCTGGCCGTAAGCAACCTTTACCAACTCAAGGATAAACGTCCCGTATGTAAGATACCCACAGTCAAAACCAGTCTCATCGGTCAGCCCTTTCGCACGAGCGCAAAGTCCCATTATTCTTCGTCCTCCTTCTCCTTCTCCTCGTATAGCGGACACCCGCAGTTTACAAAGTCGGCGCAATAGGGGCTGTCTCCGTTGAAGCACGCCCACGTCCATTCCTCGTGCCATTTGCAGCCTACACAGCATTTGTTCTTCATGCTCTCACCTTCTTGCTCAGGCTGTTCCAGCTTGCCGTAGCCGCGCTCTGGCTCCATCCAGACAGGGTAAAGCCGCAGCTCGCACAGCGAACGTAATACCGCTCCGGTACATGGATGCCGATCTTGCGCTCTCCGCTGTCCCTGCCGCAGTGGGGACATACCTCCAGTTTCCCGCTGGGTTTTCTGTTGTACTGATTCACTGCTCGGCCTCCTTTGACAGAATAACAACGCCAGCAAGTTCCCCGTTGTCCTCAAAATATTCCGCGCCGCAGCACGACTTGAAAATGTAAGCGTGCCATAAGGCCGCATCCTCCCCATAAACAATACCGATAATCCGTTCTGGTTTGCGGAAATCTCCGGTCTGTATCATCAGCGGTGCCTTGTGCTGTCTCTTGTCATCAGGTAGCCTCTGTATGCAGTTCCCCTTGTTGGGGGGAGAACCGTTCAAGGGCTTGTTGGGCTGATAGCCTTGATACCACTGCCGTCCCTGCCCATTGTCCTTGTAAACGAGGTTGATAAATGCGGTGAACCCGCCGATCAGAACGAAACCAACGATGACTCCTAAAACAGTTCCCATTATGTTTTCCTCCTCACAAATGTACGATCATTGATCCCTCCGGTATCGGGGGCTTTTTCTTTCCGTTCACCCACCTCGTGGGCATCGGGTTTATCCTCACCGCCTCCATAGGATTTACTGGTAATAATTCCGTCCAGTCTCTGCCGCAAACATAGCACTTGTGGTAAATCTCGGTTCCGCGCTTTTGCACGAGAAGGAGGTTGTGCGTCTGGCAGCAGGTCGGTGCGTTTTGCCAAAACCTTATCACACTGCCATCCTCTGTGCGGTGCCAGATAAATCGTCCATTTCCACCGGAGCCTCCTGAACCGGGCGTACATACACCGGATCCAGGCTCGCAGCCGGTGCCACCATTAGCGATGTATGCCGGACCAACTCCACCGGCTGCGCCTGTTCCGAGATCTTCTATCTTTCTTTTTATCTTCACCACATCCTTACCTGTGCCGTATGCTCCGCAAACCGCTGCTCTTGCAGTTGGAAGTATGTCGGCTCGATCTCGCACCCCACAAATTCAAATCCGAGGTTGTAGGCCGCTATCCTGCTGCTTCCACTGCCCAAGTGTGTATCCAGTATGCGCCAGCCTTCTTTGGCGTACTTCTGCAGCAGCCACTCGTACAATGCCACGGGCTTTTGCGTGGGATGGATCCGCTTTTCGTTCAGCGCCTTGTTGCCCTGCTGCGTTGTGCCGTCCGTGATGCTTTTCCCTTGAAACATCCCATTCCACATATAGCGAAATATGCGAACGCTGTCATGGCAGTTTGTCGCCGCGATCTCACAGTCCGAAAAAGAACTGTTTTCGTTGCATTTATCCCAAACGATGCGGCCCGGAGGAAAAACAACATCAAAGTAATTGCAGCCCCATACGATATATTTTTTTTGCTACGCGCACCAACTCGGAAAAATAGTCGAGGTCTGGCACATCCCACTTCGGTGATATGGGATAGTCCCGGTGTACGCCGATGGGGCTGACCTTGCAGCCGTAATGCCCTCTGCGTTCCGGGCCGGTGAAATACGGCGGGTCTACAATGGCAAGATCAAATGCCTTATCCGGCAGCGTCCGCATATACTCCATGCAGTCCACGTTCAATGCGATCTGCATACTCATTCCATGTACTCCCTCCACTTCTTATCCAGCCCCTTCGCCCGTAGTGTCCTACCATTCATGGTGTACTGGCGCATCCGAAGCATGATGCTTTCCTCATGGCAGCGGTCGCAGTATCCGCGCATTGCTTTATCCCTCATCGGGTTCCTCTGCTGCTCGTGCGTCAGGTACACGATGTACTCCGCTTCCATCTCCTTGATGCACTTGGGGCACAGTTTGGCGGTGCATATCTTGAAAATCGCTTTATCCGTCCCCACCACCGACCTCCCGCGCATCAAACATACCACAAGGCTTTTCGTAGCCATGCACCAGCGCATTTGTCTGGTGCGGGCATCTACCGTAGTATCCGTCATCCTGCGGCGTAAAAAGAGCGCAGTCCTTGCAGAAATTGCCAATGCCAAGAGAAACCTTCAGATCAGACACGGCCTCGTCGATATACCGTTCCAGTCGTTCCTCACGGGGTTCGGTAAACCACTTCTTCTTGAACTCCGCAACGGACCGGTTCCAAGCACCCTCGCCGATGTCCCCGGAGTCGTACCACTCCCGGCAATGGAAAAGCCGCGCCATGTCCTCCGCCAGCTCCACCAGCTCCTTGTCCTTCAGGCAAGAGGCGTATTCCTCAAGCTGGGCGTAAAAATAGTTCATAGACCCGCCAGACATTACATTTCCTCCTTTCTCTCGCCGTAGATGTACTTATCCATGCTGCTTCGTCTCCTCCTGAGTCTGGTTGAGCAGCATGATTTCTTCCAAGGATAATTCGTTGCGAGCAACTGCCAGCACCTGCCTGTCCGTCAGGCCGTACTTGTCTCTAAGTGGCACCAAAATCGCACACATATTCTTCTTGGTGAAGGGGACCTGCCCAGACGTGAGCTTGCTGTAAGCCTTCTGAATTTCAACGGCTACTTCTAACTGCATAGTTTAATATCTCCTTTCAGTCGATGAGTTGATGCTGCAACCCACGCAGCGCACTTTCGCAGGAAGCCGGGTGCTCAACGTTCAGTGCTGTCGCCTCCGTCCATCTTCGCCAGTTCCACAAACCTAAGAACCGTGTCCACAATCGTCTTGTTAATTCGCTCCTGCAAACTGCATCTGTTTTCGCAAACAACAGGCATTTCAGATAAAGCCTTGTTATAATAAGTCGTTTTACGGACAACCCACTTGCCATTCCAAAAATCAATGGAATAGCCGTTGGATTTTTGTGCCTCCATCTTTGCCGACTTTGCCGTGCCGGTTTTCACAAAGTAGCTTTCTCGCGTCACCCACGGGTTTTTGTATATTTTCATTCCGCACCGTCCATCTTCGCGGAGTTCTCCACAAAGTTGCAGACTCTGGCCGCGCAGGAGAGGCACAGCTGTTTCTCCGCAGAAAAAGGTTTCTTAAAATTCACAACGCCATAGTGGTTGAAATCCAGATTCACGCCGTCGACCTCGTAGTCGATCTCGCGGCCGCACATATCACAGAACACTTTAACCATTGTAAGCCCTCCTGTTCCACGCTTCGATTGCTTTTTCTTTGCTGGGCAGCCCAGATACTTTCATAACCTTTGTGTGGAGGCCATCACCAGCCCTATATCTCCCACAACCTGCATCCCACCCAAAGTCTGCTCTATCGTAGGTATCGTACATATGGATGACGATTGCAGCTCCACCGCACTCAGGGCAGCGTCTCAAATCAGCCATCACAAAAACCTCCTGTAAAAAGTAGCGCCGTACTCCTTCTGAAACTCAAATCCGCTGTCGGCGAACTCGCACGCGCCCTCCTCGTCTACACCGGGCAGCGTCACAACAAACGATGCGATAGAGTAGTAATACCCGCCGTTTCCTGCGTCTGCGTTTGCGTATGCCTCGCAAATAGGATTCATGTTGTGCATGATCGTCACCCTTGCGCGGCAGCCGTAGGTGTCACTATTCTCCCATTTTTCGCGTTCTATTTCCGAAACGCTGGTGATAGCGGCATCCAGCACGACATTCTGAAAATTCCCCACCGCATAAGCGCAACAGTCGTAGTCCGTCATTTCAATGCGAATTTTTACGCCGTTGTCCAGTTCAATGCGGTCGTCGTCCCACTTCACAATGCGCCGGTAAAGCAAAAACTGGCGCAAATCTTCAAAAGTAATTTTCTTCACCACAATTCCTCCACATAGCACCAGCTTTGGGGCGGGCGTTTGATTGTCACCGGTTCCGCACCGAATTTCGTTTCACGCAGACCGGTAAACTCATTCAGCCCCTTCGGTGTGTCGTAGATTTTTAGGTCGGAGATATGCCAGCCGTAACCGACGCCCTTGAGATACCGAACGATCTCTTCCCGCGTCAGGCATGCCTGCTGCTCCACATCGTCTGGTGCATGGTTGAGAGGCGCGAGCTCGTAAATGCGGTCGCAGGTAAACTCGCCAATGACCTTTTGACGCTTACCCCACATATCGCACACAGAACCCTCGTCCAGTTTTATGAAAACAGGCTTGCCGTGGTATGTTTCTCCATAATTTTCGTCGCCATCTTTCAAAATTCCGATGAGCCGTTCTTTCGCTTTCGTGCAGTAGATATAGCACTTAAACGGCGTTTCCAATTTTGGCTTGGTCTTTCTGACTTCGATGGTCTTTTCACCGGAAGCAATCTTTTGACACCAATTCGGGCGAATGCTTATCATCACGACCTTGCTCATTTCTCCACCTCCGTAATCAGCCATCCATCGTACACCTCGCCGTTGTCCCATGCGGCTACGGCATCTTCCCTGCTCGGATGCCCAAAGGTATGCCTGCCGCACTCCTTGCACACGGCAAACCACAACTCGTGATCTCCCTGTGGCGTATCATAGCCCTTTACGTACACCACTGGCGTGTGCTGGCATTTGCCCACCGGCTGAATATCAAATTTCAGCACCCGTGCGACCGGTGCTCCTGTGCCTGCCTTGATTGGCTGCGCTTTTGCTTCAAAAATCATCACATTTCCTCCACGACCTCAAATTCATAAAGCAGCGGCTTTTTCTTCTTCCAAAACCGCCACCATTTGCGCCGGATGTAAACGATCCGCTTACACTCCAAAAACGGCCAGTGGAGGGAACGCTTTCCGACCTTCGGATTTTCTGCCTCCAGCTCAGGCGTTACCATCCAAATGAACCGCATACCCTTGGTCAGTTTCACGAAGCTATCTTCGTGTGCCTTTTGTACCCTGAAATGACCCACATCGTCCGACGCCGGCAAAACATCCTCCGGCAAAGCATCTTCCGGCTCCACGCTATACCAAAACCCGTTCATGCCTTTTCCTCCCGCTTCAAGATCCCCATTTCGACGCACAGTTCGATCAGATTGTCATCTTCCAGATCAATAGCCCTCTGCGCGATGTCACGAAGATACCCAGACAGCAGCTCGAGGCCAACAGAGATGCCAAAGGCATTTTCTTTTACGACTCTGCTTTTGCTCTCACTCAGCGTTCTGTCGATATTCGATAGCAGATTGTTGTAATCCAGTTTCATTCTCATGGCTGTTCCTCTTTCAGTTCCTTGTGTCGTTTTTGGTGGCAGTTGCGGCACAGCGAAACGAGGTTCTGTGCCTCGTCCCCGCCGCCCTGCGCCACCGGCAGTATGTGGTGTACTGCCATGTTCCCATCGTCAATGGGTATTGCCATGCCGTGCCGGTTGATAAAGGCGTGGAACTCTCCGCAGTCCTGACAGGTGAAGTTGTCCCGATACAAAATGCGGAGCGAATACGGATCCCGTCCACGGTTCCACACCGTCAGATTATCGAACTGTGCGCGGCACCCATCGGAGCAGAATCGCCGCCGTTTATTTTTCACCTCTCCGCCACACCACGGACACTGTCCTGGCTTTTCGTACTGGGGCTTATCGAAAAAAACATTTTCCGCCCCGTACATCTTCACCGCTTCGTACAGAGAAGGAAACGGCCTTCGCTTGCCATGCAACTCCCAGTAGCGTTTGTATTTGCTCATTCTACAATTCCTTTCGGTCGTTCCAACGGTCTGTACACCGTCTGTGTTCCTTTGATGTGCGGCATGAGCCAAACACACCAACTCCTGCCTTCTTCCTTGAGCGGTAGTATGCCACCCGTGTCAAGGCCGCTTTTCAGAAAATTTTCACACCCATTTCACCACAGTGCCGCACCCGCGCCACACGCGCCCCACCATCGCCCCGCATAACCTTTTTGCCCCATCCACCCATGCCACAGAAACCACCCCCCTCCCTTTTCAAAACCACCCCCCTATGGGCATAAGAAAAGCCCCGCAAAGCCGTAGCTTTACAGGGCATGAACGTTTTGGGAGAGAACGTTTGTAGAACATATGGGTGAACTTTTCGAGGAACATTTAGGCGGGGGGGAGAGTACACGTCGCTATTGCGACGTCGGCGGGGCTGCCGATTGTAAACCACCCCCACCAGGTCGGACCAGCCCACCCCGGAGGAGCTGCCAGGGCTGCCGCTGCCGGTCATTTTTGCAAGTCTGCGCCGTCCGCCGTGGGGCACTCCGTTGCGATTATTAGATATAATCAAAACGGAGTGAAGCCAAAGGGCGCATATTTTGCAAGTTTTCCTGCGTTTTCTCAACTTTTTTGCAAGTTTGAGTCTGCGGGTGCTATTCGCCGAACCGCTCGGTGAATCATTCGGTTAATCTGGCGGATTTCTCATTTCGCTGAATGATTCGGTGAATTATTCAGCGAACTGCCCCGGCGGTGGTGACGGTGGAACAGGCCGCGCCGGGCGACTCCTCTCCCCTCCTCCCCTGGCGGCGTTGGTTGATTGTCGTCATAATGTCGTTGATGTCCGTTGCTGGTGACTGTTGCCGGTGGTGTGGTGCGATGATCTGCGGTGCTGGGTGGTTGTGTGCTGTGCTACTGTTGTAAGTTATACTGTTAATTATAAGGGATGATATTATACTTTGTACAACCGCGCCCGGAATTAACGCGCGCGCACGCGTAGGGGGCGAAACGAGTATAAAGCACTTTCCCGCGTCCCTGCGCTATGCTGGCGACGTTTTGGGTGTGTCTGAGAGTGGTTATAGCCGCAAATATATAAAATCGCGTGGAGGGGCGTTAAAATGTGATTATGACAGTTTGGTATTATTTGGGGCAGGGTGACGGGATCAGAAAAAAAGACAGCTCCAGCGGCAGGAATACCGCTGAAGCTGCTTTTTTGTTGCCGGTGGGGCTTAGTCCTCCCCGGCGGAGTTGTCGCGCCGCATCTGCTCCCGGATGGCGCGGCCTATAAAGGCATTGACGGACTCACCGCGCTGGGCTGCATGGGCTTTGATCGCGTCCCGGCTCCCTGCCGGGAGCGCCAGCGACAGACGATCCAGATTTTTGGCGTCCCATTTGGCATTATTTCGCTTTTTCGCCTCGCTGATGGGCATTTCTCGCCCCCTTTCCACCGTCTCCCATTATAGCATCAGTGGAGGCACTTATCAAGTGTAAAATCTGCACAAGAAAAGCACTTAATAATTGTCTATTCTGCCGATTGTAAAAGCACTTGATAAGTGCTACAATAGACCATAGTAAAGCACAGGACAACAGGACGGGCCGCGAGGCCGGGAGGTAATAACATGGCATATCAGACTATCGATCAGTTGACCGCAGCGGGCTACACGCTGCACCACACCGCCGCCGCCCGCGGCTACATCAGCCGCCGGATCGAGGGCGTGATCCGGGAGTATTCCGGCAAGTTCGGCACCGGCTACGCCGTCCACTCTCCCCGCTGGGACACCACCAACTATCACTATATCGCGTACTACACCCGGGAGGCCTGAGACATGGGCATTATAACAACGATCATCGGCGCGGCGTGGATGGCCTCCGCCGTGGTTCGGCTGGTGGAATGGCTGGGCGGCGACCGGTAACGCTTCTGGGGGGCTTGAGCGCACCAGCTCCACCCCATCGAGAAAAGTAAATTCGTTCCCTTGACACGGGGAACAGACTACACAACAGGAGGAACACAAAATGAACACCAACAAAACAGAATCCATCCGCTTTTTTTACAACGGAATCAAGGTAAACGGCGGAAAGCTGATCCGCTGTTACTACTTCACCGACAGCCGCAGCGACAGCGTGACAATCAGCGCCCGCGATTATGACCACCTCCCCCGCGACCTGTTCACCGTCAAGAACGAAACCGACATTTACACCGACTATTTCGACAGCGACAGCGCCACCTTGACCCCGGCGCACCCCCTCTATAAGTACGCCCGCGCCGCCGCGCTCAAATCCGCCATGCGCGGCGAGCCTGAGTATATCGCCAAACTGGAACAGGATGAGCAGGACGCCCAGCAGCCGGGCCGCTACCACTGGCGCAAGCCGGAGGACATCCGCGCCGAGATCGACCGGCGGCAGGCACAGTTTGACCGCAACGCCGCCGAGCTGGACACCCTGCCCAAAGGCCACCCCACCGCCGCCGACGTGGAAGCCGTCCACGAGATGAACACCGCCGCCGAGTCGGCGCGGCTGGCGCGTGAACACGCCGAACAGCTGGAACGCCGGGAAAAGGCCATCCGCACCCGCAACGAAAACCGCGCTTTCATCGAACAGACCGCCGCCGCACACCCCATCAAGGACGGCGCCCCGGTCGTCACCGTAGAATGGAGCGAAAACGGCGCTTTTGATGATGGTATGAAATTCTCCGTCGCCGCCGCCGAGATCATTTTCAAGACGCTGGACGAAAAAATTTCCGCCGACCAGGAACGCGGCTATGACAAAACCAGCTTTTCCATCACCTACACCAACGCCGACGGCGAGCGGGACACATATAAAGGCCGCTATGATCTGGGCGACAACGACGGCGGACTCATCGCTCACATTCGCAGCTTTGGCGCGTTCCTGCGCGACAAGGGCAACTTTGGCAACGGCAAGCCCACCGACGAGGACAAGGAGACCGGCGCGGCCATCGTCGCCGTGGCCGACCTGCTGGAACAGTACACCGAGGGCGGGCGCGTGGTCTCCGTCATGCCCGCGCCCTGGCTGGAAGAATACAAGCGCCGCAAGGCTGAACAGGCACAGCAGGAGCAGGAACAGGCCCGCCAGGACTTCGCCGACATTCTGGAATCGGTGCAAATGCTGACAGATGAACAGATTGAACGTGCTGTTTTCGCCATCAGCCCCACCGACGCGGAAAAGTTGGATGTCGCCCGGTTTTTCCTGCAAGAGCTCAGCCGCCGCGACGAGGCAAACGCCCTGGCGGTGTTCCGCCGCTGGAAGCGCGGCGAAAATCCCGAACAGCCCGACTAAAAAATCCACATCCCCACCACGAACAGCCCTTCAGGGCAGAAAGGAAACAAAATGAACGACCGCACCACCGCCACCGCCGCCCGCTTCGGCATCTCTGAACAGTGCGCCGCGCTGCAGCGTGACCTGCTTACCCTCCCCGGCGCCGTCAAGGTGGAATTTGATCTCGATGGATTTTATGACCACATGAAGCAGGTGATCCTGCTGGTGAAATTCGACGTCGCGTACAGGGACTATTTCCGCGACCTTCGCGCCCTGCGGCAGGGCGTGATCGACGCCGCCGCACGCCACGGCCTGACCCGCACCCCGGACACCATCGAAAACTACGGCGAACACCTGTATTTCGTCTTTCACCACGACAGCACATGGGAACACCCCGTGACTGAACAGCCCGACTAAACCGAACAGGGGCGGTCCAGCGCCGCCCCGGAAAGGAGGAACACCATGATGAGAAAAATTTTGCACAAGGCAAAACTTGTTATAACTGTAGAAAGTGACCGCTGCTCCGGGATTATCAATACAATTTCTGTTTTTGACAACAGGACAAATAATTATTGGGGAGCCGAACAGATAAAAGAGCGTGGAATATTGCAATTTCTTAACACAGCGGACATGAAAGAAACCCTTAATTGGAATTTGAACGGAGACAGTTCTTTGTATCAATTCAAGTGGGGGCAGTCCAGCAGAAAATTCTCTGAAGGTATCGCCTATATTTTTCAGTGATCCGAGAAAACGGCATCCTCTGAACACCACCCCCGCAAAATCCACCTTGACACGGCAGATATAATCACCACAACAACCAAAAATCCACAAGGAGGCCACCGCCCATGTTTACCTACCACACCGAAAAAAACCGCTTCGGAGATGAACACATCGCCGTATTTGCCCACGGCTCCCAGATCGCCGAGATCAAGCCCAGCTCCTACTATGGCAAAAATGAGTACATCGTCAGCGCCACCACCGGCGACGACGACCGCGGCGACTATCTGGGCCGCGCCTCCACCATCGCCGGAGCGAAAAAGAAGATCCGCGACTGGTACAGCGAGAACGGCGCCGCCGTGCCGAACAGCGCCGCCGCCGATCTCCGCCGCCTGCCGTCCTTCAGCAACAGCGGCTTTTACCCCACGCCCTCCAAACTGGCGGGGAAAATGCTCTCCTGCGTGGACTGGGCAACTGTCTTTTCCATCCTCGAACCCTCCGCCGGTAAAGGCGACCTTGCCGACGCCGTTTCCCGCTTCGTGAATGATACCAGGAACAGCCGCCGCGTGTTTATCCACCAGCGAGAACCCTATATAGACTGCATCGAGCGCGACAGCGACCTTGCCGCCCTTCTGCGCGGAAAAGGGCTGCTTGTGGTCCACGACGATTTTCTCACCTTCCACACCCGCAAGCAATATGACCTCTGCGTCATGAATCCGCCTTTTGACAGCGGCGACGAACACCTTTTGCACGCCTTCTCCCTCATGGAGCGCGGCGGTCAGATCGTTTGCCTGCTGAACGCGGAAACCATCCGCAATCCCTACACCAACCGGCGAAAAGTGCTTGTGCAGAATCTGCGCGAACACAACGCCCGCATTGAATTTATCGAAAATGCGTTTGCCCACGCCCAGCGCCCTACCGATGTGGAAATTGCCCTGGTCTATGTGAACATCCCCCGCAAGGAGAACGCCAGCGATATTCTTTCCTCCCTGCGCCGCGCCAGCGAGAACAGCACCGAAAACAGCGAACAGGCGGCCTATCTGGCCTCCGCCGATTGGCTGCAAAACATGATCGACGGCTTTGAATTTGAAGCAAATTTAGGTGAAAAGCTCATAGGCGAATTTAACGCCCTGCGCCCCTTTTTTGAAAGTGGCGAAAAATACTCAAAACCCCTTTTGTCGCTGGAGGTCGGCACAAGGAACACCGGCAACAACGCCTCCATGCTGAACGCCTATTTATACGGTCTCCGCGCCAAGTATTGGGGCAACCTCCTTCGCCGCCCGGAGATCACCGAGAAAATGACCTCCGCCATGCAGCAGGACTACAATAATAAAGTTGAATCTCTTTCCGAGTACGATTTTTCCCGGTACAACATCGAGACCGTCATGCGGGAGATCGCCCACCAGCTCTCCCGCGGCGTGGAGGATTCCATCCTTGATCTGTTCGACACATTCTCCACCAAGCACTCCTGGTACCCGGAGTGCGCCAACAACATCCATTACTACAACGGCTGGGCGACGAACAAGGCCCACAAGGTGGGCATGAAGGTCATCATCCCCGCCAACGGCTGCTGCGCCAGCTGGGGCCGCGAAAAACTGGACAGCTACCGGGTGAACAGCCTGATCTCCGATCTGGAACGCGCTATGAACTATCTGGACA
>ERZ1026844.1970-NODE-1970-length-11548-cov-9.519360_pt1 | contig 11548 bp, 9 predicted proteins | sample MGYA00380152_ERZ1026844 | MGnify/ENA primary metagenome ERZ1026844 (study PRJEB33269, sample SAMEA4719788) | human gut metagenome | biome: human-associated habitat; feature: organic feature; material: feces | place: Cameroon | collected 2013-10 ... | reverse complement strand
CAAGTAAGCGGCGAAGCCGCGCCCGCGAGCGGAAGTGCCCTGCAACCGGACCGGCCTCCGCCACCGGCGAGGGGGTCCGGGGGACGTGCGCGACGTCCCCCGGAGCCATCCGCAGGCCGGAGGTGCGGTGCTCACTACCCTCCGGGCTGCCTGCCTGTTCTTGTAGCTAAGAAAAGTAGCCCCTCCGGGCAGCTTACCTGTTCTTGTCGCTAGGAAAAGCAGTTCCTCCGGGCAGCTTGCCTGTTCTTGGTGCCATGCAAAGCCGAGTATAAAACTGACGTGTGACTGGAAAGCGGAGATGAATCTTACTCCCGTGAAGCGGGAGCAAGCCCTTCAAGCTCCGCACTCCAAGGTTGCCGTCCGGCCTTTCCGGGCATTGTGACCACGGACTGGCACGGAAAGCACGGAAACTCCAAGGGGGCCGCACGGCCTTACTGATTGAGGTAAAATCAGAGATTCTGCCGAATTGCGGCGGAATAGTCGGAAACCGGCGCACCCAGATACTGGTTTACGTAACGCCGCTTTTTCAGCTCGGGAAAACTCTCGCCGTCCCGGTGTTTCAGATAGCCCAGTTCATAGAGGAGCTGGTCGGATTCGCCGTTGAGCAGCAGCCGGATGTCTCCTTCGAAACTCGGGTTGATCAGCCGCAGCAGCGGCGCAAGACTGGTGGTGCAGTTCTGCGTGATGCTGTTGTAGTAGGCCGGCTCCCGGTACAGCCGATCGGCGCCTTCCAGCAGCAGCCGGAACATCTGCCGGGCCTGTTCGGGCGTCGCGTTGGTGCGGTAGAGATAAAGCTCTTCGCCCCGGTAGTCGGTGCGCAGCTTGAAAAGGTCCTCCTCGGTGGCCAGCACCATGATGATTTCGTACTGCTTGTAGAAGCCGGGCAGGAACCCCTGCTCCTTGCCTTCCGGCAGGCGGGTTTCCATCGACAACGCCAGATAACGGCCGTCGGCAAAGCCGAAACTGAGCATGGTATGGGCGATCTTTTCCATGCCGTCCCAATGGGAGACCGCGACGTCGACGGTCCGGACCTGATCGATGTCGTAGGTGCCGTCGATATAGTGGATGTCGTAATCCTCGGGCGTCCGGTACTTGAAGTCGCGGATGTCCCGGACCGCGGCGAGGGTGCCGTTGAACGCCGTCTGCGGCATCCGGCCCCACGGCCGCTGCCACTTCGTGTCGCGGAACTGGCGCTCCGGCGTCAGGGCGGCGAACCAGACGATGACGGCCAGCTCCAGACCGGTCAGCCCGTACCAGTAGTTGCGGTTGCGGAAGCCCAGCGTCAGCAGCGCCGCCGCCAGCAGCAGGAAGATCACCGGACCGATGCCGGCCCAGATCGTATAGTGGACCGCGCCGGTACACCAGAGGGCGGCCAGTCCGAGCAGGACGGCGGAAAGCGGTTTCAGGATACGGCGGCGGCAGACGGTCGACAGGGTTTTGAAGTTCATGGTTCCGGATTCAGGTTCTTGGGAAGTTCGGGCGAATCGACTTTGAGGTCGGGATACTGCTTGAGATGCTCCAGCAGGATGCGGCGCATCTCCTGGATCGCCAGCGGGTTCTGCTGGACGCTGTGGTCGGATTTGACCACCAGTTCGCTGGCCGCGCCGTCGAGGTGGCTGCTGCTGTACGGGACGATTCCGTCGGAACCGCCCGGCGCTCCGGCGAATTTCCGGTTGCCGATGATGGAGTGATACGGAATGCCGGAGACGAAGGGGATCTTGTTCAGCAGCGACATGGTTTTGTCGTCCGGGTCAAGGTTGTCGATGCCGGTGTGATGCCTGGAATCGTTGGGCATCAGGTAGCCGTGCTGCATCAGGTTGCCGATGAGTCCTTCGCCGTCCTTGACCAGGGAGCTCGGCAGGTGGATCAGGGAAGCGCCGAATTGGCCGAGAGTGCTGCGGGCCAGAGTGGAACCCCGGTGCGGCACCGCGATGAAGATCACCCGCTTCACGAAAGGCAGGGCGCTGAAGTCCAGCATCCGGCTTACGAAGTCCCGTTGGTCGGGGGACAGGTTGTCGAGGGTTCCCTTGTAGGAGCTGCCCAGCAGGGGCTCGATCAGGCGGTTGTCGGCATTCATGATCAGGGTTTTGCTGAGGAGCCCGCCCATGGAATGGCCGACCACGACCATCCGGTTGAACATCTTGTCGGAGAGGCCGGTGGCTTTAAGCCGCTCGGCTTCGGTGTTGAGGTCATCCCGGAGCATCTGCGCGGAGTAGAGCACCGGATTGCCGCTGGAGTAGGAAAATCCCCAGAACTGATAATATTTGCGCAGCACCGGATCGTTCTGCAGCGTGTTGATCATCTGCATCCAGGTCCGGGTGTTGGACATCAGCCCATGCACGAACACCACCGGAATCCGGTCGTCGCTGTACGGCTCCATCATATAGAGCCCCTGCATCCGGCGGGTTTTATCCGGGTTGAGCATGTATTCGAGATAGCCGAACGGGGGAGGATTGCGGACCATGTAGGCCAGCGGAGTCGAAAAATCCAGTTCCAGCGGAATTTCATTCCGTCCGACCCGGGTGGAATCGATATTGCGCGAGTCCAGAAATTCCAGCCGGGCGGTCACGTCGTCCCACCTGTCGTTGTTCTGATCGAAGCGGATGGCCAGCGTCGCGGGCAGCGCCTGCTGGTCGGCGAACCGGGCGGCATCCGCCTCGGAATGCGGTTTGATCTGGCAGATCAGCGGCGCGCCGATCCCGAACCGGCGGCTGACATGGGTCAGGTTTTCGGGGCGGTAGTCGGCGCAGAGCAGGAAGTCCGAGTAGCTGCTCTCCGGCAGCGGCAGCCGGTAGAGAGGAGCCGTGAAAGTGACCTTTTGCCCGCCGATGGAGGTAAGCTCGAAAGAGTTGTTCCGGTAGAGGTCGCGTTTGTGCAGATAAGCGAAAATTTCGGTGATGGCGACGTTGTAGATGCGGATCATGGTCACGCGCTCTTCGCTGTAGGGGCGGGAGCCGGGATCGTCCAGCGCGACCAGATAGCCGTAACTGTAGAGCGCCGCGGCGAGGTAATACTGGATCGCGAGATCCGGTTTGGAAGCGTACCGCAGTCCGAGGTTCAAGGCGGAATCGGCCAGCGCGCACAGGTATTCCGGCCGCGGCTCGTTTTTGAACAGCTGCTGGAGCCGGGAGATCAGCGCCGGCGGATCGTCCTCGTAGAGATCGGTCAGCAGGAAGTTGGCCAGCAGGTTGCTGGTGTCCTGAGTGATGCCTTCGCCGGTCGTGTTGATGCCGTAGTTGACCCGTTCGCGGGGCGAAACCCGGCTGACGGTGATTTCGCTCATGCAGCCGCCCGCCGGCAACAGCAGCAGCGGCAGCGCGGCAAGGACGAGCAGCCTGAATAGAATATTAGCCATGAATACGATCCTTTCCCGATGAAGGGGCCCGCCTCAGTTCACCGAAGCAGTTGTAAATTTGCGGCACCAGGTATTTGATGATCGAGGAGGCCGGAATGGCGAGGATCATGCCGGGGATTCCGGCGAAAATCGCTCCCAGCAGCACCACGATGATGGTTTCGAGGGTGGTCAACCCGAGCGACTCCCCGATCACGGCCGGGTAGAGAATGAATTGCTCGATCACTCCGTTATAGATAAGGTATACGGCGATGATCGCCGCGAGCTGGGCGCCGGTGGCGCTCGAACCGCCGACGGCCAATGTGACCAGCACGGTCAGCATCGCCGACAGGATCGGGCCGATGTAGGGCAGCAGAATGCCGCAGCCGGCCAGCATGCCGAGGATCGGAAAGTAGGGGACACCGAGGAAGAAAAAGGCCGTGGTGTAGACCGTCGCGTCCACCAGCATCAGCGTCAGGTAGCCGCGCACCCAGACCCGCAGCTTGAGCAGCATGCCGCCGATGATCCGCTGCGCTTCGGCGATGGTGTCCTCGTCGGCGTCGGGCAGCCAGTTGCCGTTGAAGACGGTCCTTACCAGATATTCGCTCTGCTTGTCGGCGCTGCTGCCTTTCTCGCAGAATTCGGCCAACTTGGTCAGGAAGAGCAGGAAAAAGAAAACAGTCAGCAACAGGTCCGCCAGAATCGCGCCGATCATGCCGAGTACGCCGGCGGTGAAAGAGAAGATGCCGCCGGTGCGTTTGAGCAGCATGCCGGCCAGCTCGCGCTGGGCGGATTCATCGTTCAGCAGCTTGCTGATCTGGTCCAGCCCGAACCGGACCAGCGGCAGGTTCTCGAACCGGACGCGCAACTGTTCCAGATAAAGCTGCCCCTGCGAAAGCAGCCGCTGCGCGCCGGTTTCGGCCAGCTGGGTTTCACGGGGGGAAGGGGTGAAGCCGAGCTGCCGGCTGCTGTCGGCCGGCGGAGACGCAACCGGAGCGGAGGCGGCAACCGGCGGGACGGCCGGTTCCGGGGGAGGATCGGTGAAGGTGCGCTCCGTCCATCCTTTGACGGAATTGGTAAGATTCAATACATAGTGATGGGTCACCGAGGAGAAGACCAGCAGCAGTGCCAACAGTGCCAGCACCAGCACGCCGGTGGTCATCGAAACCGCCTGTGTGATCAGTTTGCGCTCCGCTTTGAGCTGAACGGATTCGGCGTCCTCTTCCGGGGCGTCGTGCGCTTTGCGGCTGATCCGGCGGGAGATGCTGTGCAGCGGCCGGGCGAGCCAGCCGGTCAGGCGGAAGAACAGATAGCCGAGCCCCTTGCGCGCCCGCAGCCGCCGTTCGAAGAATTTTTCCACCGGCAGCAGCAGATAAGCGGCGATCAGCCCGAAGATTACCGACCGCAGCAGCGTCGCGGTCAGGATGAAGACCGCGACCACGATCACCGCGACCAGGATTCCGGCCCCGGAACGGATGATTTTCTGCCGCCGGACCCGTTGCGCCACGACATCTTCAGTCAGGGCGTCCAATTCTTCCGGCGTGAATTCGAGGCGCTGCCCGAGCCCGTAAATCAGCGCGTGGTTCACATCAAGCCCGGTACTGTCGGCGGCGAGCGCCAGCAGCATGCGGAGGATTTTCTCGCGTTCGAGTCTGGGCAGCGGCAGGAAGACCGGCGCGGCCTCTTCCACCGGAATCGGATGCAGGCTGCGCAGCTCCGTGACGAAGTGCTCCACTTCAAACGGGGAGTGATCGGCCGACAGAATCCGCCGCAGGGTGTCGAGGTCGCCTTCGGAGAGCGGCCCCCGGCTTTGCAGGATGCTTTTGACCAGCGCCAGCAGAGTACGCCGGGCGGCGGCCTCCTCGCTGTTCTCGCCGGCGAAGCGGAACAGTGATCCGAGCCCGGATATGGTGTTGCGCAGAGAGTGCTCCAGACGGCCGCGCAGCCGGACTGAACCGGACAGTTTGGAAAAATTCATCATTCTTTCAACTTTCCTCCAGTCCGTTGCGCGATGGTGCCGTTCAGCGGATCCGCACGTCCCGGTGTCCGGGGATGATCTCCCCGATGATGCCGGTGGTGAACCCCTTGCTGCGGCCGATTTCGACCGCTTCATCCGCCGCGTTGGCCGGCACGAACCAGACCATGCCGACGCCCATGTTGAAGACCCGGTACGCTTCGATCGGATCGACATGGCCCTTTTCGACCAGCACCTTGAAGATCGGCGGGATCGGCAGCACGTCGGTCTTGAAGACCGCCGTCACGTCCTCCGGCAGGATGCGCGGCACGTTGTCGTACAGCCCGCCGCCGGTGATATGGGCGATGCCGTCCAGCGCGAGGCCGCGCTCCTGCGCTTCGCGGATGGCCGGATAATAGCTGGTGTGCGGCTTGAGCAGCGCTTCGCCGACCGTTTCGCCGAGCTCGTCCAGATAGGTGCGCACGTTGTAGCTGCACTGCGAGAACAGGATCTTGCGCGCCAGGCTGAAGCCGTTGGTGTGCAGTCCGTTCGAGCCGAAACCGATTGCGACGTGGCCGGGGCGGATCTTCTCGCCGGTGATCATCTTGGATTTCTCCACGATGCCGGTGATCACGCCGACCAGGTCGAAGTCATTGCCGTACATGCCGGGCATTTCAGCGGTTTCGCCGCCGAGCACCGCGACGTTGGCGGCTTTGCAGGCGTCGGCGATGCCGGTCAGCACTTCCTCATAGAGGGGGCTGCGCAGCTTGCCGATGCCGATGTAGTCCATGAAGTAGACTGGTTCGGCGCCCTGCACGGCGATATCGTCAATGCAGTGGTTCACGATGTCGTGGCCGACGGTGTCGTACTTTTCCATCATCATCGCGATCATCAGCTTGGTGCCGACTCCGTCGATGCTGGAGACCATCACCGGCTCCTTGTATCTGGAGAGGTCGATCTGGAAAAGCCCGCCGAAACCGCCGACCGGAGCCAGCATTTCGGGACGCCGGGTCTGCGCGAACTTCCGCTTGACCTGGGTGAGCAGCTCGGTTGCCAAATCGATATCCACTCCGGCGGCCTTGTACAAATCGCTCTTTACTTCTACGCTCATTTCATTCCTCTGAAGAGATGGGTCCATTGACTGCGGCTTATGCCGTATATATTTTGAAAGGAATATACACTGCCGTATAAAAAATTACAAGTTCCAGAACGCCTTGGGGCCGGAATAGCACATCCGCACCGCGAGGTCGGTCGCTACCTCTTCCGGGATCTGACCGCGCTCGACCATGTCGCCGATCACGTCGCTGAGCACCCGGCGGAACATCTCGAACCGGGAACCGTAGCTCAGCAGTTTGCGCGAGTCGGAAACCATGCCCGCGAAATTCGCCAGCGCGTCGATCGAACCGATGTATTCGAGCTGTCGGCGCATGCCGATCGGGTTGTCGTTGAGCCACCACGCCGAACCGAGCGACACCGTTTCGCCGAACGCGCGCGCCAGCGTCGCCAGCGACATCTGGTGGATCGCATCCATGCAGTACAGCACCACCTTGAGCTTGCCGTCGAAGCGGTTCAGCAGCGTCGCCAGCGGGCGGGTGTAGTCGATGAAGTGGCTGCTGACGTCGCCGCCCACGTCGGGCCCGAGCGCGTCGAAGAGGGTCTTGCGCACATCGCGCACCGCGCCGATATGGAGCTGGGTGACCCAGCCGGTTTCGGCGTTCAGGGCGGCCGCCTCCGCGAGGAAGGTGCCCATGTAGCAGTCGGTTTCCTCCTGCGTCAGCTCCTTGCCGGAGAGCGCTTTGCGGAACGCGGCGTCGGCGTCTTCAAAGCGGTAGTCGGCGCGCACCGGATATTCGATGCCGTGGTCGCTGGCACGGCAGCCGTGTTCGGCGAAGAAGTCGTGGGATTTCTTCGTCGCGTCGAGCAGGTCGGAGAGGGTTTCGATCTTCATGTCGAACCGCTTTTCGACCTGTCCGATATAGTCGCGCCAGCCCGGAGCGAAAATTTTCATCGCCTTGTCCGGACGCCACGTCGGACGGATCAGGGTGCGCCCGAACGCCTTGTTGGCGCGGTCGTGGTTTTCGAGGGTGTCGATCAGGTCGTCGGTGGAGCTCATCGCTTCGACGTTCAGCGGCCCGGTCAGCAGCGCCTGCGGGCGGAACGCGTCGGTCGCGAGCTTCGCGTTGACCTCTTCCCAGATTTTCGGGCCGTTCTCTTCGTTGAGCAGCAGGTCGATGCCGAAGTAGCGCCTGAGGTCGAGGTGGATCCACTCGTAGAGCGGGTTGCCCGCCGTCTCCGGGAACACCTTCGCCATCGCGAGGAACTTGGATCTGGGATCGGCCTTGCCGGTGATCAGCTCTTCCGGCACGCCGCGTTTGCGCAGGAGTTCCCATACGTAGTGGTCGGTCGCGGCGAAGAGCTGCCACGCGTTGCTGTAACAGTTGTTGTCGGCGATCTCCTTCACGTCGGCGTGGTTGTGCGGGTCGATCACCGGCAGGTCCTTGACCGCGTTGAAGATGCGTTTGCCGGTTTCGTTGGTGATCAGGTAGTTGTCGTCCAGAAAAGCCATGATATCGATCTCCTCTCGTTCGGGTTATACGTTGACGGCGTCGGCGGAGGCGGCGTCCAGTTCGGCTTTGTATCTGCCGAGAATCGGGCGGATGCACTCGTTCAGGAAGTCCGTGACCTGTTCCGGCGCGCGTCCGATGAAAGTGGACGGGTCCAGCAGCGAATCGAATTCATCCCGGATGCACGCGAAGGCCGGATCGTTGCGGAGCCGGTCGAGCAGGTCGTTGTCGGCGCCCTCCTCTTTGACCCGCTTCGCGGCGGCCATCGAATGCGTGCGGATCACCTCGTGCAGTTCCTGCCGGTTGCCGCCTTTCTTGACCGCCGCCATCAGCAGGTTCTCGGTCGCCATGAAAGGCAGTTCCGATTGGATGTGGCGCCGGATCACATTGGGCCACAGCTGGATGCCGTTGGTGATGTTGATCAGCAGCGACAGGATGATGTCGGTCGCGAGGAAGCCTTCGGGCAGCACCAGGCGGCGGTTGGCGGAGTCGTCGAGGGTCCGCTCGAACCACTGGGTCGCCTCGGTCATCGCGGCGTTGCCGGGCAGGTTCATCACGTAGCGGGCCAGCGAGCAGACCCGTTCGCTGCGCATCGGATTACGCTTGTAGGCCATCGCGCTCGAACCGATCTGCTTCTTTTCAAACGGTTCTTCGACCTCCTTCATATTGGCCATCAGCCGGATGTCGGTCGCCATCTTGCTGGCGGTCTGCGCGATGCCGGAGAGGATCGCCATCACGAAGTAGTCGATCTTGCGGGTGTAGGTCTGGCCGGAGACCGCGACCACGTTGGCAAAGCCCATTCCGGCAGCGACGTCGCGCTCCAGTTGGCGGCATTTCGCATGGTCGCCGTCGAAAAGTTCGAGGAAGCTCGCCTGCGTGCCGGTGGTGCCTTTCACGCTGCGGAACGGGATGCGTTCGATCTCCTCCTCGACCCGCTCGAAGTCGAGCATCAGGTCCTGCAGATAGAGGCTGAACCGCTTGCCGACCGTGGTCAGCTGCGCGGGCTGGAAGTGGGTAAAGCCGAGGGTCGGCATCGCGCGGTGCTCGTCGCAGAACGCGGCCAGCTGCGCCATCAGCTTGAGCAGTTTGCCGCGGATCACCTTCAACCCTTCGCGCATCTGGATCAATTCGGTATTGTCGGTCACGAAGCAGCTGGTGGCGCCGAGGTGGATGATCGGCATCGCTTCCGGGCAAAGTTCGCCGAATACGTGGATGTGGCTCATCACGTCGTGGCGCAGCTCTTTCTCTTTGGCGGCGACTTTGTCGAAGTCGATGTCTTCGAGATGGGCGCTCATCTGTTCGATCTGGGTGTCGGTGATGTCCAGCCCGAGCTTCTGTTCGCACCGGGCCAGCGTCAGCCACAGCCGGCGCCAGGTGGAGTGTTTGTACTGGGGCGACCAGATGTAGCTCATCTCCTTTCCGGCGTAGCGGCCGGTCAGCGGATTCTGATAGACGGTGTTGTCGGTATTCACGGAAACTCTCCCAAATCTGAAGTTTTCTTCGGCTTCGACGCCGAATTACGGTTGAATAATTCAAAAGCACAGCTTAATTATTAATGTAAAGCATGAAACGCCGTTTGGCAAGGCAAGTGGGAAAATATCTGTATGGAAATCCAACGTTTCGGCATTGTCGTGAAGGTCAACGATCTCGATGCGTGCCGCATCTTTTACCGTGAACTTTTCGCGCCGCTGCTTCCGGTGATGGACAGCACCTTCACCGTGGTGTTCGAGCTGGCGCCGAATCTGACCTTCTCTCTGGAAAAAAGCAATGCCCCCTATCTGGAGCACTCCTCCTGCGCGCAGGGTTGGAAATTCGACAGCGCCGACTTTGAATCGCTCCGCAGGCGGCTGGCTGCCGCCGGGTGCGAACTGGAGCCGGAACCGGACTGCCGCGACTCCGGTCTGTACTGGCGCGGCTGCGATCCCGAGGGCAATATCATTCTGGTGCGCCAGCTCGACGCGCTTTGAGATATTGTTCCACCGCATCGCGCTCGATCACCGGGAAGACGCGCCATCCGGTTTCCGGCCGGTCGAGCAGCGCACGCAGCGTGGCGCTTGAAACCAGCGTGTAGTCGGTGACGGCCAGCGTCAGTTGTTCCGGTGCGGCGGCAAGGCGCGGCTCCTGTCTGGCGGTGAAGGTCAGGGAAATTCCGGAAAACGCCGGGAGCTGGTTCCATTTTCTGACCAGGTTGGCCTGCTCTTCCAGAAACTGCCGCAGTTGCTCATGGTCGAGCCGTATGGCGCACAGGCGGCTTTCATAGGGCAGCAGCTGGAAAAGTCCGGCGCGGTCAAGCCGCCGGAACGGTTCGGACTGCGGCCGGTACATCGCGAAAAATGCGGCTTCGGCTCCGGTCGCCGAGCGGTACGCGTCAGCGGCAAGGCGGGAAAACGGATGATTCCAGATGATTTCCGCCGGAAATTCGACCGGTTCCGGGAAAGTGATGACCTGTTCGGAGGCATAGCGGTCGAAGCCGGAGCGGAACGGGCGCTGGGCGGCGGCAACCTCCGGATCGGGGAGTGTGCCGGGGCGCAGCAGCTCCGAATCGATCCGCAGGAGGCGCCGGGTGCGGTCGTCGAGCGTGATCCGGATTCGCCCCGCCGCTTCGGCGAACCGCCCTGTCTGCACGAAATGGACGTGTCCGGCCCGTTCGCCGGGATGCTCCTGATGGCTGTGCCCGCCGACGACCAGATCGATTTCCGGGAAGCGGCGCAGGAAATTTCCCATGCTGCCGATCGAGGAGTAAAGGCCGTTGTGCCAGAACAGAATCACCGCGTCGGGAGCGGCGGCGCGGATTTCCGGCATGATCCGCTCCAGGGCGGCATACGGAGTGTCGAACCGGCTGCCGTCGGTCGGCAGCACCCGGTGTGGCATCTTGGGATCGGAAAGGCCGATCACCGCCGCGGAAACGCCGTTTTTGCGGAACAGTTTCCACGGAATGCCGGAGAGTCCGTTCCAGCGCCATTCGCCGCCGAGCGTGACGCCCCGGAAACTCTCCGCCAGCGTGCGGAACCGGTCGAAGCCCAGCTCGAAATCGTGGTTGCCGGGAATCCAGCAGTCGAAGTTCAGTGCGTTCAGCGATTCGATCATGATCCTGCCGCCGGAGAATTGCGAAAGCAGCGTTCCCTGCGCGGTGTCGCCGACATCGACCCGGAGGACCGCGTCGCCGCCCTGCCGGAGTGCGCCGCCGAGCGCGGCAAGCCGGTCGGCGTGTCCGTGCAGATCGGTGGTGCAGTAAAGTTCAAGCTCGGCGCTCCGGGCCGGGATCAGGGCCGCAAGGAGCAGCAACGGCAGCAACAGAAGTTTCATCATGGGCGGAATGTACGTCCTTTTTCCCCGGCTTTCAACCGAAAACGCGGGAAATCTTCGATTTTTTTGATCGGGAAAACTTGACGATCCGCTTTTTTGAGGCATATTATATAGACGTGTCCGTTGTGGACGGCAGATAGTGAATTGATTCAATATTTAACGATAAGAGGTTGTAACATGTCTCAGCATCCGAGTCTCCGCGTCGGCGGCAAGATCCGCAAGATCCGCAATGTGATGAAGCGCTACGAGCGCATCGACGTCCTTCTGGCCGACGGCCGGATCAAAGAGGACAAGGTTCTGGGCCTGCCGAAGACGAAGCCGACCGAAATCTGAGCGAACGGTTTCGTTGACAAAGCGCGGAGTGAAGCAATGCTTCATTCCGCTTTTTGTTTT
>ERZ1026844.1969-NODE-1969-length-11551-cov-2.628914_pt1 | contig 11551 bp, 6 predicted proteins | sample MGYA00380152_ERZ1026844 | MGnify/ENA primary metagenome ERZ1026844 (study PRJEB33269, sample SAMEA4719788) | human gut metagenome | biome: human-associated habitat; feature: organic feature; material: feces | place: Cameroon | collected 2013-10 ... | reverse complement strand
CGCTACTACCTCTCCGACGGAGAACGGCCCAAACGAAGCTGGGACGACGTGCCGGAGGACGTCAAGCGCACCTTCGAACGCCTGGGCGTCCCGGAACAGGAACGCCAGTTTCTGGCGGGCGTGGAAGCCCAGTACGACTCCGAATCCGCCTACTCCAACATGAAGGAGGAACTCCGCAGCCAGGGCGTCATCTTCGTCAACTCCACGGAAGGCCTGAAACACCATGAAGACGTCTTTCGTCCCTGGTTTGGAAAAGTCATTCCCACGGGAGACAACAAATTCTCCGCCCTGAACAGCGCGGTATTTTCCGGAGGTTCCTTTATTTACGTGCCCAAAGGGGTTAAACTCAAACATCCTCTTCAGGCGTACTTCCGCATCAACTCGGAAAATTTCGGGCAGTTCGAACGAACTCTCATCATTGCGGACGAAGGCGCGGAACTCATGTACATGGAAGGATGCACGGCGCCCCAGTTTGAAACTTCCACCCTCCACTCCGCCGTTGTGGAGCTGGTCGCGCTCAAGGGAGCGAAAATTCAGTACGTCACCGTGCAAAACTGGTCCTCCAATGTCTTCAACATGGTCACCAAGCGCGGCCTTGCCATGGAAGATGCGGAAATCCGCTGGATAGACTGCAACATTGGCTCCGGCCTCACCATGAAATACCCGGCTGTGGTGCTCAAAGGCAGGCGCGCGCGCGGGGAAGTCATCTCCATTGCCCTGGCAAACACGGGCCAGCACCAGGATACGGGAGCCAAAATGATCCATGCGGCGGACGATACTACGTCCAACATCGTTTCCAAATCCATCAGCATCGGCGAAGGGCGCGCCAGCTACCGGGGCCAGGTAATCATGGGCAAAGGACTCAAGGGTTGCAAAAACAACACGGAATGCGACGCCCTTCTTCTGGCGGCCAACAGCCGTACGGACACCTACCCCGCCATCACGGTAAAAGGGGATGGAGGCACGGTGCAGCATGAGGCATCCGTCTCCCAGGTCTCTGAAGAAATGCTTTTTTACATGCAGCAGCGGGGCATTCCGAAAGCTGCGGCGATGTCCCTGGCCGTCAATGGATTCATTAACGACCTCGTTCAGGAATTCCCCATGGAATACTCTGTGGAGCTGCGCAGGCTCATTGATCTGGAAATGGAAGACAGCATCGGATAAGGAGGGAAACAATGAACCATTTGCTTAACGAAGAACAATTCCCCGCAGGCTTTCTTCCCGCATGGTTTGAAGCCCGGCGGCGCCATGCCCTGGAGCAGGCGGAACAGCTTCCGGAACCTTCCCGCCATATGGAATCCTGGCGTTTCGGAGCCCACGGCAACGAATCCCTGGAACATGTTGAAGCGGCTCCTCCTGCAGCTCCGGAAACCTTGGCTCCCATCATCAGGGAACGAGCCTCCATGCCGGAGGCCCTCCGCATTGTTTACGCCAACGGGCTCCCCGTTTCCATCCCGGAAGAACTGCCGGAAGGGCTTTCCGTAATGGATATGGAAGACTTTGTGCTGCAATGCCCGGACACCGCCCGGAAATACCTGGAAACAGAGACGGAAACGCTCGGTTCCGAAAAACTGTCGGCATTGGCTACGGCCTTCCAGCACAACGGGCTGGTTATTATGGCGGACAGGGAAATCTCCCTCCCTCTGGAAATACTCCACTTCATCTCCGGAGATAACGTGGCCGTTTTTCCCTCCACGCTGCTCATTGCGAAAACCGGAAGCCGCCTGCGCATTCTGGAACGCCACATTAGCGCAGACCATGGCCGCCAATTCTGCGGAGCGCTCCAGCAGTACCATCTTTCCTCCGCGTCATCTGTCAAATACGCACTGGTTCAGGAACTTAACAGCCGTTCCCGTGCCGTGGAGCTTTCCCATATGATGGCGGATGATTCCGCGGAAATGGAACATCTCGTCAGCCATCCCGGCGCAGCATGGGCCAGGCAGGAAACGGTCTGCATCCTGAACGGAGACGGCGCAGGAGTCCGCCTGCTTTCCGCCAACCATCTGAAGGAAAACAAGGAGCTGGACCAGAGAACCTACCAGAAGCACCTTTACCGCGGAGCCTCCAGCAACCTGCTTTACGCCAACGTACTTGACGACGAAGCCAGCAGCATTTTCAGCGGCATGATCCTGGTGGCGGAAGGCGCGCATGACACCAGCGCCTATCAAAGCAACCGCAATCTCATTCTCAGCCCCAGAGCGGAAGCCAACTCCATTCCCGGCCTGGAAATCCTGGCGGACAGAGTGCAGTGTTCGCACGGTTCCGCCACTTCCTCCATTTCTCCGGAAGAAATCTTCTACCTGCTTTCACGGGGAATTCCGGAACAAACGGCGCGCAGCATGATTGCCCAGGGCTTCCTGAAACATGCTTTGGACCAATTCGGCGATGAACCCATACGTGCCGCGGTAGAAAGCCTCATCCTGCCCTGACCGCTATTTCATGAAACCCAAAAAGACGGAGAGACGGTTCCCTATCCCTCCTTTTCCGTCCTGATATTAACGCGCCTCTGCAAGAGAGCCGTCACAAGCAGAAACAGGGCCGTTCCCCCCATCATGCTGTAATACCATTCACGGTAAGGCGTATGGTACTGAAGGAGGATTTCCGTCTGCTGTTCCGAATCCGGAACGGAAACAAGAATAGAATAGCGCTCAGTGCCGGATAAAGGAAGCTCTTCCCCCTTCCCGGTGCGGGCGCTCCATCCCCTGGAATAGCTCTCAAGAACAGACAATTCCTTTGTTCCTGGCGGCACGGTGACATGAATCTTATTATTCGTTCTCCAATCCGGGACAACAGGAGAAAAATGACTCTCTTCCCCCTGGGTTCGGACGAAATAGCGTCCACGGTACAAGGGATTTTCCAGCAAGAAGAAATCTTCCGTTTCCTGAACCAGAATCCACCCGTCAAGGTCTGGTTTTCCGGCTCTGGAATCGCACAGCAAATGGGAAATTCCGGCCATGGCATAATCTTCCGGATGATAATGTCCATCCGACAAAGGTCTCAAATATTTGGGCTGTACCGTTTCATAGCCTGAAGCCAGTCTTATTCCATATGTGGATAAATGATTGGTACATAGAAAATCCAAGTCATTATGGGGATTGACGATGACAACGGCTCCATCCCCCACATGACCGCGGAACTCGGGCATCCACTTCGGTTCTCTATAAAGACAGCCGCTTTCCGGTTTGTCGGAATAGGCAAGCCAGGAAGAAGAAAACACTATTTGCTCCCCAAAGGTACATAACACCACAAGTCCTGCCCACCACTTCGGATAACGGCTGGACATATTCAGGCGGGAACAGGCCCAGCCCCCTACGCCGACCAGTAAAATCAATAAGGCATTGCGCCAATCCCAAATCATCAGCTGGTCCAGGAGCCGCTCGCTTCTGAGCAAATACCAGGAATGACGGTATTTTTGCTGAGAGGTCGTTATGTTTCCGTCAATAAAGCTATGCAATTTTAACAGCAATGGTTCATGGAAACACTGAACGGCTACCGATACGGCAAGCCATATGCACAAAATTCCAATTCCCCACCATGCAAGTCTGCGCCAGACAGGAAGAGCCGGATGCCTCCCAAGGTCAAATAACTGCCATCCGGCAAGCCAGCTCATTCCGAAAGCCATCACAACCGTGGAACGTGAATAAAGAAAAGTGGAAAGAGGAGTGCATGAAACAATGAAACTGACAAGAAAACAGAACTTGGCCGTCAACGGCGCCCGTCGGTTAAACAATGCCAGAACAGCCAGCACAAAAACAATTCCTCCACCAAATTTGATATCGAACAAATCAGCTCCGATCACTTTGGGAATACTGATTGTCTGAGGAATGCCGAAGAGCGTCGGCATCACAGATGTGGCCAGAAAAGGAAGATTTTCCAGCCCCCAGACAAACGGCAGGCTTTTACAGCCTTCCATGCGCGGCAGGGTGTCCACAAAAACATCCAAGGAAAGCAACGCCGCCAAAAATCCGGAGACCAAATAAAAAGAAGATGATTTCAGAAAAACTTTCCAGGACCAGCGGTCTGTCCGTTTCCACCAATCAGCAAGAAACACGCACAGCACCAAAAGAAAAACAAAGAGGCACGCTTGCAGATGGCCACCTCGGAATCCAAGAGCAATAAAAAGAATAGAAGGAAGATGCACCCATTTGTTTTTCCTTCTCCCTTCCAACAGGGACCAGACAATCAACGGAGCCCAAATCATGCCACCAAGCCACCGGTCATATATCCACATAATAAACTGGGAATAAAAACTGAAACTCACAGCTCCCAGCAATACGTACGGAACGGGAATTCCCCTGGATTTCAGCAGAATGATCATCCCCAGCCCTGCGATAAAAAACTGCAGCAAGATTCCCGCATCCCATGCCGTCCAGAAAGGAAGAAAACCAAATAACCAATGATGCCAATCCCCCGGGCTTAACATGGTATTTTCCGGCAGGGAAGTTCCATTGTGGGTATAAGGGTTCCATCCCATATACCCGTCACTTTGCCAGGACTGCTGCATCGCCCAGCTATAAGGCAAATATTGAGAAGCCCCATCTACGTTATATTGGTTATGGACTTCCTCCATTGGCTGGGTTGCGAATGGTTTGAACAGGCACTCCACACAATCCACCGGAGCTAAAACCTTTCCCCCGAACACGGCAGGAGCAAAAAAAAGCAGTACAAGCGCTGCCCAAATGATTATCCCCTGCCACAAGGAAACTTTTTCTATTTTTTTACAATTCATTTATCATAAAATCTGGCATTGGCCCCCATGCATACCCGAATCAAATCCCTGCAAAGGAACGAATGAATTTCTCCACAGAATTGTTAAAACCGGCATCCATCGTTCTCCTTCAATTCAGGAATCAAACCAACGCATCGGAACGCCTTTTTCTAGCGGATTTACAATCCGGAGTCAAGATGTAACTCTAAGAGAAAAGAACTTGCAGCGTCGTTTCTTTATGTATCAGGGTCTCTTATGTAGAACAGAAATCTGCCTGGGTCCACCTTGATGACGGGGATACGGAAAATTGCTACGATATCCGGGTCTGAAGTAGAATTTTGGCAAACCCTCTTTTATAGAGTTCGTTGCATGTTGAAGCGGAGTCACGTTTCAATAACCGTATAAAGAGCGGCACTTTCTCTGAGAACGAGAGTTTTTTTCTTTTACTGTCCGTAACGGATTGTAAATCCGCCCATCTTCTCAAGAAAGCACTATTTCATTGGAAAATGCTTCACCCAGAACTATTTTCATCCTGAATTCCCAGTTAAGCATCTTAAGAAAAGCATCAAAAAATCTGGCCGGGATGATATGAAATAGCCTTGCCGCCGGTTGATGACCTGTCCGACAAGCAAATTGCTGCCACAAATATTTACGATTCATCATTCCATATAAAAATATAAATAAAAAGGAACCGGACAAACAGGAATGGCTCGGATAAATAAGTAGTCCGAAACAAAAGGAAACCGAAAGGCTCACCCTGTGAGCATCTCATCCGGCATCCGGTAAGGAAAACGAAACTATTTTTTGAAACAAGGAAGAGTGTTTCTCCGTTATTATTACTGTATGGTCACATTTTACAACATCACTCTCTCTACCGCCTTTTCCCTGCTGATGCTGTCCGTGGCGGAAGCGGCACGGCCCAATGTAGTTCTCATCAATGCGGATGACCTTGGCTGGGCGGAAGTAGGCTGCTACGGTCAGAAAAAAATTAAAACCCCGAACATTGACAAGCTGGCCTCCGAAGGACAGCGATGGGTTTATTTCTATTCCGGAGCTCCGGTTTGTTCCCCTTCCCGCAATGTGCTGATGACGGGCAAGCATACGGGCAACTGCGACGTACAGGATTTGAAACGCGTGGACGCGGGCGAAAACTGGCGCGACCTCAAAGGAGACTGGCCCATCAGAACGGAAACCTACACTCTACCGGAAGCCATGAAAAAAGCCGGTTACGCCACAGCGGTGTTCGGTAAATGGGGTATTGGGGATTTCGGTTCCACCGGAGCGCCGGACAAACACGGCGTGGACAGGTTCTATGGCTACACGGACCAGAAAGCCTGCCACACCTACTATCCTCCATACCTCTGGAATGACGGAAAGAAGGAAGTTCTCAACACTTCTCTGACAGCCGCCACTATCGGACACGGTTCCCAGCCCAAAGGGGAAGTTCTGGCGGACACCTACCGCGCGGAACAAAACAACCGTTTTTCCTGTATTACGCCCCGCTGGAACCCCATGTGGCCATGCAGCCTCTTCAGGAATGGATTGACCGCTATCCCCGCGAATGGGATAAATCCCCCTACCGCGGCAACCGGGGCTATCTGCCCCATCCCCGCCCCCGGGCCGCCTATGCAGGCATGATTTCCCAGATGGACCACAACGTAGGACGCCTGCTGGACACGCTGAAAGCCTGTGGCCTGGACAAAAATACCATCGTCATTTTTACCAGCGACAACGGCACCACGCATGATGCAGGGGGGGTAGACCACCGGTTCTTCAACTCCGTAGCCGATCTCAAAGGTTTGAAAGGGCAGCTTTATGAAGGCGGTATACGTGTCCCCGGCATTATCCGCTGGCCTGGGAAAATAGCCCCGGGAAAAACCATCACCCAGCCGGCCTTCCATGCGGACGTGATGCCTACACTGTGCGCTCTGACAGGAGCGGATGCAGGTTCTCCGCTGGGAACGGACCTCTCCCCTGTCCTTCTGGGCAAAAAATCCGCTCTGCATGACAGGAAGCCCCTGGTCTGGGCAGGGGGAGGCTACGGCGGCCAGGTAGCCGTGCGTTTCGACTCCAAGAAAGTCATCCGCCGCAACCTGTTTCCCGGTAAAAAACCGGACAACTGGGAAGTGTACGATATCGTGAAAGACCCCGCAGAGAAAAATAATATCGCCGCAGAAAACCGTGACCTTATCAACAGAGCCATCGCCATTCTGGACAGGGAATATCAACCCGCGCCCGGCTTCCAGGCCCTGCGTTACAAGGCCCCGGAACAGGTAGCCGAATAAGAGAACGGGAAAGAAGGTTCCACGATCCGCCTCCTTCGCCATTCTGACCTTGACGTGAACGGAGCCGGGGTTAGTCTTTCACGCATGAGTTTGACATCATCCCTCCTTTCCAGGGTGCTCGGAGGCGGTTCCTGCTCCAGAGAAGAATTGATAGCCCTCAGCCGGGAACCGCTGGAAGAATTGTGCCAGGCGGCCAACGCCATCCGGGAACATTTTTGCGGGAATGTCTTCGACCTCTGCACCATCATCAACGGCCGCAGCGGCAAATGTTCGGAAAACTGCAAGTACTGCGCCCAGTCCGCCCATTACTCCACGGCAGTGGAGGAATATCCCCTTTTAAGTGATGACGCCCTCCTGGCGGGGGCCAGGTACAATGACGAACGTGGCATTCTGCGCTACTCCATCGTCACCTCCGGCAAGAGGCTGACGGATGAAGACGTGGACCGGCTCTGCGCCAGTTACCGGCACATCGCCGAACATTGCGGCATCTCCCTCTGCGCCTCCCACGGCCTTATTTCCAAGAAACACTGCGAGCAATTGAAAGCCGCAGGCGTTTCACGCTACCACAATAATCTGGAAACTTCCCGCCGCAATTTCCCTAATGTCTGCACCACCCATACGTACGACGACAAACTGCAAACCATCAAATGGGCTCTGGAAGCCGGGCTGGAAGTTTGCAGTGGCGGCATTATGGGGCTTGGAGAGACTATGGAAGACCGGATAGACATGTACATGGACATCGCGGCGCTGGGCATCAAATCCATGCCCGTCAACTTTCTGACCCCCATCCCCGGAACGCCGTACGCGGACATGACCCCCCTGGGAGAGGAAGAACAGCTGCGCATCGTGGCCCTGGTGCGGTTCATCATGCCGGACGGCTTCGTCCGCATCGCCGCCGGAAGGAACACCATGAAGGACCACGGCAGGAAAATCTTCATGTCCGGAGCGAATGCCGCCATCTCCGGAGATATGCTCACCACCGCCGGCGTCACCATCCGGGAAGACCTGGCCATGCTGGCGGAACTGGGATATGAAGTCCGCATGAAATAAGGTTCGTTCCATTTTCGCGCCCTTTGCCATGAATCACTCCGACTGGTCAAAAAAAGATCTGGAATACATCTGGCATCCCTGTTCCCAGATGAAGGATTACGAAACGCTGCCTCCTATCGTGGTCGACCACGGAAAAGGCGTCAACCTGTATGATGTGGACGGGAAACGCTATCTGGACGTGGTCAGCTCCTGGTGGTGCAACCTGCTGGGCCATTCCCACCCCAAAATCAACCGTGCCATCAAGGAACAGCTTGATTCCCTGGAGCACGTCATCTTCGCCAACTTCTCACACAGACCGGCTATCACCCTGTGTGAAGAACTAATGAAGAAAATTCCGCGGGGGCTCTGCAAATTCAATTTCTCGGATAACGGTTCGGCATCCATCGAATCCGCGATGAAAATGAGTTTTCAATACCACTACCAGACCGGAAACCGCCAGAAAGTACGTTTCATGTCCCTGAGCGACGCCTACCACGGAGAAACCCTGGGAGCCCTCTCCGCAGGAGGCCTGGACCTTTATTCGGAACTCTACAAGCCTCTTCTGCTGGACATCGTGCGCATTCCCGCTCCGGATTGCTACCGCTGCCCCAACGGGAACAAACGCGGCTGCTGCCAGGCGGAATGCATTGACGCGGCACAGGAGGCCTTCGCGCGCCATGGGGACGAATGCGCCGCCCTGCTGGTGGAACCCCTGCTCCAAGGCTCCGCAGGCATGCGGATGTATCCTCCCGCTTATCTGGCGAAACTGCGTTCCCTGTGCGACGCCTACAACGTGCACCTCATTGCGGATGAAATCGCCACCGGTTTTGGCCGCACGGGGAGCATGTTCGCCTGCGACCAAGCCGGCGTTTCCCCAGACATCATGTGCGTCTCCAAAGGGCTCACGGGCGGCTATATGCCCATGTCCATCACCATCACCACGCAGAAAATTTACGATGCCTTTTATGCGGACTACAGGGAAGGAAAAGCATTCATGCACAGCCATACCTATTCCGGCAATCCGCTGGGGTGCTCCGCCGCTCTCGCCGTGCTGAAGGTCCTGGACGAGGAACAAATCATTCCCCGGGCGCGGGAAAAGGCCCCTCTTTTCCGCCGGATGATCGTGGAGGCCCTGGGGAATCATCCCCACGTGGGGGAAATACGCAGCCTGGGACTGGTGAACGCCATTGAACTGGTGGAGAACAGGGAAACCAAAAAAAGCTTTCCGTCCGAACAGAGGATGGGGTACCGGATTTACAGGGAAGCCCTTAAACGGGGACTGCTGCTCCGCCCCCTGGGCGACGTCCTGTATTTCAATCCCCCCCTCGTCATTTCTCCGGAGGAAATGGAGGAAGCCGTATCCATCTGCGCTTCCTGCATCCGCAAAGTGCTGGGATAAATGTTCATCCGGCACAACAAGACGAACTGTTCTTTCTTGAAGAAGATTGTGAACCACCAATATAGTGCAATTATAATTTGACAAAAGCCGGGATGCGGCAGCTACAATACAGCCGCCGCGCCCCGGTTTTCTTATGAATGCAGATACCAAAATGTTACGCAATAGAACGGCATTTTCGGGAGTAAAGGTATAAACCTTATTGTCTTATTTCCCCGCCCGGAAAGCCGCATAAATCAAGGTTTTTTTATCCCCTATCGCGTCACATTCGCCCGCTTTTTCCTCATGTGCTCGGCATTATGTCTGCGGGTGATCCCGTTGTAAGCACTCTTGAATTTTGAAGTATGGTATCAACAGGAGCTGCAAATACAATATTTCCGCAATGAAGTTGACAATAAAGGAGAAATGCTTATGGGACCAGTCAATTTGTTGAAAGCTAAAAATCGTGATGAGTTAAGGCAATGGCTTGAACAAAATCATAAGACTGAAAAAGAATGTTGGGTTGTTGTAAAACGTGGTAAACCAAAAGAGAATAACACATTTTGGTATATTGACGCAGTAGAAGAAGCTATGTGTTTCGGCTGGATTGATAGTACAACAAAAAAACTCGATAATGGTATCACTGCACAAAAACTGGCTCCCCGCAGAACAGGAAGCTTATGGTCTGAACTAAATAAGGAACGCTGCCGCAGGATGGAAAAATTAGGAAAAATGACGGAAGCCGGACGTTCTGCTTTACCCGATATGTCATCTGCAGGTTTTATCATAGATAAAGAAATCCTAAAAGCATTACAAACTGATAACGAAGTGTGGGAAAATTTTCTTAAATTTCCACCTCTTTATCAGAGGGTACGCATAGATACTATACAGATAAAAAAGAAACAACCACAACTTTTTCAAAGCAGATTGCAAAAGTTAATTAAAAATACAAAAAAAGGGATAATGTATGGCGAATGGAATGATAATGGGCGATTATCAGATTATTAGCTCCGGCAACCACGTTTTAAAACAAAAGATGCAACTTTTCTTCGGGACAGGGGTTTGTAAGGATACCTTGCAATCTAATACCGCCATGATACGCCTCACCCCGCTCCGCAAACGTCCGGCGCTTTCCGCGCTGGTGCTTCTCCTTATGGGCTCCGGCTTCTGCCAGGCTCAGGAAATGCTTACCGATTCCGCAAGAAAGGAAGCTTCCGAATGGCTGAAGGAAGTCAAAGCCGGCTACCTGAACACCAGCTCTTCCCGCATCCAGAAGGCCGTGGCCGCCCTTACCGCAGCCACCAGCACGGAAAACGCCGCCATGAAACTTTACGTGGACGCCATGAAGGACCGGTTTCTGAACCCCACCAGCATGATGTCCCGCATGCTGAACCGGGGAGGCGGGGGAGGCTTCCGGATGATGCGCATGCCGGGTTCCGGAGGGAAGGGAGGCAACAGCAGCAAACCTGACAGCCCCAGCACCGCCTTCTCCAACTGGCGCAAGCAGAACACGGGAAACAACGTGGCCCCCGGTTTTAAAAAGGCCCTTCAAATCCAGTGCAAATGGATGCTGCTTTGCCTGAGAAAAGCGGATGCGGAAAAAAACGAGCGTGAACTCAACGTTTCCTCCAGCGTTCTCTCCATGCTGGATGAAGTGGCCGCCAACGCCAAGGACGTAGGCGAACAGCTTCCCATGGTAAGCGGAGCCAGCGAAGTCATCCGCACCTACCTGAACATTGGGGACTACCGTTCGGAAACCCTGCCGGACAACCTGATGGACCTCAATACCATCTTTGACCGCGTGCTGCTGGTTCCCTACAAGGAGAAAAAAGATGTGGAAAATTTCCGGAAGCTCTGGAACAAACGCATCGCCCTGGAAGCGACTCTGCTTCAAAACAACTCCGCCAGCGATAAGAAAACGGCGGAAACGGAAAAAGCCACTTTCCTGACCAAAAGGCAGTGGGATCGGGAAAAAGCCTGCTTTGAACTCGGTGACCAGGTAGCGGCCCTTGAAAAAATGAAAAGCCTGATTTCCAGCATCAAGGAACCTTCTGAAAAACAGCGCGCCATCCGCGACCTGGAATTTCTGCTTCTTACCCCGGCGGAACAGGCGAAACTCCGCGAAGAGCGCATGGCCAACATCCACGCAAACGC
>ERZ1026844.1964-NODE-1964-length-11575-cov-9.172309_pt1 | contig 11575 bp, 7 predicted proteins | sample MGYA00380152_ERZ1026844 | MGnify/ENA primary metagenome ERZ1026844 (study PRJEB33269, sample SAMEA4719788) | human gut metagenome | biome: human-associated habitat; feature: organic feature; material: feces | place: Cameroon | collected 2013-10 ... | reverse complement strand
CTCGAAAAATATTTGAGTTATTACGGTAAATGAAAATTATACTAAGTTTGAAAAGTATAAGATGATACGTTTTACATTATGTGACAGGTCTGGAATTATATGAAGAATGGTGGAGCATCTGTGTCATCAAAGCTTTGGTTTCTTGTTGATAGAAAAGTAACTAAAGATTTTCACTCCATTGTCCGATAAAATCTATAATAGAATAAGTTAGCAGGGAAGCTGAAGGTCAGAAAGGATTCTGGATAATTAGATCATACGAGGGAGTTGGCTTCAAGCCGATTCCCTTTTTGCTTGAAAAAAGATGTTAATAAAGCACATATGAAGAAGAGGTATGAAAATGAAAGTTGTAATTCTGGCAGGAGGTCTTGGCACTCGAATCAGTGAGGAAAGCCATTTGAAACCCAAACCAATGATTGAAGTGGGAGATGCCCCAATTCTCTGGCATATCATGAAATATTATTCTTCTTACGGATTCAATGAATTCATTATTTGCTGTGGATATAAAGGATATGTGATTAAGGAATACTTTGCAGATTACTATCTTCATCGCAGTGACATTACTTTTGATTTCTCAGATAATAACAAAATGATTGTACATAACAATGTGGCAGAGCCGTGGAAAGTCACAGTGATCGATACCGGTTTAAACACCATGACTGGAGGCAGATTGAAACGAATCCAGAAATATGTGGGAAATGAAACCTGCATGATGACCTATGGAGACGGTGTATCGGATGTGAATTTAGATGCGTTGTTAAAATTCCATAGAGAGCATGGTAAAGCAGCAACTCTTACGGCTATTCAACCTGGAGGGCGCTTTGGAGTATTGGATATTGATGACAGCCAGAACGTGCGTCAGTTTTCGGAAAAAGCAAAAGAAGATGGCAGTTGGATTAACGCTGGTTTTATGGTGCTGGAGCCAGAGGCTTTCTCTTATATAGAGGGTGACCAGATCTATTTTGAAAAAGAACCTTTGGAAAATATGGCAAAAGATGGAAATCTGGCAGCATACCGCCATGAGGGATTCTGGAAATGTATGGATACCATGCGGGACAAAGGAATGTTAGACGAACTATGGGATAAGGGAAATGCACCGTGGAAACGTTGGGAATAGGAGAAATATGATTTCTGTAATTATGTTAACCTACAATCGTGAAAACATGGTAGGCAGAGCGATTGAATCTATTTTAAAGCAATCTTATCAGAATTTTGAATTTATCATTGTGGATAATGGTTCCACAGACCAGAGCGGGGAAATTGCAGATAGTTACGCAGAAAAGGACAGTCGGATCAAGGTCATACATATTCCTAAAAGTAACATTGGCACTGGAAGAAATACCGGCTTGGATATGGCAAAAGGCGATTATGTTACATTCATTGATGACGATGACACTGCCGAACCGGGCATGCTGGAATTCCTCCATGCACTTGCTGTGGAATGTGATGCAGATATCGCTCTCTGCGGGTCTTATAAGGAAGTGAACGGTGAAATCCTTCCCAACTGCGTGTTTGATGAAAAGCTGATTATGACACCGGAAGAGGCAGTGGTGACCTTACTTAAACGTAAGAAGTATAATGCAGCAATGCCATCTAAATTATTACGTAGAGATTTATTTGACAAAATTCGCTTTCGGACGGAAGGAAAGTATGATGATATCACTGTCGTGTATAAATATTTTGCAGAGGCAAAGCGAGTGATTGCATATGGAAAACCCAAGTATTGCTTTTGGCGCCATCCGGGAAACAACTCTGCGTTTACGACGAATGACTTGTTGCTTACGCCAGAACAGCTGGATGAGTATTTTGAGGCGTTTCGTGAACGAACCATTTATCTATCCAATAAACTCCATAAGATAGCGGATTATGCCCAGTATAGCGAATGGTCTTATATGATCTCCATGTGCAATAAAATTGAAAAAAATCATCTGGAACATTGCGGTAAACAGCTTGAGTTTGTAAAAAATGAACTTACAGCACACTATGATGAATTCTATAATTCACCGCATATAGAAGAATTTGAAAAGGAATTTATGAGGAAATATTTATGAACAGTCAGGAAAAACGAGTTGGAGTATTTATGAGGGTATATAGAAATGAACCGACTCTTCATCAGGCGATACAGAGTGTCTTAACACAGACATATACAAACTTTAAGTACTATATTTTAGTGAATCAGAAAACGAAAGCGGTTGTGCAACAATATCAGAACAAGGATTCCCGTATTGAAGTTTTGGATGGAAAAGAAGATGAGGGATTCCGAAACTATGCCAACTATGTGGCAAGAGAAAATGTATATGTAACGACAATTGATGCGGATGACTGGTATGAAAAAGAATATTTAGAAAAACTAATTCATTTTGCAGAAAAGCAACGCGTAGATGTTGTGGCATGCGGAAATTATTTCATAAGTGAGAAAGGTGAGCTCCTAGGTGCTAGAGTACAGAAAAGCTTGGTGTGGAACACAGAGAATATGGGAACCGTTCTAGGGTATACGTATGCTTTTTTTAGAACAATATGGGGAAAACTTATAAAAGCAGAGGTTGTGTCAGAATTTGATGAACAGCAGTTACCAGCATCTAAGGAATACGGAGGATATGGTGGAGATACTTTGCTTATATTTAACCTACTTTATCACACGAATAAAATAGGAATTATTGATGAGACTTTATATAACTATAGAATGTCACCGTCAAGCAGTAGTTATAAATTTTTAGAAGGTCGTTTAGATTCTGATGAATTACTATTTAATCATGTAAAAACTTTTTTGGACAAGACCGGATATTGCAGTCAGCAGAGTATGAATTTTTTATATTTAGTATATGGAAATGCAATGCTAGATACCATTAAATTAATACTTGCACAAAGAATACCAGAGGAGCAGAGAGGAGAAGAATTACTATATATTTTTAAAAAAGAAACTACAAAAAATTTACTCTATAAAGAAAGATTAAGAATTCTAAAAGAAGATGAACAGACAGTTTCAACATTTACAGAGCAATATGGGGGACTAATCTTCGCAGAGTCTGAAAGATACCTGGATAAAAAAAATATTGCACAAAAATATCTTTTATTATTAGAGGAGTTGAAACCTAGGTATAAGGGCGTGCTGGAAGTTGAAGAATTTATGTTTTTGTCTAAAAACAGAGAATTATTAGATGCCCTTTTGAAAGAAAACTATCTATGTATTTTTAATATGGTAATCGATAGTTTAAGAGAAATGCCTGAAGTGGATAAGAAGATAACTATAGAAATATTACGAAAATTCAATTCACAAGTGATATTAGATGCAGTGCTGACAAATCAGGAATTTGTTGTTGATTATGTGTCTCTTATTAAAACAATAGAAAATGGTGACTTAGAGAATGCATTAAATATCTGTGAAAAGTATTTTGAAGATGGAAAGACTCCTAAACTTGGAGAGATATTAGTTGAGTTATGGATTAATCTGTCAGCACTCCTGGAACAACCAGACCAATTCATCCGAGGAAAGCAAACCAAATTGCAAATATTATTAAAAGAAGGAAAAGAGGAAGAGGCACAGCAGGAGTATGAGGACTTGCAGGAGATGGGAGTCTTGGTTTTAGAAAATTAAGGATTGAATTTATTCTACCAATTATTGTGTAAAAAGTTTTGGTAAAAAATTGGTAAAAAGTTTTATAAGAAGCTTTAAAAATTTTGGAAAAGGGGTTAAGTTTTTCCAAACTCACCCGATATATATTACAAGTAAGGCAACTTACTAAACAACAAAAGGCTTTCGCCAAGGAAAACGCGCGGTCCGGAATCGAAAGTCGGAAAATTAGCCGCAAGGATGCGGTTTTAAATTCAAGGAGGAATATATTATGGTAGTACAACACAATCTTACAGCGATGAACTCTAATCGTATGCTTGGCGTGACAACCAGCCAGCAGGCAAAATCCACTGAGAAATTATCTTCCGGTTACAAAATCAACCGTGCAGCAGATGATGCCGCAGGTCTTTCTATTTCCGAGAAGATGAGAAAACAGATTCGTGGACTTACACAGGCATCTGCAAATGCACAGGATGGTATTTCTACCGTTCAGACTGCTGAGGGTGCTCTGACTGAAGTACATGATATGTTACAGCGTATGAATGAGCTGGCAGTGAAATCCGCTAACGGTACAAACTCTGAGTCTGACCGTACTGCGATTCAGGCTGAGATTGACCAGTTAACCACTGAGATTGACCGTGTCGCTGAGACAACCAAATTCAATGAAACTTATCTGCTGAAAGGTGATGCATCTGCACCCAAAGGAACTTCCTACTCTTATAATGTATTCAAGACTGCAGGTGATGCATCTGCGACATTTGCAACAGATAATTCAAGTGGTATTGGAGTAACATTTAAGGCAGAAACAACTAGTGCAAACAATCAGGAAGCTATCAATGAGTTGGTAAAGGCATTGAGAGATTCCGGAGCAAGTATTACTGCAAAGAGTACATATGATGCAGCAGCTAAAAAAGAAACAAAGACATACTCCTTACAGTTAAACGGCAAGGCTGGTGAAACTTTTGATGTGGCTTCAGGTACAAAAGCAGGGGAATTCGTTGTTTCAACAAAATCCGGTGTTAAGCTTGCTACACTTACTGCGGGTGGTTATAAGGGAACCGCTACAGATGCTGGAGATTTGTCAGAGACTGTTAACTTGAATGCGAATACAGTCAAAGCGGCAGCAGCTACAGCCCACAAAGCGGCTTATTATGATAAGGACGGAAATAGAATTGCTGAAAATGACTTGGACAACTATTTCTCAACCACATATACAGGCAAAACCACTGCAACAGGTACTACAGCTGCCAGAGCAGATGCAAAACAGGTATATGATGCAGTAGGAAACAAGACCGTCTTACATAAGGATGAAGTAGCAACTGCTCGTGATAAGGTTGGAGCTTTAAGCGTTGGATTACATGTAGGTGCTGATGCAACGGGTAATAACCAGATTGCTATGAACATTGAGTCCATGAGTGCTAAGGGTCTTGGTATTACTGGGTTGAAAATGGATGGAACAGATGACACGAACGCAATGAACGCCATCGAAAAGATTAAAGCAGCTATTTCCAAAGTATCTGCACAGCGTTCTGACCTCGGTGCTGTTCAGAACAGACTTGAGCATACCATCAACAACCTGGATAACGTTGTAGAGAATACCACCAGTGCTGAATCTGCTATCCGTGATACAGATATGGCGTCGGAGATGGTTAAATACTCCAACAACAATATCTTAGCTCAGGCAGGTACCTCCATGCTGGCTCAGGCTAATCAGTCTAACCAGAGTGTTCTTTCCTTACTGGGTTAATCTTTGTAAGAGACGAAATGAGAACCAAAAGGTAACAACTAAGGGGCTCGGCTTTGAAGCCGAGTCCCTTTTTTACTATTTCTATTGAAAGGTGTCCTATCATGAATCCTATCTTACTATCAATTTCCATGTTAATATCAGGTAGAGAGGATATGCAAAAAAGTTTAGAATCATTGATGCTTTTCAAGAATGCATTTCCTACCGAAATTATTCTTGTAGATACGGGCTGTAATAAGGAGCAAAGGAAATTGGCAGAAAAATATGCTGATAAAATTGTATCTTTTACATGGTGTAATGACTTTGCAAAGGCTAGAAATGCTGGAATACGGGAAGTACATGGAGAATGGTTCATGTATTTGGACGATGATGAATGGTTTGATCATCCCCAGGAAATCATAAGCTTTTTTACATCAGGAGAATATAAAGAATATAATAGTGCAACCTACCTTGTCCGTAGTTATACCAATAGGGAAGGAACCCTTTATGAGGATGGTCAGGTAAGCAGAATGGTACGGATGGAGAAGGATACATGTTTTCAAGGGAAAATCCACGAGTATCTTAGTCCGTTCAAACTTCCGCAGAAGAGCTTCACAGATTACGCCCATCACTATGGTTATGTGTTTCAAAACGAAGAAGAAAGACAGAAACATTCCCGGAGGAATATCCGCCCATTACTTGAAATGGTGGAGGAAAATCCGGGAAATATAAGATGGCTGGTTCAGTTGGCGCAGGAATATTTTGGAATAAACGAACTGGATAAAACGATTGAAATATGTCAAAAAGGAATTGAGTTCTGGAATACACATCGGATAGAAAGCATTCCATTTCCACCGGAAATTGGCTGTGCATATGCATTTATTCTTGCAGCTAATGAGAGAAAACTTGATTTTCTGTCAGCCGGGAAATGGCTTAATAGAGCCTTAAACGAATCGAATGTCCCGGAAGTAATAAAGGCTTATTTTTATATGTCGGGAATTAGAATTTTTGGTAAGGCAAATGAACATGATAAATGCTCATATTACACAGAAAAATATCTAAAATATTATTTTAAATTAAAAGATAATATTATGCTAATTAGCCAAGATACTTTTTTGTTAACAGAAAATGTATTTCAGAAACAACTAGCTTTTCCATCGTTGATGATAGGAATTCCAAGTTTGATTTATGAAAGAAAGTATGAGCTTGCGAAAAAAGCATTTTTTACAATAGACTGGGAAGATCCTCGCATGCTGCATCAGATGCAATATGAGCAGAAAATTGTGGAAGCATGTTGCAGTGTGCCATATAATTTTTTGTGGCATGAGATTTTACAGACGATGGTATCCAGAAAAGAGGGTATGAAAGAAATGTATCCCGTCTTTTTGGAGCAAGAGCTTGCGTATAAGAAGGAAGGGCAAACAGAGCAGTTGACGCGGCTGCGTCATCTTGTTGCACAATTAGATTATCCTCATAGATATATTTTGTATACAAAGATTCTTTGGGAAGACCAGAATGCTGAAAATCAAGAATCACAAGTGGTCATTCAAAAGCTGAATGCGCTCTTCGAGGAACTTTTTCAGGAGTATTCAAAAGAACTGTTTGAAATCAAAGAAGAAGTGTGGAATGTTGCGGACAAATGGCATATTGATTTAGAGTCCCCACTCTTAAAAGTGCGGTTTGTAATCTGGCGCAGGTGTTTAGATTCTTGGACATTGAAGGCGAAACCGGAAGAAATTAACGTATGGACTAAACGCGTACAGGAATGGCAACTGCATGAGGATATTCGATATGATTTATTTGCGATAAAATGCACGGAGGGATATTTAAGAAATGTAGAACCACTTGGGTATAGTATGGAACAGGTGGAATCCTTGTTGTGGGAATATGGGGATAAGGTATTAAACTTATATCAACCGATTGTAAATGAGGGTGGAATGAGTGAGGTTTATGCAGATGAAATAAAAATAGCGTCCCGCATACAAGACCTGAAACAGGCAAGAAATAATGAAACAGACCAGGAAGTATTGAATGCTCTGCGAAGGCTTAAGGATACTTATGAAGCATTGAACGGTACGATGGCATATTATGCGAAATTATATAAAGAAGAAGTGCATAATAGAAATAATGAAATGGAAGAACTGGCTGCCAAGCTGAAACAAAAGGTAAAAATTTTGATTCACACGGGAAAATTTGATGATGCAGAGGCGGTTATTAAGCAATTAGAACAGTATTGGCCTGGCGATGCCGAGTTAGCAGAATTAAAAAATAAACTGCAAATGGATTGATATTAATAGTGGGAGTTTAGCAAGTGAATACAAACAGAGTTATTTTATCAATTTCTATACTGATATCAGGACAAGAAAACATGGACAAATGTTTAGCATCGCTGCAATATTTCCGTGATGCATTGCCATGCGAAACGATATTGGTTGATACTGGCTGTAATAAAGAACAAAGAAAACTGGCAGAACGGTATGCAGACAAAATACTTGATTTTTCCTGGTGCGATGACTTTGCGGCAGCCCGCAATATTGGCTTAAAAGCATCAAACGGGGAATGGTTTTTATATCTGGATGATGATGAATGGTTTGAAAATCCTGCGCAGATTATAGAGTTTTTTACTTCAGGTGAATATCAAGCATATAACAGCGCTACATATTTGGTACGAAACTATCTAAATGAGCAGGGAACTATTTATGAAGATGTAAAAGTTGGCAGAATGGTAAAAAGGGAGAGCTGCACAGCTTTTCATGGGAAGATACATGAATTTCTCTATCCCTGCAAAGCTCCGGTGAAGAATTTTTCCACCTTTGTGCATCATTTTGGTTATGTGTTCAAGAATGAGGACGAAAAAAGGCTGCATGCACAACGAAATATTAAGCTGTTGGAGGAAATGGTAAAAGAGCAGCCTCAGGAGATTCGTTGGGTAAATCAGCTGGCACAGGAATATTATGGAATTGGCTGTTTTGAACAGGCAATAGAAGTATGCAAGCAGGGAATACAACAAAGTAAAGATAATGAAATCTGCGATTATATAAGGCTTGGTACGGCTTATGCTTTTTTGATTTTATCCTATATGGCGAAAAAGGAAAATGAAGAGGCGCAAGAATGGTTGGATAAGGCACTGGGAGAATCCTCCATGCCAGAAACAACGCGTGCATTTTTTTATCTGCTGGGAATACAAATATACGGAGAAACGGATGACACTGCAAGATGTCGTGATTTTGTCAAACAATATTTAACGGAATATGAAAAACTAAGAAATGAAACAGATATTATTAGTAACGAAACCTCATTAGTGACGGGAACGGTGTTCCAACCTCAAAGGGCATTTCCAACATTACTTGTGGGAATTCCGGCATTGATACTGTTGGCAGAGTATGAATGGGTAAAAAAGGCATTTTATACAATTGACTGGCAGGACTCTCGCATGCTTGGGCAGGAAGAACAAGAAAGGAAGATTGTGGATGCTTGCTGCAGAATGGAATTTAATCCCCTGTGGAAAGAGATTTTGCAGACGATGGTGTCCAGAAAGGATGGAATGAATGAGATGTATTCTGTGTTCCTTGATTTGGAAACAGAATATGTGAAGGAAAATAAGGTAGAGCGGCTTGATGCTATGCGACAGTTAATTGCTGGACTGGACTATCCGCATTGGTATATTTTGTGTACACGGATTGTATCGATGGCCCGCAACCAAACTGTAGATCCGGATAATCAGTTCAAAGAAAAACTGACAGCTTTATTTGAACAGCTTTTTAGAGAGTATCCGAAAGAAATTCTTGAAGTCAAGGAAGAAATCTGGAAAATTGCAGATGACTGGAAGATGAATCTTGAACCAATGTTCTTAAAAGTTGAATTTTCAATCTGGAGGAGAAACTTAGAGAAGTGGTTTATCGTGGCATCTCCAGAGGAAATGTGGCAATGGCAACATAGACTGGGAGTTTGGAAGAGCGCCTGGGATATACGATATGAGTTATTTGATATTAAGTGTATGGAAATGCAGTTACGTGATAGCGGTTCAGCGCTCTATAACATTGCACAGATAGAAGAAATATTTTGGAAGTGTGCAGACAAAATTCTAGATACTTATCAACCATACTATTCAGATTCAGCATTTACAGATGAAGAAAAAGTACAACTTCTTCCCGATGAAATCCAATTTGCCCTTCAGCTCCGGACCCTCCGTCAGGCGAGAGAGCAGGGTTCAGACCGGGAGGTACTGGAGGCTTTGCGGGCATTAAATGACACTTACGAACCCATGAACGGTGTCATCGCCTACTATGCGAAACTCTACAGGGAGGAAGTCCACAACCGTAACGATGAGATGGCACAGCTTGCGGCTGGTTTGAAACGCAATGTCCGTATCTTAATAGGCGCCGGTAAACTCGATGATGCCAAAGCTGTCATTACCCAGCTGGAACAGTTCATTCCCGGAGACGAGGAATTGCAGGCATTTAAGGATGAGCTGCAGATGGAGTAAATAGGGCAGTAAAGTAACTACCAGAAATCACAATGGGCATATCGTACGAATTCTTACGATTTTGCCCATTTGATCTCTCAAATACATGCCAAATCATTCCTTTTTCTGGGAAATATGAGTCACCATGGGCAAATAGCAACAGAATGACGATTTTTGCCAGGATGCAATACCTTGAACCTGGCAAAAACTCTGACTTCCCTTTAATTTTACCCATGGAGTTTACATAACATGTGACTAACTCCATGAATTTCTCTATTTTTCCAGCGGAACTGGGCATAAAAGTGAAAAAGCTTGTTATATGCCCATCCGGGTAAAATCTCTCCACAGAACCTCTTGTTTCTTTTACTCAATCGAGTAGCAATCCCCAGGAGAAAACTGAATGAAACTACCGGAGAGCAGCTATCAAATTCTCGAGTTGACGGCCTCCTTTTATAATGCGTATCCAAATGCATCGTGTAAAGAAATTTTAAAGAAAAGGCAACGGGCGTATAATTGTCTGCTGTTTCAAACACATTACAACTATTTTATTTGTATTCCCTATAGAACAGAGATTAGCCATCCATATGCCTTTCATTTTAAAACGACAGAGAGTGTGATGTAGATGAAATCTGTCTGCCATCTGTATTGCATACAGAGTTAAAATTGATTGAGGTACAGCTAGACAAAGACCTTACAGTTCATGTAAGCAGAAGTTTGATTTAGAATATTAAATAAGCCTAAAATCGACGTAAATCCATTGCCTGTGAATGCCGTGTTGGGTATAATAAAATTAAACACTTACAAATGATAAAATAATACTGGGGTACTGAAGCTGCTTTGCCCTGCTGTTAGAAGGAAACTGATAGAAAGCAGGGAAAGAAGGAGAAGATGAGCAACACCAGTACACCCTACGATGATGCCCAGCGGACGCTGAGCGTGGACTGCCCCAGTTTATTGATACCACTGGTGAATGAGGCATTCCGGACAGACTATCCCTTAGATGCGGATGTGAAGCTGTACAACAATGAATTTTTCATTACTACAGGGAATGACCAGAAACGAATCACAGACTCCAATTTTTCTATCAATGGAGAGACAACGATTCGTTACCACTTTGAGTGCCAGAGTGCGGAAGATGGTAGTCTGACGCTAAGGCTCTTTGAGTATGGAGCACAGATTGCCCTGACCATGGCAGACTATTCTAAAGATGAGAGTACCTTTATCTTTCCCCATGCGGCGGTACTGTACTTACGGACAGAGACTACCACACCATCCTCCATTAAAATGCGGATAGTCACACCGGGAGGAGATGTGTCCTATGAAATCCCGGTGGTGAAAGTGCAGGACTACGGGCTGGAGGAAATCTTTGAAAAACGGTTATTGTTTTTATTACCTTACTATTTTTTGAGATACCAGTTGGAATTGCTGGAAAGGGATGTGGATGCGAGACAGTCACTGCGTGATACATACCGGGACATTTTCCAACGATTGAGTCTGTTGGAACAGGGTGGAGAGATTACAGAATTTACCAGACAGTCGATAAAGGCAATGATTGATAAAGTGGCAGTGTTCCGCGCAGGAAAATATGCCGGTGTGAAGAAGGAGGTTGAGGAAATCATGGGTGGACAGATTTTGAATTATGAAGCAAAGGATATCAGAAATAGTGGAATTCGTGAAGGAAAGAAATTAGGTATTGCGGAAGGAATCTCTATCGGAAAAGAGGCTGGCAGACAGGAAGGCAGACAAGAAGGCGAATCGCTTGCGTTAAAACTTATTCAATTATTGATACAGCAAGGACGCACCGATGATGTTACCCGTG
>ERZ1026844.1959-NODE-1959-length-11594-cov-4.800936_pt1 | contig 11594 bp, 14 predicted proteins | sample MGYA00380152_ERZ1026844 | MGnify/ENA primary metagenome ERZ1026844 (study PRJEB33269, sample SAMEA4719788) | human gut metagenome | biome: human-associated habitat; feature: organic feature; material: feces | place: Cameroon | collected 2013-10 ... | reverse complement strand
GCCGTACCGTTGGTTCCGGCGTCGTCATCGAGATCGACGAGTAATTTCGCCAAAAACCCATAAAGCAGCAGCGCCCGGCTTAGGCCGGGCGCTGTTTTTATATTTATGGTGTGCTGCTGCAGGAGCGCCAGTTGTAGAAGCCAATGTGGGCATCGGTCCCTACAAACAGAACCGCGCAGCAAAACAGGTAAAACAATCTTCTCTTGATTGAGGTGTTTATTTATAACACTCCGGCTTCAAAATGCCGATGTAGGGGAGGTTGCGGTAATAATTTGCGTAATCTAGGCCGTAGCCGACGACAAACTCGTCCGGAATCTCAAAGCCGCACATGTCAGTTTTATAACTCTCCGGGTGGCGCGATGCTTTGTCGAGGAACGAGATCGTCGTGATGGACGCAGGGTTCCGCGCGCCGAAAAGCTGACGCAGATACTGCATGGTAAGGCCGGAATCGATGATATCCTCGACAATGACCACATGGCGGCCGGTGATGTTGTTGTCCAGATCCTTGATGAGCCGGACGACGCCGGTGGACTGTGCAGACGCGCCGTAGCTGGAGACGGCGATGAAATCCATATCAATCGCGCAATTCATGCAGCGGCACAAATCAATGTAAAAAAACGACGCACCCTTGAGCACGCAGACCAGCACGGGACGCTTGTCTCCCAGCTTTGCGGTTAAGTCTGCGCCGAGCTGCTCGACGCGGGCGGCGATGGCTTTTTCAGTAAAAAGGACGCGTTCAATGTCCTGTTCAGGCGTTCTGATGAGCATAAATTCCTCCAAAAAAGCCGGAAAACCGGCGTTGTCAACTTTTCCATTATAAACAGAGGAATACAATAAGTAAAATAGATAAACCTAATTGAGCATATAATTTCCGCTTATTATAAACATTATAAAACAGACATTTACAAAACGTGAAAAATCGCATATAATCGGCCAGGAATGAAAAGATAAAACAGAAACTGTGGTAAAAAACGGATAAGGAGTTTTGAATTATGAGCAACTGCGCGATCGTAGGCATCAACTGGGGCGACGAAGGCAAGGGCCGTATGGTTGACCTCATTGCAAGAGATTATGACATCGTCTGCCGGTATCAGGGCGGCAATAACGCAGGACATACCATCGTGAACGAATACGGTAAATTTGCCCTCCATCTCATTCCCTCTGGTATCTGCCTGCCAGGTGTTGTGAATGTGCTGGGCAACGGCGTCGTGATCGATCTGGAGAGTCTGTGCGGCGAAATTGAAGCACTGCAGAACGCGGGCGTCCCTGTCACGCCGGAGAACTTCAAAATTTCCGAGCGCGCCACCATCGTCTTCCCGTACCATCGTGCGCTCGACGGTCTGGAGGAAGCCCGTCTGAAGGATAAGAAATACGGCTCTACCCTGCGCGGCATCGCGCCGGTCTATTCCGACAAATATCAGAAGAAGACCATCATGATGGGAGAACTGCTGTATCCGGCGTATCTTGAAAAGCGGCTGGCCAGCATTCTCGAATGGAAGAACCTGACTATTCAGAATGTCTACGGGGCAGAACCCTACAAGCTTGAGGATATGCTCGCGTGGTGCCGCGAATTTGGCTCGAAGCTGGCGCCTTACATCTGCGACACCAGCAAATATCTCTATGAGGCCGAAAAAGCCGGTAAAAACATCATGTTTGAGGCCCAGCTGGGCGCGCTGCGCGACATTGACTTCGGCATTTTCCCGTATACCTCCTCTTCGTCCTCCAATGCAGGCTATGCCTGCGTCGGCGCCGGTATTCCGGGCAGTCATGTTGACCGCACGGTCGGCATTGTCAAGGCGTATTCCACCTGCGTAGGCGAGGGCCCGTTCACGGCGGAATGGTTCGGTGATGAGGCCGAACAGCTGCGCGTAGCCGGCGGCGAATACGGCGCGTCCACGGGCCGTCCGCGCAGAGTTGGTCCCATCGATCTGGTTGCCACGCGCTATGGCTGCCGTATTCAGGGCGCGACCGAGGTTGCGCTCACGAAGCTGGATGTGCTGTCTTATATGAAGGAGATTCCCGTCTGCACGCAGTATGAGGTAAACGGCGAAAAGACTGACGATTTCCCGTTCACTGCTGTCATCGACGAAGCGAAGCCTGTCCTGACGACTGTGCCCGGCTGGGGCTGCGATATCTCCGGTGTCCGCAAATATGAAGATCTGCCGCAGGCTGCACGCGATTACGTCGAGTATGTCGAAAAGGCCATCGGCGTGCATATCAGCTATGTTTCCGTCGGCGCAGGCCGCGACGAGATCATCTACCGCTAAAAGGAGCCGCCATGAAACCGACGTATGAAAGCCCGCTGGCTTCGCGCTACGCCTCGAAAACCATGCTGCACCTGTTCTCACCGGATATGCGCTACGAGACGTGGCGCAGGCTCTGGGTTGCGTTGGCGCGGGCGGAGCACAATCTGGGCCTGCCCGTCACGCAGGCGCAGGTGGACGAGTTGGCCGCGCATGTAAGCCCCATCGATTACGATGTGGTCGCAGCGCGGGAAAAAGAGGTTCGGCATGATGTGATGGCGCACATTTACGCTTACGGCCTCGATGCGCCGGGCGCGAAGGGCATCATTCACTTGGGCGCGACAAGCTGCTATGTAACGGACAATGCAGATCTGATCCTTTACCGCGAGGCGCTGCGGTATCTGGAAAGAGAACTGAAGGCGGCCATGCGGAATCTGTGCGAGTTTGCCGACCGCTATGCCGCCATGCCCGCGCTTGCCTACACGCATTACCAGCCCGCGCAGCTGACGACCATCGGCAAGCGCGCGTCGCTGTGGTTACAGGATCTGATGCTCGACCTTGAGGAGGTGCAGGACACGCTGCGCGCGTTCCGTTTCCTCGGCTGCCGGGGTACGACCGGCACGGAGGCCAGCTTCGTTGAACTGTTTGACGGCGATACGGCGAAGATCGACGAGATGAACCGGCAGATCGCCGCAGAGTTTGGCTTTAAGCGCTGCTATCCCGTCTGCGGGCAGACGTATCCCAGGAAACTCGACAGCCGGATTTTGAACGCGTTGTCGTCCATCTGCCAGAGCGCTTGCCGCATGGCGACGGACATCCGGCTTTTGCAGCACGACCGGCAGGTCGAGGAGCCGTTCGAGGACAAGCAGATCGGCTCGTCCGCCATGCCGTATAAGCGCAACCCCATGCGCTGCGAACGTATCTGCTCGCTTGCCCGCTATGTGATCGCTGATGCGCAGAACGCGCCCATGACGGCCATGACGCAGTGGCTCGAACGCACGCTCGACGATTCAGCCAACCGCCGCATCAGTCTGCCGGAGGCATTTCTTGCAACGGACGGTGTGCTGCGCCTTGTGCAGAACGTCACGAAGGGGCTGCATGTGAATGAGAAGATCGTGGAAAAGCTGGTTCGTGACTATCTGCCGTTCATTGCAACGGAAAATCTGATGATGGCCGCGGTCAAGCGCGGCGGCGACCGCCAGCAGCTGCACGAAATCATCCGCGTGGCATCCATGCAGGAGACGGCAAAGATGAAAAACGGCGAAAGCTGGGATCTGGTTGCCCAGCTGGCCGCCCGGCCGGAATTCGGTATGACGGCAGAAGAAATCAGGGCAGAACTTGAGCCCAGCCGCTATATCGGCCGCTGCCCCGAGCAGGTCGCGGCCATGACAGCCGCCTGCCGCACACTGATCGGAGCAGACGCACAGCAGGCGGAGGAATTGACACTGTAACAAATAAAACTGTGCCCGCGAGGGACGCACTCAGGCGTCTCCCGCGGGCTTTTTCTCTTCTTCTGTGTCCAGATACTGTGCTTCCGCATCCAGAATCGCAGCTTGCAGCTTCTCACGCGCATGCCGCGCCTCCGGAATGGTTCCCAGCTCGTCCAGAACCTCGTCGATCGCCCCGCAGAGGCGGGCATAGAGCTTTGCATAATCGGTCATAATAGAACCTCCTGTTTTTGGAATAAACTTATTATAACACAAATTTGCGGAATAGTACAGTTACAGGGACTAAAAATATACCACTGCTTCCTATAATCGTCATAGTACAAACGGGAGGCGGTGATGGGATGAAGCTGAATCAGGCGGTCAGTCTGCGGCTGGCAGAGTTGATGCAGGCGCGTGCTATGACGCAGTACCAGCTTTCGACAAAGAGCGGCGTCCCAAAATCGTCGATCGGCAATATTATGCACTGCGCATACGATTCCGTGAAACTCCGCGTCCTGCACGAGTTGTGTCAAGGCCTTTCCATCAGCCTGCCGGAATTTTTCGATTCTCCATTGTTTTTCGAGGAGAATCTGGAGCCATGATGGACACCCGCGAAGCCATTGCCAGACGAATCCGGGAGCTTTGCCGTCAGCGTGGGATCACGCCGAACGGGCTTGCGACGACCTCTGCAGTTCCGCAGGCGACGATCAAAAGCATTCTGAACGGTGAAAGCAGAAATCCCGGCACCGTCACAATCAAAAAACTCTGCGACGGTTTTGAAATCACACTCGGCGAGTTTTTTTCAACGCCAGAATTTGACGCGTTGGAGCAGGAGATCAAATAGGTATGTAGGGGCCGATGCCGGTCACAGCCCCTACAACGTGAAATGAACAGGCGCCTGCTTCATGGAAAGCAGACGCCTGTTGCGCTTACAGATATTCCGCGTCGTAATTGTTGAGGTACCGGTCGTGGCGGGACTGGCGCTTGATGAGGATGAAGGCAATCGTGAACAGAACAGCCACAAATGCGGCAAATAGCCAGCCGTAGTGGACGGACTCGATCGTTGCAATATAGTCATAGCAGCCGTGCAGGAACGCGGGCAGAAGCAGAGCAAGCACGCGGCAAAGCTTGGACGCGCGATCCTTTCCCTGCCCGTGCAGGCGCTTGGCAAGGCCGTACCACACGCCCATGAACACGCCGAAGCATGCGTGGCCCGGCACAGCGGTCACGGCGCGCACCAGCGCGGTCGATAGGCCGTACATTAGTACATAGCTGATATTTTCCCACAGCGCAAAGCCCAGCGCAACGAAAACCGCGTATACAACACCGTCAAACTGGCAGTTGAAGGCGGCGGAGCGCCATGTCCGGCGTTTGAGCAGGAAATATTTTGCGCCTTCCTCTGAAAACGCGACGACGCCAAAATACATGAGCACATTGTACGGCGTGCTGTCCTCGGGAAAATACCGGCCCAGCAGCCAGCTTCCAAAACGCTCGAGCAGGAGCGCAATGAACGTCGCGGCAATGCCGTACAGCACGAGTGAAATAAGCAGCGGTGCGGGCTCCTTTTCCAGCTTGTCCGCGCGGTAGACATGGACAAGCAGGAAAATAGCCGGGATTACAGCGGCGGCAATGAGAATCGGGTTGGTATAGAAGAAAATCATACGCATATCTCCCTATTGGTTTATGCGGATATTGAAGCACAAAAGCGGAAAAATGTCAATTTGCATTTTGCTTGCCGCCGCGCCCGCAGCGTGATATACTAAGAAAAAAGTAGGGGAGGCAAAGGAATGCAGGACACAGCGCTGATGCTCCATACGCTTCTGGAACTTGGCGAAAGCATGCTTGCCGACGGGGCGGACGTGCGCCGTGTGGAGCAGACGCTCACGCGCATGGGGCTGGCCTACGGCGCGGTGCGGATGGACGTTTTTGTCATCACGTCCAGCATCGTACTGACGATGTGCTTCCCGGACGAGACGAGCGTCACACAGACGCGAAGAATCGAAAAATCTGCTGTGACGGACTTTGGAAAGCTGGAGGCCATCAACGCTATCAGCCGCAGCTACTGTGAAAAGCCCTTTCCGGTGCAGGAACTGGCTGACCGGCTGCATCTGGCAAAAGGGTGCAGTCCTGCGCGGTGGAAGCTGTTTGCGGGCGGCAGTCTGGGAGCGGGCGCGCTGACGGTTTTCTTTGGCGGCGCGTGGTTCGACGGACTGGCAGCGGCGATTTTTGCGCTTGCGCTGTGCCTGCTGCAAACATATCTGCCGCTGATCTGCAAGAACAAGGTGCTGTTTAATTTTCTTGCTGCATTCTGCGTCGGGAGTTTGATCGGCCTTGTCTGCCGCGCGATTCCGACGCTGCACGGCGACAAGATCATCATCGGCGATATCATGCTGCTGATTCCCGGCCTTGCGTTTACGAACGCGGTCAAGGATATCTTCATCGGCGATACAATTTCGGGCGTCATGCGCCTGATCGAGACGGTTCTATGGGCGGCGGCGCTGGCGCTTGGCTTCGCGCTGTCCGGATGGCTGCTGGGGGTGTGATGAATGCAGAATGTAATCGGCCTGCTGACGGCGCTGCTCGGTTCTGCCGGATTTGCGCTGATCTTTAATGTACGCAAGCAGCTTTTGCCGCTGGCTGCTCTCGGAGGCGTGGTATGCTGGGGTGTTTATCTGCTGGCGGGATGCGCGACAAAGTCCGTTTTTTTGCAGTCCTTCGCAGCCAGCGCGGCAACAGCTGTCTGGTCGGAGGTGCTTGCACGCGTGAAAAAGACGCCTGCGCAGCAGTATCTCATCATCGGCCTCATTCCGCTCGTGCCCGGCGGGACACTTTATTACGCCATGAGCGCACTCGTCCGGCAGGACTGGGGGCAGGCACAGCTCTACGGCTACCGGGTCAGTGCGTTCGTGCTTGGCATTGCGGCGGGCGTGAGTTTGACACTGAGTTTATTGGATATGCTGCTGAACGCGCGCAGGCGCGTGCAAAAAAGAAAGTAGGAGCGTTTTATGGAAAACCGCTGTATCATTATTTCCGGCGGCGTCTTCGGTCCTGTGCCGGAGAAGCAGCCGGGTGATTTTATCATCGCCTGCGACCGGGGCTATGTCTACTGTGAGCGGCTCGGTCTGACGCCGGATCTGTTTATTGGCGATTTTGATTCCTATTCCGGTGCGGTTGCGCCGGGCGTGGCCGTTGAACGTCTGATACCGGAGAAGGACGACACGGATACCGGCCATGCCATCACATACGCGCTGGCGCACGGTTTTCGGAAGCTGGTTTTGACCTGCGCGCTGGGCGGGCGGCTGGATCATACGCTGGCGAATCTTCAGAATGCGGCGAATGCCGCCGTGCAGGGCATGTCTGTAACGATTCTGGATGAAAAATCGGAGATTACCTTCCTGACGCGCGGAATGCTCCGCCTGAAAAAGCGTCCCGGCTGGGGCTTGTCTGTGTTTTCACTCTCGGATACCAGCACGGGCGTGTGCCTGCGCGGCGTGAAATACGAGCTGGAAAACGCCGTGCTCGACAATCGTTTCCCGCTTGGCGTCAGCAACGAATTTGACGCGCCGGAGGCGGAGATCGCGGTCGGGCAGGGCATTCTGATGGTCATGCAGACGAAAAAATAAAAAACAGACAGAAAAAAGCGGCTGCCGAAGCAGCCGCTTTTTGTATGGGGGTTGAGACTTAGTTCAGCTCGGTGATGCCGTCGATGCGGATCTGGAAGGACGGAGCAGACTGATAGGAAGACTCATGGTAGTAGCCATCAGCAATGCCTTCTTCGCTGTCAGCGACCCAGTCGCCGTCGGTATCGACCATCATGGCGGAGGTCACATGGCCCTCGGCGTCACATTCGATCTTGCACTTCTGCGTATTGGTCAGCTCGAAGTTGTCACCGGTAACGGTGAACTTGCTGGTGTCGAAGACGTGCAGGCTGCCGGCCTTGATGGCTGCGATGGTCTCGTCAACCTTCTCCTGGGTGCCGGGAGCGCAGGACTCACCGAGCGGGGTGAGGGTAACGGCATCGGCCTCATAGCCCTGGCACCAGTTCTGATCGAAGGACTCGCCGTTCATAACAGCGCGGAATGCGTACTCATAGAAGACTTCCCAAACGTTGGTCGGAGAGGTCAGCGCAGCATTCGGAGCAACCTTGAGCATATCGACGTTGTAGCCGACGCAGTAGACGGTCGTGCCGGCGTCGAGGGCTTCCTGGCAGGCGGCCGGAGCGCCGGTGGAGTCGGCGTGCTGGCTGACGATGATGCAGCCGTCGGCGATCAGAGCCTTGGCAGCCTCGTTCTCAGCGGTGATGTTGAACCAGGAGTTGGTGTACTGCACCTGCATGGCGACATCGGGAACGACGCTCTGCACGCCAAGGAAGAACGCGGTGTAGCCAGAGACGACTTCTGCGTACGGATAAGCGCCGACATAGCCGATCTTGATCTTGCCGTCAGCATTCTTGTTCTTGTCTTCGACCTTGCCTTCGTCGATGAGCTGCTGCAGCTTCATACCGGCGACGACGCCGCCGACGTAGCGGGCTTCATAGATGCCGGTGAAGGCGTTGTGGAAGTTGTCGAGGCCAGAAGCCTTGGCGGTATCGCCAGTCATTGCAACAAACTGCACATCGGGATATTCCTCAGCAGCCTGCAGGCAGAAGGACTGATGGCCGTAGGAGTTGGTGATGACGATCTGGCAGCCCTGGTCAACGCAGTCGACGCAGGCGTCATAGCAGGTCTCGTCTTCGCCGATGGAGTATTTCCAGACGATGTTGTTCTCGCTGATGCCCAGAGCCTTGGCGGCTTCCTGGATGCCCTTGATGTGGGAGTAGGTGTAGCCTTCGTTTTCGTCGCCGATCAGAACGACGCCGATCTTGATGTCGGTGCCGACAGCGTCGCCAGCGGGCTCAGCGGTTTCGTCCTCAGCCGGAGCGTCGGTCTCTTCTGCGGGAGCGGTGGTCTCTTCGTTGGTGGTCTCAGCCGGGGCGGGTTCGTCGGTCTTTTCTTCCGTCTTGGCAGTGGAAGCGCAGGCTACCAGAGCGAAGACCATGACCACGGCGAGAAGCAGAGCGATGATCTTTTTCATGAGTTCGTTCCTCCTAAAAAATTTTGCGGCGGATGCCGCGTTCCTGCCGCGCGGAATACGCGCAGCAAATACGGATAGTTGTATTTTAATTGATTGTATGCAAAAAAGCAATCAGTATTTTCATGTTTATGGGCAGAAATACACAAAAAAATTCAGGAAAAGCTAAAAAATTTTTAGTTTTTCCGGCGCTTTGTTATAATTGTCCGATTCTGCCGGTTCGATTTCGTGAAGAACGCCCAAGAACATAAGTGGAAATTCTGCGGGCTATTATGATATGATATTTCGGTAGGGCCATGGGCTCACGCCTGATATGCCGCATATGAGGCGTTTTGCGCAAAGGAGCACAAAATTGTGAAGACGTTTGTTGTAAAGGGAAATCTCTGCTTCAGCCGCAGCATGGACGAGCTGGTCTGCATGGAGCACAGTTATATTGTCGTCGAAGACGGCCGCGCCACAGGCATCTTCCGGACGCTGCCGGAGCGATACGCGCAGCTGCCGGTCCTGGATTATGAAGACCGGCTGGTTCTGCCGGGCATGACCGATCTGCACATCCACGCGCCGCAGTTTGCCTTCCGCGGACTCGGCATGGATATGGAACTGCTGGAATGGCTGAATACCTATACCTTCCCGGAGGAATCCAAATATAAGGAATTGGAGTACGCGGACAGGGCCTACAGTAGCTTTGTGGAGCATCTGCTGCACAGCACAACCACGCGCGCGGCCATTTTCGCCACCATCCATGTGCCCGCCACGAAGCTTCTTATGCAGAAGCTGGATGAAGCGGGGCTTTCGTGCTACGTCGGAAAGGTCAACATGAACCGCAACTCGCCGGTCTACCTGCGTGAGATCTCAACCAATCAGGCGCTGCGCGACACGGAAAGCTGGCTCTGCGAGACAAAAGAGGCGTACCGGAATGTGAAGCCCATCCTGACGCCGCGTTTTATTCCATCGTGTACAGACGATCTCATGTACGGACTGGCGCGGCTGCAGGCAAAGTACGGTGTGCCTGTACAGAGCCACCTGTCGGAGAATTACTCTGAGATCGCGTGGATTCGGGAATTGTGTCCGCGCTCGAAGCATTACGGCGATGCATACGAACAGTTCGGTCTCTTTGGCGGCGGATATCCGTGCATCATGGCGCACTGCGTCCACTCGAATGAGGATGAGCAGGCGCTGATGAAAAAGAACGGTGTGTTTATCGCACACTCGCCGGAATCGAATATGAACCTGGCCTCCGGTGTTGCGCCGATCAACAAATTCCTTGATAACGGCCTGCGTGTCGGCCTTGCAACTGATGTGGCCGGCGGCAGCCATGAGAGTATGCTGCGCGCCATGACCCACGCCATTCAGGCATCCAAGCTTCGCTGGCGGCTGTATGATCAGGACGTGAAGCCGCTGTCGTTCGAGCGCGCATTTTATCTGGCTACCATGGGCGGCGGCGCGTTCTTCGGAAACGTCGGCAGCTTTTTGGAAGGCTATGAATTTGATGCCGTCGTACTGGACGACGCGTCGCTCGACCATCCGCAGGAACTTTCCGTCCGCGCCCGGCTGGAGCGCGCGGCCTATCTGGCGGATGACCGGAACCTGACGGCGAAATTTGTTGCCGGACAGAAGATCCTCGGTTGACAAACCGGCGAGAATCCGGTACAATACAGCCGCAAACCGCATAGCGCCCGGTCAAAGACCGGGCGCAGACAGTTCGGAACCATCCTGTCTTTAAATAAAACTAGGGAAAGCAGGATGGGTGCAGTGCGCCCATCTTTTTTATCATCATCTGACGCTATCCCTCCAATCTTCGCGGCTTGCAGAAGGAGGACAACCCATGAAAAAACTCACCACCCGCCAGATCGCGCTGAACGGCGTCGTTGCCGGACTCTACGCAGCTATCACGATCCTGACCGCCTCGTTTGCTTACGGAAATATCCAGTTCCGTATTGCAGACGCGCTGTGTGTGCTCGTCGTGCTGGAGCCGAGTCTGACCGTCGGCCTGACGCTCGGATGCCTGATCTCCAACATCTTCTCGACCGTGTCCGCACTCGATATCGTCATCGGCACAGCCGGAACGCTGCTTGGCTGTCTGCTGGCTGCGAGAGTGAAAAAGGACTGGCTCGTGCCGGTGCCCGTGATTCTTGCAAACGCCGTGCTGGTCGGCGCAATGCTGGCCTATGTGCTGACGCCGGATGCGCTGATACAGGGATTCTTTATCAACGGCGGCGAGGTCTTGGTCGGCGAAGCGGTCGTTTTATATCTGCTCGGTGTGCCGCTACTTCTGTTTTTCCGGCGCTCGGGGCTGATGGAAAAGCTTCTGCGCGGCACGCCGCATGCCCGGGGCTGAGATCGGAGCAACGATATACGAAACAGGCAGGGTCAAACGGCCCTGCCTGTTTTGCGTGTTCAGCCGTCCGGGACGGCGATCTCTTTGATTATAAACTCGTTACCCTGTATCAGCCATGTGTCCTCGCTTCCGCAGCGGGGGCAGCGCTTGCCTTGCGGAACAGTTGGATAGTCCTGTCCGCATGCGCCGCAGTGCGTCACGGCGGGGATGCGCTCAATCTCGAGCGCGCAGCCGGTTAGAAGCGGCGTGCGTTTGCAGTTCCAGTTCCAGACGTCGGTCAGATATTCCGGCACGACTGTGGATACCTCGCCAAGCTGGAGCGTGACGCGGCTGATCCGCGCGACATGGTTCTCTTCCGCGATTTTTGCCAGACTGTCTGCGATGTGGAAGACAACGCCAAGTTCGTGCATGACTCAGCCCTTTCTGCCGCGCAGCGTCTGGCCGAGACGCTTGCATGCCATGGATGCAATACCCTTGAGTTTATCCTCGGCTTTCATCATGGTAGAGCATTCGGGG
>ERZ1026844.1948-NODE-1948-length-11647-cov-14.566339_pt1 | contig 11647 bp, 9 predicted proteins | sample MGYA00380152_ERZ1026844 | MGnify/ENA primary metagenome ERZ1026844 (study PRJEB33269, sample SAMEA4719788) | human gut metagenome | biome: human-associated habitat; feature: organic feature; material: feces | place: Cameroon | collected 2013-10 ... | reverse complement strand
AGGCTCTTTTTCTTTTGCCAGCGTTTTCTTTTGGAGAAGCAAAAGAAAATGCTGATGGGCAGTTGCAAATCTGTACAGTCTACCAGCCTTTTGAAAGACTTCTGGAAACGCCAGGGGCTTCCCCTATGAGGGGAAGCTGTCGCCGAAGGCGACTGATGAGGTGGACAACGCTGCGAAGAAGCAAGTGCCCCCACCTCATCCGTCACGGCTTCTCCGTGCCGCCTTCCCCTCGTAGGGGAAGGCATTGGGGATGTTCATTCCCCCCCGCCGCTTCCCGCAGCAGGTCTTCTGCGGAGACGCCGTAGAGCTTTGCGAGGGCGAGGAGATTGGAGGTCGAGGGGTCGGAGGCGTCGGATTCCCATTTGCTGACGGCCTGACGGCTGACGCCGATGGTCTCGGCGACGAATTCCTGCGTCATCTTGCAGCGCGTGCGGTGTGCCTTCAGCGCCTCGCCGAGCGACCGTTTCGTCTCGGCCTTTTCCTTCCGCACCTCACCCGAGCGCAGGTATTTGAGCAGCGCCCGGACGAGCAGGACGAACAGGAAAATGACGGCGGCAGCCTCCGCCAGGACAATAAGGCCGAAAAGCAGCGTCCTGGGTATGAAGTTCATAAATGCTCCATCCTTTCTGTATTTGGGATGGGTCCAGTATGGCGCAAACGTCCGGTTGCGGCCACCAACTATCGCGCAACATGCGGTTGCGGCGGCTTATTTCAGCATTTTTTTGAGATACTGCCCCGTGAAGCTCTCCGGGCAGGCGGCGATCTGCTCCGGCGTGCCGCAGGCGACGAGCTGGCCGCCGCCGGAGCCGCCCTCGGGGCCGAGGTCGATGATATGGTCCGCGACCTTGATGACGTCGAGATTGTGCTCGATGACGAGCACCGTGTTGCCCGCGTCCACCAGCCGCTGCAGAACCTCGATCAGCTTGTGCACGTCCGCCATGTGCAGGCCGGTCGTCGGCTCGTCGAGGATATAGAACGTGCGGCCTGTGGCACGGCGGGAAAGCTCCGTGGCGAGCTTGACGCGCTGGGCCTCGCCGCCGGAGAGCGTCGTGGCGCTCTGGCCGAGCTTGATATAGCCGAGGCCGACGTCGACGAGCGTGGCGATCTTATTGCGGATGCGCGGCAGATTGTCGAAGAAGGCCAGCGCCTCCTCCGCAGTCATGTCGAGCACGTCCGCGATGTTTTTGCCCTTATAGAGGACCTCCAGCGTCTCGCGGTTATACCGCTTGCCGTGGCAGACCTCGCAGGGGACGAAGACGTCCGCAAGGAAGTGCATCTCGATCTTCACGAGCCCGTTGCCGCTGCAGGCCTCGCAGCGGCCGCCCTTGGTATTGAACGAGAACCGGCCCGGGCCGTAGCCGCGCGTGCGCGCGTCGGCCGTCGAGGCGAACAGGTCGCGGATGTCGTTGAAGACACCGGTGTAGGTCGCGGGGTTGGAGCTCGGCATGCGGCCGATGGGGCTCTGGTCGATGCCGACGACCTTGTCGAGGTGCTCCAGGCCCTCGATGCGGTCGAATTTCCCCGGCCGCGTGCGGGCACGGTTGAGGCTGCCGGCGAGCTTTTTATAGAGGATCTCGTTGACGAGGCTCGATTTGCCCGAGCCGGACACGCCGGTCACGCAGGTGAAGGTGCCGAGCGGGAACTCGACGTCGATGTGGCGCAGGTTATTTTCCGCCGCGCCGAAAATTTTCAGGGATTTTCCGTTGCCCGCCCGCCGCTTTTCGGGCAGGGGGATCTTCTTCGCGCCGGACAGATACTGGCCCGTAATGGAGCGCGGGGCGGCGATGATGTCGTCGATGGTGCCCGCGGCGATGATCTCGCCGCCGTGCACGCCCGCGCCGGGGCCGACGTCGACGATGAAGTCGGCGGCGCGCATGGTATCCTCGTCATGCTCGACGACGAGCACGGAGTTGCCGATGTCGCGCAGGCGGCGAAGGGTGTCGAGCAGCTTGTCGTTGTCGCGCTGGTGCAGGCCGATGGACGGCTCGTCCAGGATATACAGGACGCCGATGAGGCTCGAGCCGATCTGCGTGGCCAGGCGGATGCGCTGGCTCTCGCCGCCGGAAAGCGTCGCGGCCGAGCGCGAGAGCGTCAGGTAGCTCAGGCCCACGGCCTGCAGAAACGACAGCCGGGAGCGGATCTCCCGCACGATCTGCTCGGCGATGACGGCCATGGAGCCGGTGAGCTTCAGACTGTCGATGAATTTCAGTTCCTCAGAGATCGGCAGCGCGCAGAAGTCCATGATGTTCATCCCGCCGACGGTGACGGCGAGGCTGATGTCGGACAGGCGCTTGCCGTGGCACTTGGGGCAGGGGCGCTCGGACATGCACTCCTCGAGCTCCTTGCGCATGGCGTCGGACTGTGTCTCGGTGAGGCGGCGGGCGACGTTGTTGACCACGCCCTCGAACGGCCGCTCGAGCGTGCCGCGCCCGTTGGCGCGCTCATAATAGATGGTGAGCTTTTCCGTGCCCGTGCCGTAGAGGATGACGTCGAGCGCCTGCTGCGGCAAAGACTCGATGGGGTCGTTCAGCGAGAAATGATATTTCTTGGCCAGCGCCTCAAAATACATCCGGGAGATGGAATCGTCGCGCACGTTGTTCCAGCCGGAGGCCTGGATGGCGCCCTGCAGGATGGACTTCGAGCGGTCGGGGATGATGAGCAGGGGGTCGGCCACCTGCTGTGTGCCGAGACCCGAGCAGACGGGGCAGGCCCCGTAGGGATTGTTGAACGAGAACATGCGCGGGGACAGCTCCGGCATGGAGATGCCGCAGTCCTCGCAGGCGTAGTTCTGGGAGAAGAGGGTATCCTTGTCCCCTTCGAGCTCATTGAGGATGACGAGGCCGCCGGACAGGTTCGCCGCCGTCTCGACCGAGTCGGTCAGGCGGCGGGCCAGATCCGGCTTCATGATGAGCCGGTCGACCACGACCTCGATGTGGTGCTTCTTGTTCTTGTCGAGCGGGATCTCCTCCGTCAGCTCATACAGGCTCCCGTCCACGCGCACGCGGGCGTAGCCGCCGCGGCGGGCGTCGTCGAAAACCTTCTGGTGCTCGCCCTTTTTGCCGCGCACGACGGGGGAGAGGATCTGAAATTTTGTCCGCTCCGGCAGGCCCATGATCTGGTCGACGATCTGGTCGATCGTCTGGCGGCGGATCTCCTTGCCGCATTTCGGGCAGTGCGGCGTGCCGCAGCGGGCCCATAACAGACGCAGATAGTCATAGATCTCCGTGACCGTGCCGACGGTCGAGCGGGGGTTGCGGCTGGTGGTCTTCTGGTCGATGGAGATGGCGGGGGACAGGCCGTCGATGGCGTCGACGTCCGGCTTGTCCATCTGCCCGAGGAACATCCGGGCATAAGAGGACAGCGACTCGACATACCGCCGCTGGCCCTCGGCAAAGATCGTGTCGAAGGCCAGGCTGGATTTGCCGGAGCCGGACAGGCCCGTCAGCACGACGAGCTTGTCGCGCGGGATCTCGACCGAGATGTTTTTGAGGTTATTGACGCGTGCGCCCTGCACGCGGATACAGTTTTCCATGGTTCGCTCCTGAAAAAAATAGTAACAGATCAAGTCTTTCCATTATAGCAGATTTCTTTCCGGACTACAACATCATTTTCAAACAAAAGTTTTTAAATTGGGAGAAGCCGCGATCGAGAGAACCGCCGGAAAAGCTCCGCCGCCCGCGGGGCGGGGGAGCTTCAGAAGTTCTTAAGAAACCTGTCCCTTGCGGGCGGGCGCGGAACATGCTATAGTATCGGCAGAAAGTCTGCGTGAGAAACGCGAAGGGAGGCGGCGCTGTGCGGAATCTGTCCAAGCTGGTGTTCCAGCGGGTCGTGGCGGTCTCGGTCGGCATTTTGCTGCAGATCGGGTTCCTGATCGTCATGGCGACGTATCTGCGGGCCGATTTTTTCTGGGTCCGCATCGCCATGAACGTGCTGAGCTGGGCCATGGTCATCTATATCATCTCCTGCGGCGTCAATCCCAGCTACAAGATCGCGTGGATCGTGCTGATCCTGGCCTTCCCGGTGGCGGGGCTCACGATCTATCTGCTCTTTGGCGGCAACAAGATCTCGAGCTATGAGCACCGGAAGATGCAGTCGATCGAGGCCGTCACCATGCAGCAGCTGCAGCAGGAGGAAGAGCCCCTCTGGGAGCTTGCGGCCGCCCGGACCCCAGCGTTCAATCATGCGCGCTATCTGCTCTCCGCCTCCGGCTATCCCATCTATGACGACGCCGACGCGACCTACTTCCCGAGCGGCGAAAGCTGCTACGCGGCCATGCTCGAGGAGCTGCAGAAGGCCGAGCACTATATCTTCATCGAGTTTTTCATCATCGCGCAGGGGAAGATGTGGGATCCCATCCTGCAGATCCTGCGGGAAAAGGCTGCGGCGGGTGTCGACGTGCGCGTGGTCTACGATGATTTCGGCTGCATCACGCGCCTGCCCATGCAGTACGCGAAAAAGCTGCGGGAGATGGGCATCCGCGCGCACGCCTTCAACCCCTACGTGCCCATCCTCTCCGCCCGGCTCAATAACCGCGACCACCGCAAGCTCATGATCATCGACGGCAGGGCCGCCTTCACCGGCGGCGTCAATCTGGCGGACGAATATATCAACGAGCTCGAGCGCTTCGGCCGCTGGAAGGACTGCGGCATTCTCGTCCGCGGCAAGGCCGTGTGGTCGATGACGGTGATGTTCCTGTCGCTCTGGGGCTATGTCGACCGCTGCGAGGAGGATGTGAGCCGCTTCCGCGTCGCCTGCGCCGAGAAGCAGGGCGGCACGGGCTTCCTGCAGCCGTTCGCCGACAGTCCGCTCGACAATGAGGACGTCGGCGCGACGATGCTGCAGTCGGTCATCTCCTCCGCGCAGGAGCGGATGTGGATCATGACGCCGTATCTGATCCTGGACGATAAGATGACCACGGCCCTGTGCGTCGCGGCCAAGACCGGCGTTGATGTGCGCATCATCACGCCCGCCATCCCGGACAAGTGGTACGTGCACGCGGTCACACGCGCGAACTATGAGGAGCTGACCCGCGCGGGCGTGCGGATCTACGAATATACGCCCGGCTTCATCCACTCCAAGGTCTATCTGGCCGACAGTGTTCAGGCGGTCGTCGGCACGGTCAATCTGGATTTCCGCAGCCTGTATCTGCACTTTGAAGACGCCGTCTATCTCTGCGATACGGCCGCCAACGCGCAGATCGAGGAGGACTTCGTGCAGACCTTCCCGCAGTGCCGCGCGATCACGTATGAGCAGTGCCGCCACGTGCACCTCTATCAGCGCATCCTGCGCGCGCTATTGCGGATGTTCGCGCCACTGATGTAAAAAGAGGGAGACGGACGTGAAACTGAATTATTATCTGTCTCTCGCGGCGCTGATCCCGGCGGCGATTTTGTTCGTCCGCATCTATCAGCTCGATCATATCGAAAAGGAGCCGCGGCGGCTGCTGGGCAAGCTTGTGTTGTTCGGGGCGCTGGCCGCCGTTCCGGCGGCGCTGGCGCAGCTGCTGCTGACGCGGGCGGCGGGCGCGGCGCTGGGGCGCTCGACCGTGTGGTATCTGCTGCTGGACAACTTCGTGATCGTTGCCTGCAGCGAGGAGCTGGCCAAGCTCCTGCCCGTGCGCCTCGCCGCATGGGACCATCCGGCCTTCGACTACCGCTTCGACGCCGTCGTCTATTCTGTGTCCTCGGCGCTGGGCTTCGCGGCGGTGGAGAACATCCTGTACGTCCTGCAGTCGGACCTGCGCACGGCCGTGTCGCGGGCGATCCTGTCCGTGCCGGGGCATTTTTTCTTCGCCGTGAGCATGGGGCTGCTGCTCAGCCGGGCCAAGCAGGCCGAATGCTGCGGGCAGCTGCGGCGCAGGCGGATGCTGGCGCTGCTGGCGCTGGCGGTCCCGACGCTGCTGCACGGGCTTTGGGATTTCCTGCTCGCGGCGGGCAGCCGCTGGGCTGTGATCGCGTTTTACGCCTTTGTGGCCGCGTTTTTCATCACGGCGGACGTCTGTCTGCGCCGCGCCTCGCGGACGGACAGCCGGCTGTAAAAATTGGATGCCCGGAAAGAACGCCTTTTCGGAATTGTCGAACAAAAAACAGGCAGACTGCGTTGCAGTCTGCCTGTTTTCCGTTTATAATTGGGACAGAAAATGACAGGAGGCGAGGCTATGATCTATCTGGACAACGCGGCGACCACCCTGCGCAAGCCGCCCTGCGTCATCGACGCGGTCGTGCAGGCCATGCAGACCATGGGCAACAGCGGCCGCAGCGCCCACGCCGAGAGCCTTGCCGCCGCCCGGACGATCTTCGCCGCGCGCGAGGCGCTGGCGGCGCTGTTCGGCTGCCCGCAGCCGGATCACGTCTGCCTGACCGCCAATTCGACCGAGGCGCTGAACATCGCCATCTCCGGCCTGCTTGCGCCGGGGGATCACGTGCTGTCGACGGATCTGGAGCACAACTCCGTCCTGCGCCCCTTATACCGGCAGATGGAGCGGGGCGTACAGGCGGACTTCCTGCCCGCCGACCGGCAGGGGCGGATCAATTACGCGGACTTTGACCGCCTGCTGCGGCCAGAGACGAAGGCCGTGGTGTGCACGGCAGGCTCGAACCTGACGGGAAACCTGCTTGACCTGCAGCGGATCGGCGATTTCTGCGCCGCGCACGGGCTTTTGTTCGTGGTCGACGCGTCGCAGACGGCGGGCGTGTTCCCCATCGACATGCAGCGCATGCACATCAGCGTCCTCTGCTTCACGGGGCATAAGAGCCTCATGGGGCCGCAGGGCACCGGCGGCCTGTGCGTCGCGCCCGGCGTGGAGATCCGTCCGTGGTGCGTGGGCGGCACGGGCGTGCAGACGTTTCTGGAGAAACAGCCCATGCAGTACCCCACACGCCTTGAGGCCGGGACGCGCAACGGCCACGGCATTGCGGGCCTGCTCGCCGCCGTGCAGTTCATCCGCCAGACCGGGCTGGAGACCATCCGCGCGCATGAGCTCGCGCTCGCCCGACGGTTTTACGAGGGTGTGCGAACGGTCCCCGGCGTGACGGTCTACGGCGATTTCTCCACCTGGGAGCGCGCGCCGGTCGTGAGTTTGAACATTGGGGACTACGAATCGTCGGAGGCCGCCGACGAGCTGGCCGAGACCTACGACATCGCCACCCGCGCCGGCGCCCACTGCGCCCCGCGGATGCACCGGGCGCTCGGCACCGAGGAACAGGGCGCGGTGCGCTTCAGCTTCGGCTTTTACAATACGGAACAGGAGACCGACGCGGCTATCCGCGCCGTACAGGAGCTTGCAGCAACATGAGAGAAAAGAAGACCTGGCTCGTCGTGACCTTCTACACGACGAGCGCCGCCATGGCGGCCGAAAAGGCCTGCTTGGCCGCGGCTGTCCCCGGCCGCATCATCCCCGTCCCGCGCCAGATCACCAGCGACTGCGGCCTCGGCTGGCGCACACCCCCCGAGACCCGCCCCCAGGTCGAGGCCCTTTTCACCTCCCTCGATCTGGAGGTCGAGGGGTACCACCTGTGTGAGCTCTGACCGAGAAATGCACAGTCCCCGCAAGAAGGGAACATCCATCAGAATTTCCACCGCACCTTCTATTGATGGCAATTGTTCTAAGGCAACCAGTATCAAATTTGGCACCCCCGTATCAGGCGGCGCGTAGTAAGATGCCCGTAAGGTGACTATCGAGTGGAACGACATCTAAAAACTAGGGGCTCACCTGAATTCAGATTCAGGAAGCACCCCGTACCCCTAAGCGCCCTTTTCTCCCCTATCTTTTCCCGCGCAAGGGAAAAGATAGGGCCGCCGGAGGCGCGTCAGAACCGGCCTCGACGGAACGAGTCCCCGCTGTTCGCGGAGCCTCTTTTCCTCTGAGCCCGTTTCTTCCTTTCCAAACCGCAAACTGAATTTGCGGTTTGGGTTTTATGGCAAATCTGTGACAACCTCTCAGGCGCTGCGCGCCAGCTCCCCTGAAAGGGGAGCCTTGAGACGGCGTTATTTATAAATAGAATAACGACTCTGGCTGTCATTTCTTGCAACCTGCAAAAAAATATTGTATAATCAAAAAAGATTTTTAGTTACTTTTCCCTTTGGCCGGGAAACCTTCGGAATTACGGTGGCATGATGCCGAGAACAGCTCCGCTGTGACGTGAGGGCCGAAATTCGAATCAGAAGGAGTTTTTGCCATGGCTGTATTTTTTGTCAACGGAACGGAAGTGTCGGTGGAGAAGAACCAGCGGCTGCTGCGCTACCTGCGCGATACGCTGCACCTGACCTCCGTCAAGGACGGCTGTTCCGAGGGCGCCTGCGGCGCCTGCACCGTGCTCATCGACGGCGAGCCCATCCGCGCCTGCACCCCGTTTACCGATTCTCTCGCAGGCCGCCACATCATCACCGTCGAGGGCCTGACCGAAGAAGAACAGAAGCTCTATACCTACGCCTACGGCGAGGCCGGAGCCGTGCAGTGCGGCTTCTGCATCCCGGGCATGGTGCTTTGCACCAAGGCGCTGCTCGATAAAAACCCCGATCCGACCGACGATCAGATCCGCTATGCCCTGCGCAACAACTACTGCCGCTGCACGGGCTATGTGAAGATCTTCGCCGCCGTGCGGCTGGCCGCCAAATGCCGGCGCGAGGGCGTCATCCCCGCGCCGTCGGAGGATGACTGGAAGCTCGGCTCGAGCGTCCACCGCATCGATGTCGAGGAAAAGGTCCTCGGCTACGGCAAATACCCCGACGACTGGTATCTGCCCGATATGTGCTACGGCTCCGCCGTGCGCAGCCAGTATCCGCGCGCGCGCGTCCTCGCCATCGACACGTCGAAGGCCGCGGCGCTGCCCGGCGTCGTCCGCGTCATCACGGCGGCGGATATTCCTGGGGAAAACAAGGTCGGCCATCTCAAGCACGACCAGTATTCGCTCATCCCCATCGGCGGGCTGACGCATTACCTCGGCGACGCGATCGCGCTCGTGGTCGCAGAAACGCCCGAGATCCTCGAAAAGGCGAAAAAGCTCGTCAAAGTGACCTACGAGCCGCTGCCCGCCGTCCATAATCCCCCCGAGGCCTGGGCCGAGGACGCTCCGCGCGTCTTCGACGAGGAAGAATCCAACGTGCAGGCCTACAAGCACATCGCCCGCGGCGACGCCGAGACGGCGATCCAGAACTCCAAATACGTCATCTCCCAGCACTTTGAGACCCCGTGGACCGAGCATGCGTTCCTCGAGCCGGAGTGCGCGGTCTCGTATATGGACAAGGACGGCTATGTCATGGTCCTGTCCACCGACCAGTCGTCCCATACCACGCTGCACGAGTGTAAGCTCCTGCTCGGCACCGACAAGGTCCGCGTGCAGAACCAGCTTGTCGGCGGCGGCTTCGGCGGCAAGGAGGATATGAGCGTGCAGCACCACGCCGCGCTCATGACCTACCTCACCGGCCGCACGGTCAAGGTCAAGCTGACCCGGCCGGAATCGCTGCTCATCCACCCGAAGCGTCATCCCTTCTGGATGGACTTCACCATGGGCTGCGACGAAAACGGCATCATCCAGGGCGTCAAGGCCAAGGTCTACTCCGATACCGGCGCGTTCGCCTCCCTCGGCGGCCCGGTGCTCGAGCGTGCCTGTACGCACGCGGCCGGCCCCTACAACTATCAGAATTTCGAGATCGAGGGCACGGCCTACTATACCAACAACCCGCCCGCGGGCGCGTTCCGCGGCTTCGGCGTCACGCAGACGTGCTTCGCTACGGAGACGCTTCTGAACGAAATGGCCGACAAGGTCGGCATCACCCCCTGGGAGATCCGCTACCGCAACGCCATCCGGCCCGGGCAGGAGCTGCCGAACGGCCAGATCGTCGGCAGCGAGACCGGCCTTGTCGAGACGCTCGAGGCGGTCAAGCCGTATTTCGACGAGGCGATGAAGCAGGGCAAGCCCGTCGGCCTGGCCTGCGCGATGAAGAACGCGGGCGTCGGCGTCGGCATCCCCGACTGGGGCCGCTGCAAGCTGATCGTGGAGGACGACGCGAAGGTCCATATCTACGCGGGCGCATCCTGCATCGGCCAGGGCGTCGGCACCGTCCTCGTGCAGATGATCGTCACCAATACGCCGCTGCACCGCGGCGATATCGTCTATGAGCGCTCGAACACCTGGATCGCGCCGGACTCCGGCGATACCTCCGGCTCGCGCCAGACGCTCGTCACCGGCGAGGCCTGCCGCCGCGCCTGTGAAAAGCTCGCCGCCGCGCTCGAAGGCCATACGCTGTCCGACCTCGTCGGGCAGGAGTTCTACGGTGAATACCTCGCCAAGACCGACAAGCTCGGCGCGGACGTGCCGCACCCCGTCTCGCACGTGGCCTACGGCTACGCGACGCAGATGTGCATCCTCGATAAGAAGACCGGCAAGGTCGAGCACATGGTCGCCGCGCACGACGTTGGCAAGGCCGTCAACCCCCGGTCGTGCGAGGGGCAGATCGAGGGCGGCGTCGTCATGAGCATGGGCTACGCCCTGCGCGAGCAGTATCCCATCGATGACAACTGCAAGCCGATCGAAAAATACGGCGAGCTCGGCCTCTTCCGCGCGCATGAGATCCCGAAGATCACGCCCATCGTGGTCGATAAGCCGGGCCTCGACGTGGCCTGCGGCGCCATCGGCATCGGCGAGATCACCTCGATCCCCACCGCGCCCGCCATTGCCGACGCCTATTTCCGCTTCGACGGCGAACGCCGCACGAAGCTGCCGCTCGCCAACACGCCGTACGAAAGGAAGGGATGAACCATGGCCATCAAAAAACGTTTCCCCTACAAGGCCGCCTTCGTCGCCTGCAACGGCGGCTGCCGCGCCACGGCCGACTGCCAGTACGGCTGCGTCGGCTGCGAGCTGTGCGTGAACGCGTGCAAATTTGAAGCCATCACCCTCAACGACTACGGCGTGGCCGAGGTCAACGAGGACAAGTGCATCGCCTGCGGCAAATGCGTGCGCGAATGCCCGCGCGAGCTCATCCGCATCCACGAATGCGCCAACCCCGTCGTCGTCAAATGCTCGAACCGGGATCCCGGCAAGGATGCAAGAAAGATGTGCGAGGTCAGCTGCATCGGCTGCGGCATCTGTCAGAAGCTCTGCCCCGCCGGGGCCATCACCGTGCAGGACAACCTCTCTCACATCGATGAGTCCCTCTGCCTCGCCTGCGGCCAATGCGCCGTCAAATGCCCCCGCCACGCCATCTACGACCTGCGCGGCATCCTGACGGAAAAACGATAAATTGATCAAAAAAGGCTCCCCAGAGGGGAGCCTTTTTCATATAAAAGCCTTCCCCTACGAGGGGAAGGTGGCACGGCGGAGCCGTGACGGATGAGGTGGGGGGCAGCTGCGTTTCCGCGGCGCAGTCCACCTCATCAGTCGCCTTGCGGCGACAGCTTCTCCTCATAGGGGAAGCCATTGGAGTGCGTTCCCCAAGGCCTCCCCTCCCAGGGGAGGTGGCTCGGCGAAGCCGAGACGGAGAGGTCGCCGCAAATATGCAGCAACCTCTCAGTCACCTTCGGTGACAGCATCCCTACCCCTTTTGTCCCTTCGGGACATTTCCCCCTGATAGGGGGAATCGGCCCCTGGAAGGGGAGCCTTTCCCCGCAAGAAGGTAACATTCATCTGGATTTCCAAAGCACCTT
>ERZ1026844.1943-NODE-1943-length-11681-cov-14.487098_pt1 | contig 11681 bp, 10 predicted proteins | sample MGYA00380152_ERZ1026844 | MGnify/ENA primary metagenome ERZ1026844 (study PRJEB33269, sample SAMEA4719788) | human gut metagenome | biome: human-associated habitat; feature: organic feature; material: feces | place: Cameroon | collected 2013-10 ... | reverse complement strand
TCATGCCCCAAGGGGGCTAGTGCAAACCACCGGCACGGCCGGTGGTTATGATTGCATAAAAACACGAAAAAAGCGCCGCCCGTTTGTGGGGCGTTCGTAAGACAGTTAAATTTGCAAATGGCGTGACTTTCGTGGTCACACCTTTTGCTTTAAGAGGATAGCCGCAAAGTGGCGCAAGGGGTGCAGCCCCTTGTTCGGAACGAAGTAACGCATAACAGCCCGGACATTCAGGTGCCCGGGCTGTTCAGTCTCACAGAGCGCACATACGGGGCTTGACCCGTATAGAAGTGCGCCCTTGTATCAGTTCGAAAAAATGGAATTTGGCTAGCAGGGCAAGACAGATATTTATTTTTGGAAATTCTCTTTCAGCTTGCAGCCAATGAAAGAAACTGCAACCATAAGGGCAAAGCAAGTAACATAAGCGGTGAATACACTATGACTCCAATTTGTTAGACTGAAGCCGAGTTTTAACATAGGCAAGTAGAAAAATTGTGACCAACTTCCAACACAGTTCATCCAATAGGCATGAAGAAATAGTTCCTGGATACCAAGCAATAGTAAATCTAATGAAGCGATTAGATTCAAGGAAATAACAATTGCTTTCGTACTGTGAGAACGGTCATTGAGCAGAAACGCAATACAACCCCATAGGCACAGCACAGCCAGCGATATGAATCCATACGGAAGAACAGAATCTACATAGGTAAGCATATACCAATTTTGAATACAACCAATAAGAAAAGGTAACGCACCAAAAACAAAAGCAATGATGACAGGGAATCTCTTTTTCATTTGGATACCTCCTTAGTCAAATTCCGATTTTGCAGGTCTGTTCGCTTCCATATTATCGCATAACAGGATAAAATACAAGAACAGCCACCGCGGTTCAAACTACGGTGGCTGTTAACTGTCTTACGGACACCCGCCCTTCGGGCGGCGCTTTGCAGTTGGATTTACTTGTCTTCCGGCTCCTCGTCTTCCATGTCGAACTCGAGCTCTTCGCCGCAGTTCGGGCAAGTGGTAGCGCCTTCGTCGAGCATTTCCTCGTCGATGGTGATGACCTCGCCGCAGGTCGGACATTTGACCTCATAGAGCGTCTCGGTGCCGAAGTCGTACTCGTCCTGGTCGTCGGCGTCGTCTTCGTCGGAGATGTCTTCGTAGTCGTCATCCTCGTCGTACTCGTCATCGTACTCGTCGTCATCGTCGTCCATCAGATAGTCGTCGATGTTGTCGAGATCCTCTTCGATGCAGTCGAGCTCGTCCGAGATGCAGTCCACGACCTCTTCCAGATCGGAAACATTCTCAGCCACATCCTGAAGCATGCTGATGATCTCGGAGATCAGCTTGCCCTCGTTGGTCTCGGTGTCGAGCTTCATTCCCTCCATCAGGCCCTTGAGATATGCGGATTTTTCAGAAAGCGTCATCGTAAAATCTCCTTTCCGGCAGTTTGCCTGTCCTGTAATGACGGATCAACCCTTGACACGGCCCAGATATTCACCCGTGCGGGTGTCGATCTGGATCTTTTCGCCCTCGTTGATGAACAGCGGGACCTTGATCTCGGCGCCGGTCTCAACGGTAGCGGGCTTGGTGACGTTGGTAGCGGTATCGCCCTTGACGCCCGGGTCGGCCTTGGTGACGGTCAGCTCGACGAAGTTCGGGGTCTCGACGCTGAAGATGTTGCCCTTGTAGCTCAGGAGCTTGACCGGGGTGTTTTCCTTGATGAACTTGAAGGAATCGTCGAGCATCTCCTTGCTGACGGGGACCATGTCGTACGTTTCCTGATCCATGAAGTAGTACAGATCGCCGTCGTTGTAGCTGTACTCATAATCCTTGCGCTCGATGAAGGCTTCTTCGAACTTCGCAGTCGGGTTGAAAGAAGTCTCGGTCACGGCGCCGGTCACGACATTCTTCATCTTGGTGCGGACGAACGCAGCGCCCTTGCCGGGCTTGACATGCTGGAACTCAACGACCTGCATGATCTTGCCGTCCATCTCGAAAGTTTTACCGTTTCTGAAATCGCCAGCGGTAATGGTAGCCATAAAATATTCCTCCAATATGTGTATAATACACCAACAAAATAAAATAGCGTATTGATTTTACACTATTATGATCGGCTTTTCAAGGGATTCTTATAAAATAATCAAATTTTTCGGACTCTTCGTCAGGATCTCGCAGCCGGTGTCGGTGATGACGGTCACGTCCTCGATCCGGACGCCGAACTCGTCGGGGATATAGATGCCCGGCTCCGCCGAGACGACCGCGCCGGCAGGCATGGGCTTGTCGTTGCGCATGCTGGCGTTCGGGGCCTCATGGATGAGCAGGCCCAGGCTGTGGCCGTAGCTGTGGCCGAAGCAGCCGACGAACCCGGCGTCGTCGATGACCTTGCGGGCTGCGGCGTCCATCGCCTTACCGGTGACGCCCGCCTTCGTCGCGGCGATGCCGGCCAGCTGCGCTTCGAGCACGGTGTGGTAGACCTTGTCCATCTTCTCCGACACATAGCCGAGCGCGATGGTCCGCGTCATGTCGGAGCAGTAGCCGTGGTACAGGCAGCCGAAGTCCATGGTGACGAAATCGCCGTACTGCAGCTCCCGCTCGGACGGCACGCCGTGCGGCAGGCTGGTGTTCGGGCCGGAGATGGTGATGGGGTCGAAGGACGGGCCCTCGGAGCCGAACTTGTACAGCCGATAGATGAGCTCGGCGCACAGCTCCTTCTCCGTCATGCCCGGGCGGATAACGTTGAGCAGGTCCTCAAACGTGCGGTCGGTGATCTCCTGCGCCTTTTTCATGTATTCGATCTCCCACGGCTCCTTGGACTGCCGCGGGGCGTTGATCTCGGCGGAATAGGGGTGCAGAACGGCGTTCAGCTTCGTGTTGTAGAGCGTGTACTCTTCCACGGTCAGCGAATCGTCTTCAAAGCCCAGGGTCTTGACGGTATGGGCGGCGATGGCGTCGTTGATGAGCTTGGTGTAGGGATGGTCCGCGTCGGTCATGACGACGGTAAAGCCGGGCAGGTTCTTCTGGGCCGCTTCGATATAGCGGAAGTCGGTGAAGTAGTAGCTCTCCTCCTTGCAGATGACAGACACGCCCTCTGCCACACAGTATTCCGCGGCATACATCCGGTTATGCTTCGAGGTCAGAAGCAGCGCGTCGACTTCGCCCTTGGCGATCAGATTGCGGTACTTTTCAATGTTTTTCATGACGGATCCTCCATTTTCCGATTGCAATAAAGGGAAGCTCGGCCACGTGGCGGAGCTTGAGCCATATGGTGTGATTATGAATGGCCGAGATCAGGATGGACTGCACCCCGGCGCAGTTGGCGCCGAGCACGTCCGTAAAGATCTGGTCGCCGACGAGCGCGCACGCCGCGGGGTCGAGCGCATAGCGCGTCAGACAGGCGCGGATGCCGCGCGAAAAGGGCTTTTTCGCGTGCGTGATGCAGTCGAGCCCGTATGTTTTGCAGAACTCCACCACGCGGGGCTTTTTGCTGTTCGACACGATGCACAGGCGGATCTCGGACGCCTGCATGGTCCGGATCCAGGCAGCCATCTGCGCGGTCGGCTCGCTCGTGGTGTAGGGGACGATGGTGTTGTCAAAATCCAGCATCAGAAACGAGATCCCGCGCGCGCGCAGCGCCTCGGCGGTCACGTCGGTCAGATGCGGGAAGATCATACGGGGCAAAAACGAAAACGGCATACGGTCTCCTGCAGCTTCATAAGTTTGATGATATCAGTATAACACAAAAAGGTAGGTTTGTCCATGATCCTGTATCCATTTCAGCCCGATCTTCCCTTCGGCTACAGCGTCGCCGGCTTCGACGAGGAGAAAAAAACGCCCGGTGCGGAGCTCTATCTGCTCCCGCCGGGCGCGCAGATCCCCGCGGAATTCACCGGCGGCGCGATCTTCAGCGAAGCGCCGGGCTGCGCCGACGCGCGCCTCCTGCAGCCCGCGCAGTCGGCCGCGCCGGACGCGGCCGGGGTCTGGGCGGACACGCAGGTGTCGGGCGGGTCACTGGAGGGGTACGCCCGGACGCTGCTGGCACGGTGGGGCGAGCGGCTGTGGATGTACCTGCGGCCGCTCTGCATGCGCTTCCCGGTCCCCTGCCCCACCGGCGTCGGTGAAGCGCTGGGCCCGGATGAGGCCCGCACCCTGCTCTCGCAGTATCCGTCCCATTACTCCCCCGACCTCGTCTGCCGCTACAGCTTCTACCTCGATGCCGCCGGTCACCCCCAGGTCTTCCTCTTCGACACCCCCGAGACCTGCCGCCAAAAGCTCACCCTCCTCCGCCCCCTCGGCCTCCAGCAAGTCTTCGGCTGGATCCCATAAGCGCACGCCCCCCCAGGAGAAGGCATTTGGTCCGTGCAAATACAGAAATCCAATGCAAAAAGGTGCAGCCCGGCAAATCCGGCCTGCACCTTCTATTGACTGCAAATATTCAAAGGCAACTGCTCACAAACCTGGTTCCCGCGTATCAGGCAGCGCGTAGTCGGACACCCGTAAGGTGACTATCGTGTGGAACGACGCCTGAAACATTGGTTCCCGCCTAAAATCAGAGGCAGGATGCACCAAACCGTAACCCAGTGCCCTTTTCTCCCCTATCTTTTCCCGCGCAAGGGAAAAGATAGGGCCGCCGGAGGCGCGTCCCCTGCCTTCCCCTATGAGGGGAAGGTGGCACGGCGAAAGCCGTGACGGATGAGGTGGAGGCACTTGCGTCTACACAACACCGCCCACCTCATCAGTCGCCTGCGGCGACAGCTTCCCCTCATAGGGGAAGCCTTTGGTCCGCTGCGGCGGGGTTATTTTTGAGGCCGTATTGGTCGGCGAGCTGGCGGAAGTGGGGGAGGCTGCGTTCGAGCATGGCTTTGGGGACGCAGTAGGCCAGGCGGACGTAGCCCGGGCAGCCGAATTCGTCGCCCGGCACGACCAGCAGGTCGAGCGCCATCGCCTTTTTGCAGAACGCGGTCGCGTCCGGCTCCGGCGTTTTGAGGAAAAGATAGAACGCGCCCGAGGGCTTCACGCAGGTATAGCCCATGTCCAGAAGCGCCGTATGGATCAGATCCCGGTTCTGCTTGTAGACGGAGATATCCGCCGTCTGCCCGACGCATTCCGCCGCTACGAGCTGGAACATCGTGCTGGCGTTGATATAGCCGAGCGCCCGCCCTGCGCCGTAGATGGCCGCGCGGACGCGCGCGTAGTCGGTCAGCTCCGGATGGATGGCCAGGAAGCCGATGCGCTCGCCGGGCAGCGAGAGGGTCTTGCTGAAGGAATAGCAGTAGATGGTGTCCTTGTAGATGGCGGGGATAAACGGCACCTCCTCGCCGTCGTAGGCCAGCTCGCGGTAGGGCTCGTCGGCGACGATGTAGATGCGGTGGCCGTATTCGGCCGATTTTTTCTCCAGCAGCTCCGCCAGCTTCGTGATGCTCCGGCGGGAGAGGATGACACCGGAAGGGTTGTTCGGGGAGTTCAGGAGGACGACGGCGGTCTTCTCGCTGATGGCAGCGGAGAAGGCGTCCAGATCGATCTGGAAATCCTCCGGGTTCGAGGGCACGGCCGTGAGCGTGCCGCCCGCGGCCTCGGCGTAGAGCTTGTACTCCGAGAAATACGGGCTGAGCGTCAGCACCTCGTCGCCCGGCGAGAGCAGCGCATAGGCCAGCATCGCCAGCGCCGAGGATGCGCCGGAGGTCATATACACATCCTCCGCGCGGTAGCCGACGCCGAACGTCTTCTCGAGATACGCCGCCATCTTCGCGCGGACGGACGCAAGGCCCGGCGCGGCCGTATAGGCGTGCAGCTGCTCGGCCGGGACGGTCTGCAGCAGGTGCTCGATCGTCTGCCGGACGCAGGACGGCGCCGGGACGGAGGGATTGCCGATGGTAAAGTTGAACACGTTTTCCGCGCCGACGACGGCGGCGCGCTGCTCGCCGTAGGCGGCGAGATCCCGGATGACGCAGCCCTGGCTGCCCCAGGCGACCATTTTTTCACTGACCATATTGCATACTCCTTTACAGTTGATAGTTACAAAAACGCCCATATGACGGCTATGAGCAGCGACGGCAGCAGATTTGCCACGCGGATCTTTTTGCCCCAGACCAGATTCAGCCCCACGCAGAACACCAGCACGGAGCCGACCAGCGACAGGTTGCTGAGCGCCGCGTCGGTGAAGACCGGCTGCAGGAGCCTTGCCAGCAGCGTCACGCTGCCCTGCAGGATGCCGACCGGGATGGCGGAGAAGATGCAGACCGTGAGGGACGCGGTGACGAAAGCGCCGATGAAGCCGCCGTCCGACTCGCTTTTCGTCTTGACCTTGAGCCAGGCGCCGAAGCGCTCCATCCGGTCCTCGAGATCAAGCAGCTCGCCCAGAACCGCGCCGACGGCCAGCGAGAGGATCATCATCATGGTCCCCTGCACCGTCAGCGCCCCGCCTTCCGCGCGCAGCATCTGCGAAAGCGTGCCCGAGACGCCCACGAACAGCACGCTCACGCCCATGGCGCTCATCAGCGTTTTCTGCAGCCGCTCCGGGATGCGCCGCCCGCCGAGCAGGCCCGCGAGTCCTCCAACAACGATCGCCGCAACGTTGACGATCGTCCCCAATCCGTGCATCCGCGCTTCTCCCCTTCTATCTCTTGTTAGCAGCCAGTATAGCACCGGTTTTCACCCGCTGCAAGCAAAAAAACGGCCCGTTTCGGGCCGTTCATTTGTCATATCTGAACAAAAGGAAAAGCGCACGCGAATGCGTGCGCTTGTTGTATCCGATCACTGCGCAGTCTCCGCCAGCTCGAGGCCGGGGTTGCGCTTGAGGATGAAGTTGATCGACCACTGCGAGGCGAAGACCAGCAGGCTCCGGCCGCGGTAATCCTCCAGCAGCTCCGCGTCGGTCGAGAGGTACAGGTCCTTGAGATCGGCGACGGGCGCTTTCGTGATGAACCGCAGCTGCTCATACGGCAGCTGCTGCATGCGCAGGTCGACGCCGTATTCGGCCTTCATGCGGTACTGGAACACGTCAAACTGCAGCGTGCCGACGACGCCGACGATGACCTCCTCCATGCCGGAGTTCGGCACCTTGAAGATCTGGATGGCGCCCTCCTGCGCGATCTGCTCCGTGCCCTTGAGGAACTGCTTGCGCTTCATGGAGTCCTTGGCGCTGACGCGGGCAAAGTGCTCGGGCGCGAAGGTCGGGATGCCGCCGAATTTGAACTTCTTGCCTGGGACGGTGATGGTGTCGCCGATGGAGAAGATACCGGGGTCGAACACGCCGATGATATCGCCCGCATAGGCCTCATCGACGATCTCACGCTCGGAGGCCATGAGCTGCTGCGGCTGCGACAGGCGCATTTTCTTGCCGGTCTGCACGTGGTAATATTCCGCGTCGCGCTGGAACTGGCCCGAGCAGATGCGCATGAAGGCCAGCCGGTCGCGGTGGGCCTTGTTCATGTTCGCCTGGATCTTGAAGACGAAGGCGGAAAAATCGGGGCTGAACGTATCGATCACGCCGCAGTCGGCCTCACGCGGCAGGGGGCTCGGGGTCATGCGCAGGAACTCCTCCAGAAAGGGTTCGACGCCGAAGTTCGTCAGCGCGGAGCCGAAGAACACAGGAGACAGGCGGCCCGCGCGGACCTCCTCGAGGTCAAATTCGCGGCCCGCGCCGAGCAGCTCCACGTCGTCGATGAGCTGCTGGTGGCGGCGCTCGCCGATGAGGTCCGCGACCTGCGGGTCATAGAGGTCGATCTCCATCTTGTCCGCCCGGTTCTTGCCGGAGACGCCGGAGAAGAAGATCAGCTGGCTCGAGCGGCGGTCGTACACGCCCTGGAACTCCCGGCCGGAGCCCATGGGCCAGTTGCAGGCGTAGGTCTCGATGCCGAGCTCGTTTTCCAGCTCATCGAGCAGCTCGAAGGGATCGCGCGCCTCGCGGTCCATCTTGTTGATAAACGTAAAGATCGGGATATGGCGCATGGCGCAGACCTTGAAAAGCTTCCGGGTCTGCGGCTCGACGCCCTTGGCCCCGTCGATGACCATGACGGCGGAATCCGCCGCCATGAGCGTGCGGTAGGTGTCCTCGGAAAAGTCCTGATGGCCGGGGGTATCCAGAATGTTGATGCAGAAGCCCTCGTACTGGAACTGCATGACGGACGAGGTGACCGAGATGCCTCTTTGCTTTTCGATCTCCATCCAGTCCGATACGGCGGCGCGGGAATTTTTCTTGCCCTTGACCGCGCCCGCCTGCGCGATGGCCCCGCCGTAGAGCAGGAATTTTTCTGTCAGGGTGGTTTTACCGGCGTCGGGGTGCGAGATGATTGCAAAGGTTCTGCGCCGGGAGATTTCTTCTTTCAGGGATGCCATGTATGTTCCTCCAGATCCTGTTTTTTAAGTCCAAGCAGCGCCGCTGTTACATGGGACACCCTCCAAATCTATCCGTTTTCTTCATTTTCGTCATAACTGGATTAGTTTATCACATGCGTTCCCCTTTTACAAGTGCGCGCACGGCTTTTTCCGCAAAAATGGGACGCATACCCAAAGGCTCCCCTTTCAGGGGAGCTGTCTGCGAAGCAGACTGAGAGGTTGTCTCTTTCCGGCACAACCTCTCCGTCTCGGCGTTTCGCCGAGCCACCTCCCCTGGAAGGGGCCGTCCCCTCGCCTGCGGCGCTGCCCATGCCGCTCGCGCCGCCGGAGCCGACGTGGACCTGCACGCTGACGCTCGACTCGCCGAAGGACGCGGTGATGACCGCGTCGCCCTCCGCGTTCACATGGAGCCTGCCGTACTGGTCGACCGAGACGACCGCAGGGTCGCTCGACGTGTACTGCAGATGCTCCTGCACGTAGGCGGTCAGCGCGTCATCCTCCGCGTCGGCGGTCACATGCAGGGCATGGTCGCTGCCGACGACAAGATCCAGGTTGGACTCCTCGCTCGACAGCACCGGCGTGCCGGAAAACGTCACGAGAATTTTATAGACATACTTGGCCGCCGAGCTGGTCGCGGCTTCCTCCGGGCTGGCCTGGCCGAAGAAGAGGTGGAAGCGACTGCCCGTGGAGAACAGGCTCTCGTCCGCGTAGCTCTCAAAGTCAAAGCCGGCGGTATCCCACTCGGTGTAATCCTCGAGCGCGAGCATCGGCTCGACCTGATACGCGCCGACCCACAGATCGTCGCCGCCGTCCCAGGCGTAGAGCTCGCCGGTCTCGGCGTCGCCCGCGAGGTTCGGGAAATAATAGCGCGGCTGGTCGAGCAGGGCGTATTTCGTGAACGAGCGGTATGCGCCGACGGAATGGTCTTTGGTAAAAAAGTCGATGGAGGCGATGGAATTGACGTCCACGCCCGCGTAGTCCAGCAGATCGCGGATGTAGAAGCCGCGGGCGAAGGCCAGATAGGTCCGGCCGCTGCCGTTGCAGTAGGAATAATACTCCTCATGCGTGTTGAGCGCGCCGCCGTACCAGTCGTCAAGCTCCTGCCAGGAGAATTTCGCCTTTTCGACGTACTCGTCCTCGCTCCAGCCGAAATAGCCGATGCAGACTGAGATGGAGTCCGTGACCGCGTCGGCGAAGACCGGCAGCGCCAGCGCCGCGCACAGGATCATCAGCAGCGCGAGTCGGGTCAGCAGTTTTTTCATGGCGTATCCTTCAGCGTGGAGTTGGCGAGCATCTGCCGCGCTTCCTCCTCGCTCAGATCATAATCCCAGAATAATTGGAATATTTCCTGTGTTTTTTCCACCATATCATAGTCATAATACTGCGGATACAGCAGATTCCCCAGCCACCAGATGCCGAGCAGCATGTTGAGGCTCGGCGGGTTCGACAGCCAGTTGTAGGGCATGGACGGGATCTCGTAAAAGTCCCCCTCCTCGATCGCGCGCAGCGGCTGCCACGCCGCGTCGTCCGCGGCGGCGGCGTAGATGCTGCCCGCGGCAAAGAGGATCACGTCGGGGTCGAAGCGGTAGAGCTGCTCGAGATTGATGGGATTGCCGCCGCCCTTGTTGCTCACGTCCTCGACCACGGCCGCGTTTTCCAGGCCCATGAGGTCCAGGACCTGCGCCTGCGTCGAGCCCTTCGCATTCGTATTGAGGCCGGACGAGCCGGACGTATAGAGGACGGACAGGCGTTCGCTGTCCTGAATTTTCGCGGCGTTTTCCTCCGCCATCGAGACCGTCTGCTCCACGAACGCCGCCAGCTCCTCGCCCCGCTCGGCCTTTCCTTCCAGAATGCTGCCGAGCGTGCGGAAGGCCGCGGCCATATGCGGCAGGTCCGCCTCGATGAAGATGACCGGGATGCCGATCTGCCGCTGCAGCGCGTCAAGGTCGGCGGCCATGTCGTCCTTTTTGTCGCCAATGTCGATCACGACCTGCGCACCGGAGGAGAGGATGGACTCAAGATTGAGCGTCGACTTGCTGCCGTACATCTGGCCGGTCGTGGGCAGATCGATGAGGCGCGGGTCGAGGTATTTGTACTGGCTGGAGGACGGCGTGGCGTTGATCGTCGACATGTATTCCGGCGCGACGACCGCGAGGAACATCGACGCGACCGCGCCGCTGGGCGCGACGCGCGTCAAAGACGCCGGGATCCCGACCTTCCGGCCGAGCGAGTCGGTAAACAGGACCATCGGCTCCGCCGCCGTCTCCGACGGCTTCGCCGCGCAGCCGGAAAGCATCCCAACCAGCAGAGCCAGCGCCAGAAGGCAGGCGAAAAAGCGTTTTACAAGCATGGTTATTCTCCTTAAAATATAACAATCTATAAAAAAATTTCTACAGCTGCATTATATCAGCCGAAGCGTCAGATTGCAATAGATCGTTTTACAATTTCAAACGTTTTCTTTTGTGATTCGCCAATCCCGAACAGCGCGGCACACGAAAAGCCGCCGGGCACAAACCCGGCGGCTTTTCGTGTATGGCAGCGGCATTGGGGTCATTATTTGTCAGAAAGGATGACCAGAGAAAGATGGAACGAACAACTTCCGCCGCGCCGCACACCCGCTGTCCGTCTCAGCTGGTCTCAGGATACCAGAACCAGCGCGGAAGCGCAAGCGCTTCTTTCGGTATTGTAGGATTGTTGTATCGTAATATCGAATGTTTTGCATAGATGGCTATATTTCCGTAATGTCGAATAATTTTACAGATCAGCACGGCCCAAAGCCTCCCCTTCCAGGGGAGGTGGCTCGGCGCAGCCGAGACGGAGAGGTCGCTGCAAGTTTGATACAACCTCTCAGTCAGCCTCCGGCTGACAGCTCCCTACCCCTTTTGTCCCTTCGGGACATTTCCCCCTGATAGGGGGAATCGGCCCCTGCAAGGGGAGCCTTTGGGGTGCGTTCTGTAGGGGCGGGGCTCTGCTCCGCCTGTGCTTCCGACAAAATCAGCACCCACGGGCGGAGCAGAGCCCCGCCCTACAGGGTGCGAAGCAAATAATGAAATCCAATGCAAAAAGGTGCAGACCGGCAAATCCGGTCTGCACCTTCTATTGATGGCAGATGTTCTACGGTAACCAGTCGCAAATTTGGAACCCCCGTATCAGGCGGCGCGTGGTAAGACATACATAGGGTGACTATCGAGTGGAACGACGCCTGAAATATTGGAGCTTACCTAAAATCAGAGGCAGAATGCACCAAACGCGTCTCCAAGCGCCCTTTTCTCCCCTATCTTTTCCCGCGCAAGGGAAAAGATAGGGCCGCCGGAGGCACGTCAGAAACGACCACGACGGAACGAATC
>ERZ1026844.1942-NODE-1942-length-11688-cov-7.797903_pt1 | contig 11688 bp, 8 predicted proteins | sample MGYA00380152_ERZ1026844 | MGnify/ENA primary metagenome ERZ1026844 (study PRJEB33269, sample SAMEA4719788) | human gut metagenome | biome: human-associated habitat; feature: organic feature; material: feces | place: Cameroon | collected 2013-10 ... | reverse complement strand
CGGGGGGCGAAGCGCCCCCGGCCGCCGGAGGCTCTCGCCCCCTCCCGCGTTATTCGCTGTCCGGCAGCGGGCGGGGGCGGCGGGCGAGGTTCGCGGCGCTGACCGAGTCGGCGAATTGGCCGCAGTCGCAGTGCATCGTCAGCCAGTGGCCGTTCTTCAATAACTGTCGGTTGCCCCAGACATAAAACGCGATCCAGTCTTCGAGGTCGAGATGTTCAAGCTCCTTTTTGTTGGGCCGTTCCAGATGGGCGGCGGACATGCAAAGCCCGAAATTCGCGTGCTCGAAGCGGAGCGGAGACGACGCCTGGCGCACCTGCGTGCGGAAGAATTTCCGGGCGGGTGCGCTGGCGAGGCAGAGTTCGGGCAGAACCTTGCCGCCGCAGCCGATCCGGCGGCCGGATTCGGCGATGGAAGCGGACGCAAGGTTGATGCTCCGCACCCCGGCTTCGGAATCGGCTTCCCGGCCCGGAACGCTCCACGCGAACACGGTCTGGAAACGCCACGGGCGCTTTTCGATCTCCGCTTCCGCTTCATAGGTCAGGATCTGCCGCCGGAACACGATTTTGTCGCGGCTGCCCGACAGCACGAATTCGCCGGAGGCTCCCGGAGTGCGGAAGCCGGAGCGGTGCCGCCACAGGTCGCTGCCGGTCGCGAATTCCACCCTGACGCCGTCGTCGGCGGTCAGGCGGATCATCACCAGCGTTTCGGGGGAATGGTGAAACTCCTGCTCATCAGCGGCGGGTTCGACGGTACGGAACTGTTCTTCGCCCCAGACCAGAAACTCCAGCTTGTTCCACGGGCCGTCGAATTCGAGATCCTCCAGCGCGAGGTTGCCGACTTTGCCGTGGTTCACGGCGCGGATGTCGACGGTCGCGGTCGCGAAGCCGTCCACCGCTTCCAGATCGCGTTCGACCTCGTATTCGCAGCCGAAGGGAATCACCGACAGCGTCTCGAAGGAGGCGGTCAGGTTGTCGATCGAACCGTGGAGGCGGAATTTCCGGGAGAGCGCGCCGAGTTCGCTGAACTCCGCACAGCGGACCCGGCCGCAGCGCAGCCGGGGGCGTCCGGCGACTTCGAGGATCAGTGAATCCTTGCCGTTCGGAAGCGAGCGGAACGTGAAGTCCGCTCCGTGGATCAGATGTTCTTCTGTGGGCATGGCTTAAATGATTTCAAAGGTTTCCGCGAGCGGCTTGCGGTTGAAGGGGAGCGGATCGGCGTTCGCGTAACCGAGCGGACTCAGCGCCAGCACGGTCCACGGCGCCGGAATCTCCAGCGCGGCGTCAACGTTGGCGCGGGTGTAGGCGCAGACCCAGCAGGTCGCCAGCCCTTCGGCTTCCGCGGCAAGGATCACGTGCTCGAACATGATGCCGAGATCCACTTCGACAATCGAATGGTCATCGCCGGGGCGCTGCCACGCCTGTTTCGGATTGCCGAGCGCCAGCAGCACCATCGGGGCTTCGGCGATGAACTTCATAGGGCAGGCCTGATAGAGTCTGGCGAGCTTGTCGGGGCTTTTGACCGCGACCAGTTTGACCGGCTGGCGGTTGCAGGCGGAGGGGGCGGCGGAAGCGGCTTTGGCAATGCGTTCGAGCGCGTCGTCCGGCACCGGATCTTTTTTGTAGCTGCGGATGCTGCGGCGATAGTTTACAACATCATAGAAATCCATAATTACCTCTCTCGTTGAAATTCAGTATGCGTCGGATAGAACTTACCGTGAAAACCGGGAAAAAGCAAGTTTTTCCCGTCGATTTTCCCCGGTTTTTGCCGTGCAAAATCATGAATCCGGTGGTATATTACAGAAAATATCCGAAAGCAATCTGCATAAAGAGGTATCAGCGGTGCTGGCAAAAAGAATCATACCCTGTCTGGACGTGACCGGCGGCCGCGTGGTCAAAGGGATCAATTTCGTCGATCTGGTCGATGCGGGCGATCCGGTCGAAATCGCCCGGAACTACGACGCGCAGGGCGCCGATGAACTGGTGTTCCTCGATATCACCGCGAGCAGCGACGCCCGCGGAACGATGGTGGAGGTGGTACGGCGGACCGCGGAACAGGTCTTTATCCCGCTGACGGTCGGCGGCGGCATCCGCACCGCCGACGACATCCGCCGGATGCTGCTGGCCGGGGCGGACAAGACTTCGGTGAATACCGCCGCGATCCTGCGCCCCGACCTGATCCGGGAAGGGGCCGAGCGGTTCGGCAGCCAGTGCATCGTGCTGGCGATCGACGCGCGGCGGGTTCCCGGCGAAAACCGCTGGAAGGTTTTCACCCACGGCGGGCGCAACGAAACGGAACTCGACGCGGTCGAGTGGGCGGTGCGCGGCGTGGAGCTGGGGGCGGGCGAAATCCTGCTGACCAGCATGGACGCCGACGGCACCTGCGCCGGCTACGACTGCGGGCTGACCCGCGCGGTTTCCGACGCGGTCGGCGTGCCGGTGATCGCCTCCGGCGGCGCGGGAACCCTCGAACATCTGGCCGAGGTGCTGGACAGGGGGCGGGCCGACGCGGTGCTGGCGGCGAGCATCTTTCACTTCGGCACCTTCACGGTTCCGCAGGCGAAGGAGTTTTTGAAAGCGAAAGGGATTCCGGTGCGCCCGGTCCTGTAACGATTTTACCGTTTGACACTTTATATCAGGAGACACAGATTATGACCCCCGAAGAACTCAGGAAAGCCGCCCTCGCTTACCATCACGACGGCGCTCCCGGCAAGATTTCCGTCGTCGCGACCAAGCCGTGCAACACCGCGCAGGACCTTTCGCTCGCCTACACGCCCGGCGTCGCGCAGCCCTGCCTTGCGATCAAGGAGACTCCCGCCGATGTCTGGAACTATACCTCGCGCGGCAATCTCGTCGCGGTGGTCAGCGACGGTACCGCCGTACTGGGCCTCGGCAATATCGGTCCGGAGGCCGGTCTGCCGGTGATGGAGGGCAAAGCGGTGCTTTTCAAGCACTTCGCGGATATCGACGCGGTTCCGGTCTGCCTCGGTAAGGTGTTCAATGAGAAAGGGCGCACCGACGCGGCCAAAGTGATCGAGACCGTCGAGCGACTCGAACCGACCTTCGGCGGAATCAACCTTGAAGACATCGGCGCGCCCGCCTGTTTCGAGGTCGAACAGACTTTGAAAAAGCGGATGAACATTCCGGTTTTCCACGACGACCAGCACGGCACGGCGATCATTTCTCTGGCCGCGATCATCAATGCGCTGAAGATGGTCGGCAAGAAGATCGAAGATTGCAGATTCGTGGTCAACGGCGCGGGAGCGGCGGGAATCGCATGCAGCCGCTTCTACATCACCGCCGGGGCGAAACGTTCCAACTTCATCATGTGCGATTCGAAGGGCGTGATTTACAAGGGGCGCACCGACCTGAATCCGGAAAAGCAGGAGTTCGCCGCCGAAACCGATGCGCGCACACTGGCCGACGCGATGAAGGGAGCGGATATCTTCCTCGGCTTCTCGGCACCGAACTGCGTGACGGCCGAGATGGTCAAGTCGATGAACAAGGGGGCGGTGATCTTCGCGATGGCGAATCCGGTGCCGGAGATTTTCCCGGATGTGGCGCTGGCGGCGGGGGCGGCGGTGGTCGGAACGGGCCGCAGCGACTTCCCGAACCAGATCAACAACGTGCTGGGATTCCCGGGAATTTTCCGCGGGGCGCTGGATGTGCGCGCGAGGGACATCAATGAGGCGATGAAGCTGGCGGCGGCGAATGCGCTGGCGGAGCTGGCGGCGGAGTCGATTCCGGCGGATGTGAAGGAGCAGCTGACGGCGGCGTATCCGGCGGATGCGGCGGCGGGGATGTTCGAGGGGGAATCGCAGCTGAAGGCGACGTATGTGATTCCGAAGCCGTTTGACCCGCGGGTGGTGCCGCGCGTGGCGATGCGCGTGGCGGAGGCGGCGATGAAGACGGGTGTGGCGCAGCTGAAGATCGAGGACTTGAAAGAGTACGAAAAGAGCGTAGCAAAGCGCATTAAAAAATAAAAAAATATAAAGAACAGGCGGCGGAGCCGCCGTCGCCGCCGGCAGCTTGCCGGTCGCAGTCCAGCGCGCGAACTGCGCTGGTCGAAGGCGGAGGGAGCGCGCAGGCGCGGCTCCCGGAGCCTTCGAAATGTAAGGTCGGCGAATGCCGACCGCAATGCAGCAGTACCGCTCGGCGGAGCGCGCGATCACTCAAAGAAGCAAAGCGCCTTTGAGTGATCGGTTCAGAGCGCGGAGCCGCCGCGAGGGGCGGCGACAGCGGATGGTAATTGCAGACGCAACCACGCGGACGCGAGAGCGTCCCCCGCGCCGCGAAGCGTCTAAGGTGCGGTGCGATTGTTTGCGGTGATGTGTCAGAGAGACAGGCAAGGCTGATTGAGCTTTGCTGCGGTTTTCGGTGGCCGTAAAGGTGATGGCGGCGGCAACGCGCTTACCGCCGGAAACAAAAATTCGCGTTGCTTATTTTTGATTCCGGCAAGCGCTTTTGCGCGGGTGGTACTGTTGCGGTTGCGGTCCGCATTCGCGGACCTTACATTTCGCTCCGCTTCGGACCCGCGCCTGCGCGGTCCTGCGCGAAGCGACCAGCGCTTCTCCGCTGGACCGAGCCCGGCAAACTGCCGGTGGCGACGCCGCTGCGCGGCTTTACTTTTTATTTATTTTTATTTGGGAAAGTTTTCAGCGACCAGCGCTTCTCCGCCGGACCGAGCTCGGCAAGCAGCCGGTGGCGACGCCGCTGCGCGGCTTTACTTTTTTATTTATTTTTATTTTGGGAGAGCTTTCATGGATATCATCGCCAACTGGATCTGGTCCGACGGCTCCGACGGCCGCGGCTACAATCTCTGCTCCATCTTCCGCCGCGATTTCCGTCTGGCCGCGCTGCCTGTCACCGCCCGCCTCGCCGTCACCGCCGACAGTTTCTACCGGCTCAAAGTCAACGGCCAATGGCTCAACGACGGCCCCTGCCGCAGCTGGCCCGGCCACTGTCAGTACGATGTTTACGATCTTGACGGCATCCTTCGTGCCGGAGCCAACCACATCGAAGCGGTCGTCCGCTATTTCGGCTGCGGCGATTTCCACCGCCTGCCGCAGCGCGCCGGTTTTCTCGCCCAGCTTGAAGCCGCCGACTCCGACGGCAACGTCACCGTAATCGGCACCGATACCGAGTGGGTCGCCGCCGAAATGCCCCAGCTGCGGCGCAACGTTCCCAAGATTTCGATCCAGCAGCCGCCTTTTGAGTGTTTCGACAACTCCGAGCCGGAAGCGCCGGTGTGGCGCAAGGCCGTGCTGGTCGCCCCGGCGGAGGGCGGCCCGTGGAAGGAGCTGAAGGAACGCGACTGCCGGCTGCTTTCCCGCCGCGAATTCCTGTTCCGGGATTTCGTATCGGCTCACCGGGTGATGCCGGCGTATTCCACGGTGGCGGTTGCGCCTCACGCGCTGCTGTTTCCCGGCGATACGACTGTCAATACCAGCGACGTGCTGCCGCTGCTGATCGCCTTTGAGATCGATTCGCCGCGCTGTCAGGAGGTGGTGATCGCGCGGGAAGGCGTGAATGTCTCCGTGAACGGACGCAGTGCGGACGGCGGAGCGTGGCACTTCAACGAAGGCGGCAATTTTGTGGTGCTCTCCCCGGAAAACCTGAACGGCCACTGCGCCCTTTACGGCATCGGCTTTCCGCCGGAATCCGGCCTGACCGCGGAAGCGGTCCGCGACGCGGTGCTGGTGCGTTTCCCGAAACTCGCCCGGCTCGCCCCCGACCGGCCGTTCTGTACGCTGAATGCGCAGTTTCAGCAGAGCGTCCGGGAGTTTCAGCCATTGGCCGCCGGGGCGCTGAAGTTGCCGGAGCGGGAAGCGTTCCTGAAGGAGTTCCCGCAGGCGGAACCGCTGGCCGCCGGGGCGCTGGTCGACGACGACGCCCACCTCTCTTTCGTGCTGCGCCGGGCGGAACCGGTGCAGCCGGGGGATGTGACCGATCCGGAATTCATCCTCTACCCGGACGACTGCTGCGCGGTGATCCGGCCGGTCGAAGGGCGCGACATTGAGTTGTGTTTCGACCTCGGCGAGCAGAACATCGGCTGCTGGAACTTTTCGCTGTTCGCCGCCGCCGGAACTGTCGTCGACGTGGCGGCGATCGAATACAAAACGCCGAACGGAGCATTGCAGCACACCGGGCCGGGCTGCCGCAATTCGATGCGCTATATCTGCCGCGAGGGGATCAACCGCTATACCGCGATGCAGCGGCGCAGCGGGCGCTACGTGTATGTGACGCTGCGGAACATGACCGCGCCGGTGCGCTTCCAGTCGTTCCGGCTGGTGGAGTCGACCTATCCGGTGGTTCCGGCCGGTTCCTTCCATTGCAGCGATCCCGCGATGAACCGGATCTATGAGATTTCGCAGCGGACTTTGAAGCTCTGCATGGAGGATACCTTCACCGACTGCCCGCTCTACGAACAGACGCTCTGGGTCGGGGACGCCCGCAGCGAATCGCTGTTCGCGATGTCCTCTTTCGGCGCATACGACCTGGTGCGCCGCTGCATCCGGCTGGCGGGGCAGTCGCTGGACGATATGCCGATGGTGCTCTCGCAGGTGCCGACCGGCTGGAGCTGCATTATCCCGGCATGGAGTTTCATGTGGAGCTATTCCGTCTACGACTACTGGTTCGAGACCGGAGACGAGGAGTTCCTGCGGGAAGTGTGGCCGATGGTGAAGAAGAATCTGGAGGGAGCCGCCGCCTGCGTCGATCCGGAGACGGGGCTTTTCTCCGCTCCCGACTGGAACTTCTTCGACTGGAACCGGACCGATTGCGGCCACCGCATCATGCTGTACAACTCCTTCTTCCATGCCGAGGCGCTGCGCACGGCGGCGGAACTCGCCCCGGTCGCCGGGGAGCCGGAGCTGGCCGAGGGCTGGCTGGCGCAGCGCCGCAACCTGATCGACGCGCTGAACCGGGTGTGGGACGCGCGGCGGCTGGCATGGCCGGATTCCATTCACGAGGACGGCACGCTCTCCGGAGACGTGAGCATCCATACCAGCATGCTGGCCGCGCTGTTCGATGCGGCGTGGCCCGAGCATCAGGCGGCGGTGCGCGCCAACACTGTGACGCCGCGCTCGGAACTGTTCAAGGTGGTTTCGCCCTTTGCGTTGTTCTACCTCTACGCGGCGTTGGAAAAGCTCGGGTTGCCGGGCGAGATTCTCGACGCGATCGGGCGCGACTACCGCCCGATGCTGGAAGTGGGCGCGACGACGGTGTGGGAAAACATTTCGCTGCACTTCAATCCCGACAGTGATTTCCCGACCCGGAGCCATTGTCACGCCTGGTCGGCGGCGCCGCTGTACTTCCTGCCGCGGCTGGCGCTGGGGATCATCCCCGCCGGGCCGGGCTGCCGCAAGATTCTGATTTCTCCGGTGGTGAATCGTTTCGAGTACGCCTCCGGCACCCGTCCCACGATCCACGGCCGGGTCGGGGTGCGCTGGAAAAAGCAGGGGCGCGAGCTTCATATTCAGGTGACGGCTCCGGCGGAGATCGAAGTCGAGTTTCTGCCCAACGACACGACTTTCGATTTTGAAGTGATCCTGAGCCGTTCGGCGGAGTGAGCCTACAGCCGTCCCGAATAGCAGCGGGTCGCGTTGTTCCAGCGGAGCTGTCCGTTTTCGGCGTACCGGTCGAACAGGGCGCCGAGTTCTTCCACGAAAGGCCGGTACTGCGGGGCATCGGGGCGCGGAGCGTAGGAGCTGGACAGATTGCGCCCGAGAAAGGTTTCCCGATCCATCCACAACGGATTCGGGAACTCCCGGCTCTCGAATTTTCCGGCGAAAAACTCCGAAACCGCCTCTTTCCCGGAACGGCTGGACTGGCCGGAGAAACCGGTGAAATCCGGGCAGTGCTTCCGGCAGATTTCCCGGCATTCCGCCATGAGCGGGTCTGTCTCGATCCGGCTGTTCCAGATCAGGATCACCGGACCGCCGCTCCGCAGGATGCGGCGGCACTCCTCCCGGAACTGCACCGGGTCGAACCAGTGGAACGCCTGTACCGCAAAGACCGCGTCGACGCTTCCCGCCGCCAGCGTGGTGCGTTCGGCGGCGCCGACGACGGAGACGAAGCCGGGCATTCCGCCCAGCTCGCGTTCCGCCTGCTTGCGCATATCGGCGTTGGGTTCGACTGCGTAAAGGCGGCGTATTCCCTGTTCCAGCAGCAGCCGCGCGAAAATGCCGGTGCCGGAACCGATTTCGGCGGCGACGGTGTCGGGTCCGACGCCGGGAAAGGTTTTCAGGCAGTCGAAAAGCGCCGCCGGGTAGCCGGGGCGGTAACGGCGGTAGACCTCGCCGAGGCCGGTGAATTTTTCAGTGTTGTCCTGCATGTGTATCGTCCTGTTCTGTTGTTTTTTCCAAAAAAACACTTTACGCCGTGAGGGACGCTCTCGCGCCCGCGTGGCTGCGTCTGCAATTAGGATGTGCTGTTGACGCCCCTCGCGGCGGCTCCGCGCGCTGAACCGATCACTCAAAGGCGCTTTGCTTCTTTGAATGATCGCACGCTCCGCCGGGTGGTACTGTTTCGGTTGCGGTCGGCATTCGCCGGCCTTACATTTCGAAGGTTCCGGGAGCCGCGCCTGCGCGCTCCCTCCGCCTTCGACCAGCGCTTCTCCGCCGGACCAAGCCCGGCAAGCTGCCGGTGGCGACGCCGCTGCGCGGCTGTTCTTTTTAAGTTTTATTTTTTCAGAGTTCGCGCCATTCGCGGTTGTCCAGAAACAGCATCCGGTTCGCTTCCGTCGGCCCGTCGCTGCCGGGCGCGTAGGTGACCAGCGGGCAGTCATGCTGCCAGTTTTCCAGCACCGGCGTAAACAGCTTCCAGCTTTCCGCGATTACGTCGCTGCGGATGAACAACGTCTGGTCGCCGAGCATCGCGTCCAGCAGCAGCCGCTCGTACGCTTCGAAGCTCTCCCCGCCCGGAAGTTCGGAGTAGCGGAAGTTCAAACTCAGGCCCCCCATGCAGAGCTTCGGGCCGGGCTGTTTGGCCTGGATCGTCAGCTCCATCCCCTCGTCCGGCTGCACTTTCAATACCAGCGTGTCCGGCTGCATGTCGCTCGCCTTGATCGGCGCGAAAATCGAGTGCGGAATCGTCTTGAACACGATCGCGATCTCGCTTTTACGTTTTGCCAGCTTCTTCCCGGAACGCAGGTAGAACGGCACTCCGCTCCACCGCCAGTTGTCGATCATCAGCTTGGCCGCCACATAGGTTTCCGTGGTCGAGTCCGGCTTGACTCCGGGTTCGTCAAGATATCCCTGATACTGGGCGCGTACCACCGAATCGTGCAGATGTTTGAGGTCGAAGGGACGGATCGACTGGATCAGCTTCACCTTTTCATCGCGCACCGCGTCCGCCGAAAACGAGCTGGGCATCTCCATCGCCGCCATCGCCAGCATTTCGAGCATGTGGTTCTGGAACATGTCGCGCAGCAGGCCGGACTGGTCGTAGTAGCCGGCCCGGTGCTCCACCCCGAGGGTTTCGGCGACGGTGAGCTGGATATGGTCGACGTAATGGCTGTTCCAGACCGGCTCGAAGATCAGGTTCGCGAAGCGGAGCATCATGATGTTCTGCACTGTGTCCTTGCCTAGATAGTGGTCGATCCGGTAGATCTGGTCCTCTTTGAGATAGCGGTGCAGCTGGATATCCAGTTCTTCGGCGGAGGCGGTGTCGCGGCCGAAAGGCTTTTCCAGCACCACGTGCCGCCACGAACTGCCGTCCTCCGGTTCGGTGAGCTGGCCGGTCGCGTAAAGCTGTTCGATGATGGCGGGATAGAGCGCCGCGGGCATCGCCAGATAGATGGTGCGGTTGGCGGGAAGTTCGCTGCCTTTTTCCAGCTCGTCGAGCCGTTGTCCGAGGGCGTGGTAGTTTTCGGCGCTGTTGTAATCCAGCTCATGATAGTGGATGCGCCGCAGGAATTCGTTCAGCTCCGCATCGGTGCCGCCGGTGAGTTCGGGGCGGATGTGGTCGCGGAAGCCGTCGTCGCTGTAGGCGGTGCGGGCGCAGCCGACGATCCGGGACTCCTCATGGAGCAGCCCGCGCCGGAACAGGTGGTACAGCGCCGGATAGAGTTTGCGCCTGGCGAGGTCGCCGGATGCGCCGAAGATGACCAGAGTTCCGGGGGCCGGGCTGACTTCGATGCAGAAATTGCCGCGCCAGTAGTTGCTTTCCAGCATAATTGATTCTCCTCAGAGGTTATCGACTGTCAATCATAGTTCTCCATATGCTTTAAAATAGCCGGATCGGCGTTTTTTTCAATGGTTTTACGGAATTATTTGCTCCCGGAACGGTTTGAATCTTGAAAACCTTCCCGGCCGGTGGTATTTTTCAGCCTGTATGTTTACGATGAGGAACGGTATGCTGAAACGGTTGTTGACGGGAATCTCGCTTCTGCTGCTGGCCGGCTGCGGCCCGCTTCCCGCCTGGCGTCTGCCCGCGTCCGCTCCTGCGGAAGAGCAAATGCCGGAGGCGGAGGCGACTCCCGCCCCCGGCCCCTCGGCGGCAGTGGAGGAAATACCGTTGCCCGTGACTCCGGCGGCTGTTCCGGTCCCGGAGCCGGAGGTGGAGGTGGAGGTGGAGCCGCCTCCGTCGCGCGCGGTGTTCCCGCTGGCGCAGGCGCTTCGGGAGGCGCGTTACAACCTGCTGGAGATCCAGACGGTCGAATCGCTGCAGGAGCTGGCCGGCGAACACGTCGAAAACCGCAAACTGCTGCTGCTGCCCGATATCATCTCTTCCTTGCGGAGCACTCCGGCGCAATACTGGCCGGACGGCGACCCGCGTCTGCGTTATCTCGACGATGCGATCGCCTATAATTATCTGTTGAGCCTCCCCGACAACGCGGATATGGCGCGGGCGAGGAACAGCCGGGCGGGGCAGTTGCTGGATTATTCCCAACTGGCGCTCTGGTCGCGGCTGACGGCGGTGCGCGAAGCGATCGGACTGGAGGACGAGGCGCGGCTTCCCGACCTGCGCCGGGAGGAAAACTCGCTGCTGATGGAGTTGCGCCTTGCAACCGGTTTGCCGACGGCGGAGTTGGAAAAGATCGATTTTTCCACGCTGGCCGAGGTCCGGCCCGTGGCGGCGGAGCCGGCGGCGCTCCAGCGGTACGCGGCGATGAACCGGTCGGAATCGGCGGGGACATCGTTTTCGGCGTCGTTCCCGGAACTGGTCCGGAAGCTCTACCGGTTCGACCGGGCCGCCGAACTGCTGCTGGCGGAGTCGCTGTTCCGGCTGCCGCGCAAGCTCGACGGCCTGCGGCTGAACGATCCGGCGGCGGACCTGCGCGGGATTGCGGCGCTGGCCTGTGCTGTCGGAGCCGCGTTCGAGGTGGAACTGGACTGGCGGAGCCTGAACCGCGCCTACGACGAATACCGGCTGCACTCGCTTGCCGCGGAAGTCGATCCCGCCAACCGCACTGCCCGGATCAAGGCGAACGAGGCGCGGCTGGCGTGGCGGCTGGCATGGTACCGGCTGCTGACCGACCTGGGCGTGCCGGATATCACCGGCGCATTGCCGGAACACTTCCCCGAGCCCGGCGGCGAGGTGAAACGCGAATCGCGCCTGCTGGAACTGCTCGACCGGCAGCAGCCGTAGGCTTTTACAACATTCTTTCGAGAAATTCTGTGATTTATTCGAGTTTGGATCAATCTGGATCATTTTTTGTTGCACTTTTCCTCATTTCCTTTCCTCCGCT
>ERZ1026844.1941-NODE-1941-length-11690-cov-4.214353_pt1 | contig 11690 bp, 11 predicted proteins | sample MGYA00380152_ERZ1026844 | MGnify/ENA primary metagenome ERZ1026844 (study PRJEB33269, sample SAMEA4719788) | human gut metagenome | biome: human-associated habitat; feature: organic feature; material: feces | place: Cameroon | collected 2013-10 ... | reverse complement strand
AGTTAAGAGTGGAGGAAAGGGCTGCGCCCTTTGACCTGCTTTTCAACTATTAACTATTAACTGACCACTGATCACTGATCACTGATCACTGAAACGCGGGCTGCCGGACTGGACAGACCAGTCGGACCAGTCGGACGGGCGCGGACGGCGGAGCGATGAGCGAGGTCGCCACTGACCACTGACCACTGATCACTCTTAATTCTTAACTCTTAACTCTTAACTAATTGAAAGGTGAAAAAATGCTTGGAATTGAAGACAGGCAGGGAATACAATTCCTGAAATGGATGGCGGAAACCGATGGCGGCATGGCGGCATTGGAAGTCATTGACCGGATTTGTCTGCGCGGGGAAATCGCATATCAGCCGGGGAATCCGCCCGGAATGACAGAGTTCCGGTGCGGATGCCAGCAGGTCGGGAAGTGCATTCATGATCTGATTGATACTCCCGTTGACTGGGAGGCGGTCGCCAAGGCCGAAAAAGAGTTGGAACAACAACGAAAGGAGCAGAAAGAATATGAGTTATGAGCTGAAAGAGAATGACGTGCTGCGGGACGGCGTAAAAATCGCCACGGTCGTAAACGGGGAAATTGTCATGGAAGAAGGTTATGAGCAATACCGGATGGCAGCAGGAAACTTTATAAGGCAGGACAGCAAGATTGCGAGATTGCGAGACTGCGATGGGGTGAAAGGGCAAGATGGCGAGATGACGCGCGCAGATCAGGAAAGACCGGGAATTGCGGAGGCGCCGGAGAAGATTACAACGGTGCGGCAGCTGGTCACGGCAATGCAACCGCATATTGCGGAGCCTTGTCCGGCGTTTTCTCCGTTCTGGGGAGACAAGACGCCGGAAGTCAACGACTGGATACAGGATCATGACGATGTGCGCAGGATGGTCTTGAAGAAACACAATGAGAGATAGCGAGACTTGAATCAGTTAAGAGTTAAGAGTGAAACAGTTAAGAGTGGAGGAAAGGGAAGAATCCCTTTCACCCTCTTTACTGACCACTGATCACTGATCACTAAATAATAATTGAAAGGAAGAAAGTATGAGTGATTTGATTGACGGGGAACTTCCGGCGGAGAATGCGGAGATTCAGGCTGGAGACAATGGGGAAATCCAGGCAGGCAAGGACGGCGGAGCCGGAGGTGGCGGAGAGGGAAGTATTACCGATTGGCGGGAAAGTCTGCCGGAAGAAATCCGGGGGGATGCATCGCTTGCAAAGTTCAAGAATCTGGAGGATTTTGCAAAATCTTACAAAAGCATGGAGACGCTGATCGGCAAAAAGACGGTCGGGTTGCCGGATCAGAATTCCAGTGAAGAAGACTGGAACCGCTTTTACAATCAGCTCGGACGTCCCGACACAGCGGAAAAGTATGTAGTCAAACGTGCAGATTCAGTCCCGGAGGAGATGCGCGATCCGGAGGGCACCAAGTCGTTCCTGGCCACTGCTCACAAGCTGGGATTGACACAGAAGCAGGTGGAAGGGCTGTTCGCGGAATACGATCGGCAGGTCACGGCGGGACTGGCGGCGGAACAGCAGCGCCGGGAAGCCGGTAAAGGAGAAGTGATAGCCCGTCTTACGGAACTTTACGGACGTGACGTGCAGGCGAATGTGGAACGTGCGGAACAGGCTCTGAATGTGATTGATCCTGACAACAAGATTGATCGCGGGAAGCTGAAAAACAATGTGGAAGTGATACAGCTGCTGAATGAGTTCGGCAAACGAGTGCTCGGAGATCAGCTGCAGCCGGTCAACAACGGCATGACAGGATTGGAAGAACAGATTGCCGATGTCATGTCAAATCCCGCATTTGCAAATCAGAATCATGTGGATCACGACCGGATTATGGCGCAGTATAAGATGCTCCAGCAGCAGAAATACGCCATGAAAACAAGACAGTAAGATAGTGGTCAGTGATTAGTGGTCAGTGAAAAGCAGGTCAAAGGGCGAAGCTCTGACCGCTGACCACTATCATAAATCATTTGAAAAAACGTTTTGGAAGATCGAAACGACGGACAATCGTATCCAGCACATGCGGGGATATTGATTTGCTGCCATGATCCGGCAAAGGGATGAAACCATATTCCGGGTGTTCAATCATAATCTGGTGACCGTTTCCTCTACCATTCCGGAAGGTAAAACGTTTGTCATATTCTTTTAATTTTTTTCTGACTTCACGCGATGTAAATGAAGGCATTCTTACGCCCCTTTACGCCAAAGCGGGACACAAAGACGCCGCAGGCAACTCATAAGCCTCATATACAGGCATACTTCTGCGAGTCAGTGTTTTCTTTTTTTCAGAGATCAGGATATTCATAATTGCATGTTGACCGACTTCTTCCCACTTTTTATAGCAGGACAGTGGAGCGGGTTTGAATATCTTGTCAATACAAGAATGTTCCAAAGCGTAGGCTATTTGCTCCGATGCCGCTTCACAGACTTCCCGGACCGCTTCATCTTTGGTGCTGCCGGTACCGACCAAGTCAAAATCCAGAATGTGCGCAACATACTCTTCCCCATCCCTGAACAGCAAGAGTTTCAATCCGGGGATGTTCTTTTTCTTCAAGACACACATAGTCATTCTCCTTCTTCCTTAATTAAGATACTACATAAAGAGACAAGCGTCAAACAAAAACGTTCAGAAAACAGGTCTTCCAGGACAAAAAACAAGAAAAATATCCGAAAAAATGATAATCGGGGCTTGATTAAGTTTCATTTTCGGTACGGTAAGCCTGTAAAGGGACGGTTTCCGCTGTGCTCCTCCACGGCGGGACTGTCCGATGCTCATCAACAGCAGACCCGGACAGCAGCACAAAATCAAGAGACAATCTCTTGGGACAGATAGCAAGATAGCAAGATTGCGAGATTGCAAGATTGCGAGATAGTGGTTAGTGAATAGTTGTCAGCGGAGGAAAGGGAAGAATCCCTTTCACCCTCTTTACTGATCACTGATCACTGACCACTGATCACTCTGTCTACCATAGACCTCTTTGCGTGTGTGCCAATGGACAATCTCGCCTGACAAGCATGATTCAACCCATAACACACAAACCCAAAGGAGGCCACAATGGCTGAATTCAAAGAATGGTACATTGATACCTATCAGCAGAACGTCATGCACGCTCTGCAGCAGAAAGAATCCAAGCTCGAAAACACCGTTACGCATAAAAAATGCGAGGGTGAAAAGACCCGCTTCCATTACATCGGCACCCGCGACATGGAAGAAATCACCGAAGAATTCGGCGATACCAAACTCACAAAATCCGATTTCGATACCCGCTGGGCGTATCAGAAACTCTACGGAGACGCATTCTATACAGACGTCGACGACATCGAAAACGCATTCACCGATCCCACGTCCGACATGACCAGATCGGGCGTATTCGCCGCAAACCGCTGCAAAGACCGCTGTATCCTGAATGCTCTCGGAGCCAATGCCATGACAGGGCATGATGCGGATATTCCCGTGGCATTTCCGAGCTCGCAGATTCTGGACATTCAGACAGGCAGTCCCGCCGCCGCGGCGGCAAATCAGGGGTTGAACCTGACGAAGCTGAAAGACGCGGCGTGCTGGTTTGATGGACTGGAACTTGATCCGGACGATACCCGTTACATGCTCATCACCGCAAAACAGAAGCGTCAGCTGCTGGACAGCGTTGAGCTTACCAGCCGCGATTACACGCCGGTGCTTGCGCTGTATGAGAACCGGATCGACACCTTCCTCGGATTCAAGTTCATCATGATCAATCTTCTGCCGATCGAATCCGGCATTCGCACCTGCTGGGCATATACAAAGAATTCGGTCGGATTTGTCCCCGGCAAAGGACTGACCGTGAAATCCGGAGAAGTCGCGTTGAAGAACTTCAACCGTGTTACGCAGCTCAAAATCAAACACGGGGCGGTCCGCATCCTGGACAAGGGCGTGCTGCAAGTCCCCTGCGCGGAGTAAGATTGCAAGATTGCAAGATTGCGAAGTGGGGAACGCGGGCTGTCGGACTGGACAGACCGGTCGGACAAGTCGGACGGGCGGCGGAGCGATGAGCGAGGCCGCCACTAACCACTGACCACTGATCACTAAATAATAACTGAAGGGAAGAAAAATGACTACTTACAAAACTGATGCATTTCAGGATACATCCAAGATCAAACCGAGACTGCTGAACAGTCTGCTGACCGCCGGACATCTCCGGTGTGCAGTGTGCAAGGTGACAATGTCCGCAGCGGGAGCGTCCGGCGATGTGATCGAGATCTGCAAACTGCCGCCGGAAAGCCGTGTTGTGCAGTCTCTCTGCAAGGTCGAGGGAACAACGGCGCTGACGGTCAATTATCCGGCGGACACCGTGAAAACGGAAACACTGCTTACCGCCACGTTAAGCGGCGCGGTTGCAAAAGATACCACACTGACATTCACCGTGGTGTATGCGGTGAGAGGGTAAAGCAAGATTGCGAGACTTGAATCAGTTAAGAGTTAAGAGTGAAATAGTTAAGAGTGGAGGAAAGGGCTGCGCCCTTTGACCCATTTTTCAGTGATCAGTGATTAGTGAATAGTGATCAGTGAAGGAAAGGGCTGCGCCCTTTGACCCGCTGGCCACTGACCACTGACCACTAATCACTGACCACTGAAACTCTTAACTATTAACTATTAACTATTAACTATTAACTGAAAAGATGAGAAGCAAGATCGATTTATACAATCAGGCGCTGGGACGGCTGGGAGTCAAATCCCTGGTCGGTCCGGACGATGAAAAGGATACCGCAGTGTTCTGTGAGCGTTTTTATATTCCTGCGGTGGAAGAAGTGCTGGACTCCAATCACTTTGCATGTTCCGTGACACGGGCAAGTCTGGCGCGTCTGGACGAAACGCCGGTCTATGGCTTCAAATACGCTTATGCCCTGCCGGGTGATTTTCTGCATCTGGTGCAGATGGAAAAAGACGTGCCTTTCTGCATCGAGTCCGGCAACCGGCTGCTGTGCAATCTGGAACAGTGCAACGTAAGCTACGTCAAACGGATTACGAACCCGGCGGAATTCTCCTCCTGGGTGGCGGAGTGCATCGTGCTGGTGCTGGCATCCAAGGTCGCAGCCGCAATTTCCGACAGTCCGGCGCTGTCTGAAAAGATGCTTCAGGAATACCTGCAAGTCGCGTTGCCGAAGGCGAGAACCGCAGACACGAAGCAGGCGCATGTTTTCCACGGCAATCCATACTGGGAACAGATAGCGAGATAGCGGGATAGTGGTCAGTGGTTAGTGGATAGTTGTCAGTGGAGGAAAGGGCTGCGCCCTTTGACCCATTTTTCAGTGATCAGTGAATAGTGAATAGTGATCAGTGAAGGAAAGGGCTGCCGCCCTTTGACCCACTGGCCACTGACCACTGACCACTGATCACTAAATAACTCTTAACTTTTAACTCTTAACTTTTAACTGAAACTATGGGTGTAATTGTCAATTTCAATGCGGGGGAACTGACTCCGAAACTGCGTTACCGTTGTGATCTCGACAAGTATCAGAACGGCGCCGCAAGGCTGGAGAACTTTACCGTCATGCCGCAGGGCGGGCTGGAAAACCGTCCGGGGCTGGAATATATCGCGGAGGCAAAGAGTTCCGCCGCCCCGGTGCGGCTGATTCCGTTCGAGTTTTCCGCGACGGACACGGCAATCCTTGAATTCGGCGCGCAATATATCCGGATACGGAAATCGGACGGGACACTGTTACAGGACGTTGTTACGCCTTATTCCTCTGAAAACCTGCGGGGGCTGCGTTATACGCAGATGGGCGATATTGTCTTTCTCGTGCATGGGTCCTATCCTCCGGCACGGCTGATGCGTTACGGCAGTATGGACTGGCGTTATGAGGCGATCAGCTGGAAATTCGCAGCGTATAAGGATGAAGAAAGCGGAATTGACCTGACTCCAAGCGGCACAACAGGAAACATCACGCTGACGGCATCCGAAGCAATTTTCGACGTCCGGTGCGACGATATGCTGATGCACATCAAACATCCGAAACAGAGCAGCAGCCTGTATCATGAATTCGAGGACAACGGAGAATCCGACACGATCGCCGCCGGTGGAGACTGGACCTTGAAAACGACCGGCGGATGGCACGGACGGCTGAAACTGATGCGGAGCTTCGACAACGGCGAGACGTGGATCGAATACCGGAGCTACGTCAGATCACAGGACGTCAACGTGGATTCGGAAGGCACGGAGGCGCGGGAGAACGTGCTTTACAAAATGGTGATGGAAAACTGGTCCACACCGGAAAGCGGTGTCAGCTACAAATGTTCCGCGACGCTGACGATGAAGAAATACTGGATCGACGGGATCGTAAAGCTGCACAGGACAAACGGCAAAACGGATACCGTGACGGCAAGTGTGATTCAGGAGCTGGGCGGAACCGGCAAGACGCAGGATTTCGCTTTCTCCTCCTGGAACGGGCAGGACGGTTATCCCGCATGCGTCAATTTCTACAATGACCGTCTCGGCTTCGCAAATACGAAAGCGCAGCCGCAAACCGTCTGGATGTCGAAAGTCGGGGACTATTACAATTTCGAGCAGGGAGACAATGCCGACGACGCCCTTGTGATCACGCTGCAAAGCGCAGAAGTAAACTCAATCAGCTGGATGATTCCCTACAGGACGATCATGATCGGGACAAAGTCGGCGGAAGGGATTCTGTCGCCGGTGGACAGCAGTGAACCGTTGAGCGCATCCAACCGGCAGTACGAGAGCAAGACCGCGTTCGGCTCCTCCGATCTTCCGGCATTTCTGGTGAATGACTGCATTGTTTTCCTGCAGCGGGGCGGAGAACATCTGCGGGAATTGTCATATGACGCCGTGACTGAATGGTATAATGCGCCTGACATGACTCTGCTTGCGGAACATATTCTTGTCGGCGGGGCGTTGGAAACCGCGTTCCGGAGCCTGCCGTTTCCCTGCATCTATTTTGTGCGCGGAGACGGACAGCTGATCGGTTTCACTTATGAACGGTCGCAGAATGTCCACGCATGGCACAGATACATTACGGCGGGGGCGTTTGAAAGCGTGGCGGTGGTTTCCAACGATCAGACGGATGAGGTGTGGGTATCCGTGAAACGCGGGGAAAAGCGTTACATCGAACGGTTCTTCCGGCGGGATATCACGGACGTAACGGATTCCATGTTCCTCGACTGCGCATCTTACGGCACGTCCGGGCTGGAACGTTTCGCAGGAAAAACCGTGTCCGTGCTGGCGGACGGGAAATGGTTCGAGAATCTGGAAGTGACCGCCGCCGGAACCGTGATGCTGCCGATCACGGCGGAAAAGGCGCTGGTCGGACTGCCGTATGTGTCACGGTATGAGAGTATGCCGATTGAATATGTCAGCCAGGGGGCGACGACAGGATTGAAGAAAAAGGCGAACAAGGTCATTCTGAAATACCGCGACAGCCTCGGAGGGCGTGCGGGATTTTCAACATCGGATCTTGAGCAGATCGACCAGCGCAAAACATATCATCAGATGAATCACGTTCCTCCGCTTCAGACCGGCAGCTACACAATGCGCGTCGGAACGGAGTTCACCGACGAGGAAAGCGTGATCGTGGAGCAGAATGCGCCGTATCCGCTGTCACTGCTTGGGATTGTGCATAACCTTACGGTTAGTTAAGAGTTAAGAGTTAAGAGTGGGTGAGAGATTGCGAGATAGTGGTCAGTGGTCAGTGGTGGAAAGGGTTGCACCCTTTCACCCGCTTTTACTGATCACTAATCACTGATCACTGGTCACTGAAAGGAGAACTATGGAGTGCAGGCTGTTCAATGAAAGAGACCGGGAACTGCTGGCGGAATGGATCGGGGAACGGACCGGCATCGGATTTCCGCGTGAACTGGTTCCCGCGACAGGGATTGCCGTATTGGAAGAAGGCAGGACGCTGGCGCTGATCAGTGTTTATCTGGAGAAGACCACGGCGGTCGCCGTATTGGGTTTTACCGCGGCAAATGCGGAAAACACCAAGGCGGAATCGGCGGAGTCTCTGGGACTGGGAATCCGGACCACACTGGATTATGTGCGAAGTCTGGGAGTGAAGCATTGCATCGGAGTCTACGGCAATGACGGCTTGAACCGTCTGCTGGACCGGATCGGGTTCCAGACCGCAGACCGGGATGTGACGCAGAAATACATTTATCTTAGTTAAGAGTTAAGAGTGAAATAGTTAAGAGTGGAGGAAAGGGAAGAATCCCTTTCACCCTCTTTACTGATCACTGACCACTGGAAAGGAAGAACAAGAAACAGGGAACAAGGAAGTAAGAAGGAATGTGGCGAGATACTGACCACTGAAACTCTTAACTCTTAACTCTTAACTCTTAACTAACGACTGGTCACTAAAAAGGAAGGAGAATGACGGATGGCAATATCGTTATCTACAGCATTAGCAGTATCTACTGCTGTATCGGTTGTCGGTGCTCTTGCAGGAGCTACGACTGCAATTGTCGGCGGTGTGCAAAGTTATCAAAGCAATAAGGCACAACAGAAAAATGCCGAGGCGATGGCGCAGCAAGAACGTGCAAATGCAGAGCGTGCACGTCAGGCGGCGAATGAAGAGGCGCGCGGAATCGAAATGCAGCAGGCAGCGGAAGAACGGACACAGCGTCGGAAGAATGCGGCTCTGCTCGCCCGCAACCGTGCACGTATCGGAGCATCCGGCATTGCCTATTCCGGATCAACACTGCTGAATGAAATCGACAATGCCATGAATATGGAACTGGATATTCAGAATCAGCGGATCGATGCGTTGAATCAAATGCAGAACAAACGTTATCAGGGGCATCTACTTTCCGTTCAGAGTGAGAACAAGGCAACTTCATATGATTTTACTGCGAATCAGTATAAAAATAATAATAAATGGGTATGGGCGGAAACAAGCGGCAATGTGCTTTCTTCGACATTGAAAGCGGCAGGTTCTGTTGCTGGCAATCTTTATGTCAGCAATGCTTTTTCCAGCGGTGGGGGCAACTTCTACAATACGAACACGGGTTACAGTGTTACCAATAAACCTTCTCTTCTGGTGGGGTGACAGATGAAGCTGGAACAGTATAAGGCGGCTTATGTTCCGCAAAGCGGGTCTTTGAACGTGCCTTCGCAGGTGGCGGCGGTGTCCACGCAGAATGTGCCGGGTCCCGATTTCGGGAAGATCGGCGGCGCCGTGAACAAGGCTGTTGACGCCGCCGGAAAGATACTGGACGTCTACAACCGCGTGCAGGAAGAGAAGTGCCAGATCGCGGCATATGAGATTACAAGCCAGTTAAGCGCGGAACTGCGGGATTTTCAGGTAACAACGGACGAGGAGAGCGATCAGGAAAAACTGGATCTGATCCGGGACAAGTATTTCCGGAGAGTCGATGACGTCAAGGAACTGTCCGGCAAAGGGCGCGACCTGCTGCTGCGGAATATGGAAAATATGCTTGCGGTCAACGATATCAATGTGAAAGGTTCACGCGCAAAGCTCATTGACAGCCAGCATACCGGACTGCAGAAAAGCCTGATGCAGGATGCGATCAGGAACGGCGATCTGGAGGGGGCGCAGGGCAATTATGACGCTCTCGCCGCAAAAGGCGTCGCGCTTCCGGCATGGGATATTGTGAAATCGCAGACAGTCTATTACAACAATATGGCGGCATTGAGTGAAATGCCGTCGCAGAAGCTGTATGAGGAAAACCTCTTCGCAACGGAACAGCTGCGAAGCGGGAAGGAGATCGACGGCATGAGCCGGTCGGATTCTCTTCTGTACGCAAAGCAGACGCATGCCGTGCTTGCGGACCGGAACCGGAATGACATTCTGCTTTACGGCGATCTGATGCGGCAGAAAAAAATCACGTTTGCGGAACTGAAAGACAAGCACGGCGCCGGAGAACTTACGGATTCCGCGTTTGAAACGCTGCGGCGCGACGCCGCCAACGCCGACTACAAAACGCTGATACTGGAAGCGGACGCAGTTCTGACTGCCGCCGCATCCGGCGAGGTATCCGAAGCCGACGCCGCCGGCGCAATGGTTCTGCTGCGGAATGAGATCGATGAGAAAAGCAAGCTCGGCTTATTCGAAGCAGAGGAAGCCAAAAAGTTCCTGAATGCCGTGGACAGGAAGGATTTGTCTCTGTTAAGACAGGAAATGGAACGGGTCAAAGCTGTGGAGAAATCCGGACGCGAGTCTTTGAAGTGGAAAGTCTACCGGACGGAATGGAGCTCCAATGAATCGGAGCGCAGAGAACAGCGCAAGGCGATAGAGACAGAAATATTGAATCATCCGCTGTTATCCAGAGAAGGCAAAATGTCACTGCTGGATATCGTGGCGAGCCGGATCAAGGATCATGACAATCCGTCCTCCTACAAACACAGTTTCGTCTATCAGAACGCAATGGCGCGGCTTGCAGGCATGAAAGGAGATTTCACAAGCTATGCGGAGCCCGCCAGGCGCAAATTGACAAATCTGTGGATTGCCCCAAGTGCGTCGGCAGCGGAAAAAGACGTCACGGTCGGAAACTATGAAATGATGAAGCTGAAGCTGGATGACTTCATCAGGAACAATCCGGACGCCTCTCCGGAGGCTGTGAATAAATTCATCGACGAAACCAAAGCATTCATCAATCAGCAGGCGGTGCAGGATCTGGTTGCGGCATGGTTGAAAGTGGAAATACCGAATACAGGATTCAAGACGGGGGGTCTGCCTGCCGGTACAGTCAGGGACGGATGGAAATTCAAGGGCGGTGATCCCAAAGACAGAAACAACTGGGAAAAGGCACAATAAGATGAATGAGACGAATGAGATGAACAGGACAGAGGAAAACGTCCAGCATGGTCCCTGGGAAGAATATCAGCGGGAAAGCCCTTTACAGCCGAACAAGAAGAACTGGGCGGCGCTGCGGGAGTCTTTCCGCAGTGATCCGCTGGCATTTGTCGACGATCCGCAGACACGGACGGACATGGCTTTTCACATTTCCATGCAGGAGAATCCGGAGCTGGAAAAGAAGAAATGGGCGCTTGCCGCATATTATGCACGAATGCGGAAAGAGGACATCCGTTTCGCCTACGGGAATCTGGATGCGCTGATCGAGCATTATGAAGGAAAGAAAATGACGCCCGAAGCGGCATACAGCAGCGTGGCGGAAATCCTGAACCCGAAGCAGCCGGGAGAGGGCGGCACGTCCAATGTCCTGAAAGCCATGGGCGCGGGTCCGATGAGAACCCTTTCCAATCTTTTCTTCACGGTCGTGAAAGCCGCCGCGAACGATCCCGGGCGGGATGCGGTCAATAAGATGTTCCTGGATGAAAAGGGGAAAGCCGCCTATGATTCCGGGGTGGAGTCTTTCAACCGCGGAATGGACAAGCTGCATGAAGAATCCGCCGGTTACTACAAGGACGTCGCTGAGCAGAATACCGGCGCCGCCCTTGAGGAGGACTGGTTCGGCAGGTGGAACAACGGGCGGTGGCTGGTGAACGCGGGGAAGTTCCTTGCCATTCAGGCGCCGCAGCAGGCGCTTCAGATCGGCGCGGCTTACTATATGGGGCCCCTCGGCTTCACCATGGCGCTCGGCGGCAGTTCCGGAATCGACAAGTATTACGATCTGAAATGGGATTCGAACCTGTCGGATGAGCAGCGCATGAAAAACGCCATGCTTACCGGCTTCATCAACTCCGGCGCGGCATGGCTCACGGCGGGG
>ERZ1026844.1938-NODE-1938-length-11707-cov-13.682715_pt1 | contig 11707 bp, 9 predicted proteins | sample MGYA00380152_ERZ1026844 | MGnify/ENA primary metagenome ERZ1026844 (study PRJEB33269, sample SAMEA4719788) | human gut metagenome | biome: human-associated habitat; feature: organic feature; material: feces | place: Cameroon | collected 2013-10 ... | reverse complement strand
GGGCTTTGAAGGTCTGGGGGCGGGAGCCAGTCGGGAGAGTGAGACGGAAGGACCAGAGGGCGCAGGTGCAGCGGTTGTCGCGGCTGCCGTATTTGCCGTCGCCGAGCAGTGGGAAGCCGCGCGAGGCGAACTGCACGCGGATCTGGTGGGTGCGCCCGGTCTGCAGGCGGACCCGCGCGAGGCTCAGCCCCTCCGCCTCCGCCAGGATCTCATAGCTGAGCACCGCTTTTTTGACGCCGCCGCGCGGCCGGCGCACGACATAGGTCTTGTTTTTCACCCGGTCGTGGAACAGAAGATCCTCCAGCGTGCCGCTTGTTTCCTCCGGGCAGCCGGTCAGCACGGCGAGATAGGTCTTCTGCATGCCGCCCTCGCCCATGCTTTGGGTGAGGCGCGCGGCCTCCTTTGCCGTCTTTGCATAGACCATCACGCCGCCGACCGCCTGGTCGAGCCGGTGGACGGGGTAGACCTCGCAGCCCAGCTGCGCGGCAAGCAGCTGCGGCAGTGCCTGCGCATCCGTCCCCTGCGCCGCAATGCCCACGGGCTTGACGCAGACAACGGAGGTTTTTGTTTCCTGCAGAATTTCGATCATTCGTGTCCCCTCACTTTTCTGCTATTTTAACAGAAAAATACACACCGCGCAACAGCTTGCATTCTGCCGCGCGCTCCGATATAATACAAGAACATCACGCAGAAACGGAGCACCGATCATGACGACAGAGCAATACCGGACGCGGTCCGGACTTTCCATCTTTCTCTCCTTTTTCAGGCCGCACCGGGGCCTGTTTTTTCTCGACCTGGCCTGCGCGCTGGTCGTGGCGCTGATCGATCTGGCTTACCCGATCGTCTCGCGCTACGCGATGCGGACGCTGCTGCCGCAGAACGCCTACCGCGCGTTTTTCACGGTGATGCTGGTCGTGGTGGCGGCGTACGCGGTGCGCGCGCTGCTCTATTTTGTCATCACCTACTGGGGCCATACGTTCGGCATCCGCGTGGAGGCCGATATCCGCGCGGCACTCTTCAGTCATATGCAGGAGCTGGGCTTCGAGTTTTTTGACCGCAACCGCACCGGCCAGCTCATGAGCCGGATGACGACGGATCTGTTTGAGATCACCGAGCTTGCCCACCACGGGCCGGAGGACCTGTTCATCTCGTTCGTGACCATCGTCGGCGCGCTGGCCGTCATGGCGACGATCGAATGGCGGCTGACGCTGGTCGTGGCCGTGATGATCCCGGTGTTCATCCTTGTGAGCTTCTCGCGCCGCAAGGCCATGCGGACGGCCTCCCGCCGCGTCAAGAAAAAGACAGCGGTTATCAACGCCGACATCGAATCCGCGCTTTCCGGCATCCGCACGGCCAAGGCCTTCGCCAACGAGCCGGTGGAGGCCGAGAAATTCACCCGCTCGAACGACACCTACAAGACCTCCAAGAAGCAGTTCCACAAGGAAATGGGCATTTTTATGGGCACGATGGAGTTCTTTACGACCTCGCTGTCCGTCGCGGTCGTCGCGGTGGGCGGTCTGCTCATCATGCAGGGGCAGATGGACACCGTCGACCTGCTGACGTTCACGCTCTATATTGCCTCCTTCGTCACGCCCATCCGCAAGCTCGCCAACTTCTCCGAGCTGTACGCCAACGGCACGGCAGGCTTTGAGCGCTTTCTGGAGATCATGCGCACGGAGCCGGAGCTTCGCGACGCACCGGACGCCGTCGACCTCGGCCGTCCGCGCGGCGAGATCGGCGTGAATGACGTGAGCTTCAGCTACGAGGGCGATCTGGCCGTGCTGCACGATGTGTCGCTGCAGATCCCGGCCGGGCAGACCGTCGCCATCGTCGGTCCGTCCGGCGGCGGCAAGAGCACGCTCTGCCAGCTCATCCCACGCTTTTACGACGTCTCGTCCGGCAGCATCACCATCGACGGGCTGGACGTGCGCAGCGTGACGCAGCAGAGCCTGCGCCGCTCGATCGGCATCGTGCAGCAGGAGGTCTTCCTGTTCGCCGATTCCATCCTTGAGAACATCCGCTACGGCAAGCCCGACGCCGAGATGGACGAGATCGTCGAGGCGGCGAAGCGGGCCGAGATCTACGACGACATCATGGCCATGCCCGACGGCTTCGACACCTATGTCGGCGAGCGCGGCACGCTGCTCTCCGGCGGGCAGAAGCAGCGCATCGCCATCGCGCGGATCTTTCTCAAAAATCCGCCCATCCTCATTCTGGACGAGGCGACCAGCGCGCTTGACACGCTGACGGAATCGAAGATCCAGCACGCATTCGACGAGCTGGCAAAAAACCGCACCACGCTTATCATCGCGCACCGCCTGTCCACCATCCGCGCGGCCGGGGAGATCGTCGTCATCGCCGACGGCCGCATCGCCGAGCGCGGCTCGCACGCGCAGCTGCTGCAGCAGAACGGGCTGTACGCCGCGCTCTGCCGCACGCAGAATCTGCTCGGATGAATATTTTTGTTGTTTTTCTGCCAAACTGAGCAGCGCCCATGGCGCTGCTTTTTTGGCGTTTTTTCTATTGACAAATACCCACCCAGGGTATATAGTGAAAATACCCCGCAGGGGTATAAAGGAGGGATGCATATGCCAGAGCCGAAGCGATGTTCCTGCTGCGAAAAGCACACGCTGCGCGCCGAAGAAGAAAAAAAGAAGCTGCTCAACCGGCTGCGCCGCATTGAGGGCCAGGTCCGCGGGCTGCAGGCGATGGTGGAGTCCAACGCCTACTGCAACGATATCCTGACGCAGTCCGCCGCGGTCAACGCCGCCGTCAACGCCTTCAACCGCGAGCTGCTGGCTGAGCATCTGCGCACGTGCGTCGCGCGGGATCTGAAGGACGGCCACGACGAGATCGTGGATGAACTGGCCGCCACCCTGCAAAAGCTAATGAAGTGATCACAATATCCCAAGGAGGGAGTTCCATGCAGCAATTCACAGTGACCGGTATGCACTGCGCTGCCTGCAGCGCGAGTGTGGAAAAGGCGGTCAAAAAGGTCCCCGGCGTCGAGTCGTGCGCCGTGAGCCTGCTCACCAATTCCATGGGCATCGAAGGCACGGCCGCGCCCGACGCCATCATCCAGGCCGTGCAGAACGCGGGCTACGGCGCGAGCCTGCGCGGGCAGGAGGCCTCGCCGGCCGCCGCCGGCGCCGACGCGCTGGCGGACCACCAGACGCCGCATCTCAAAAAGCGGCTCATCGCGTCCGTGGCCTTCCTGCTCATTCTGATGTATTTCTCGATGGGCCACATGATGTGGGGCTGGCCGCTGCCAAGCTGGTTTGACGGCAACCACGTCGCCATGGGCCTTGTCCAGCTGCTGCTGGCCGGGATCGTCATGGTCATCAACCAGGAATTTTTCATCAGCGGCACGAAGAGCCTGCTGCGCGGCTCGCCGAACATGGATACGCTCGTCTCGCTCGGCGCGGCGGCCTCGTTCGGGTGGAGCGTGTACGCGCTGTTTGCCATGACGAACGCGCAGCTGCACGGCGGCAGCGAGGCGGCTATGGCGTATATGGACGAATTCTATTTTGAATCCGCCGCCATGATCCTGACGCTCATCACCGTCGGCAAGCTGCTCGAAGCAAGGTCCAAGGGCAAGACCACCGACGCGCTCAAGAGCCTCATGGCCCTCGCGCCGGAGACGGCGACCGTCATCCGCGACGGCAAAGAGGTGAAGATCCCCGCCGCGCAGGTCAAAAAGGGTGATATCTTTGTCGTCCGCCCCGGGCAGAGCATCCCGGTCGACGGCATCGTGCTGGACGGCGCGAGCGCCGTCAACGAAGCCGCCCTCACCGGCGAGAGCGTCCCGGTCGACAAGGCGCCCGGCGACGGCGTGTCGGCCGCGACGGTCAACTGCTCCGGCTTCCTGCGCTGCGAAGCCACCCGCGTCGGCGAGGACACCACGCTCAGCCAGATCATCCGCATGGTCTCCGACGCGGCGGCGACGAAGGCGCCGATCGCCAAGACGGCCGACAAGGTCGCGGGCGTGTTCGTCCCGGCGGTCATCTCGATCGCCGTCGTGACGACGATCGTGTGGCTGCTGATCGGGCGTGAATTCTCCTTCGCGCTGGCGCGCGGCATCTCCGTGCTCGTCATCAGCTGCCCGTGCGCGCTGGGTCTGGCCACGCCGGTGGCCATCATGGTCGGCAGCGGCGTGGGCGCGAAGAACGGCATCCTCTTCAAGACGGCCGCGAGCCTCGAGCACACGGGCCGCACGCGCATCGTCGCGCTCGACAAGACCGGCACCATCACCTCCGGCCAGCCGGAGGTCACGGATCTCATCCCCGCTTCCGGCGTGACGGAGCAGGAGCTGCTGCAGGCCGCCGTCTCACTCGAGGCCAAAAGCGAGCATCCGCTGGCCGCGGCCATCATGAAGCGCGGCGAGGAAGCCCAGATCCAGCCGGAGGCCGCGGAGGATTTCGCCGCCATCACCGGCAGCGGTCTGAAGGCGACGGTCCTTGGCGCGCAGCTGCTGGGCGGCAGCGTGCGGTATATGGCCTCGCAGCTGGCGCTGCCGCAGGAAATGGAAAAGCAGGCAGACGCGCTCTCGCAGGCAGGCAAGACGCCGCTGCTGTTCGCGAAAAACGGCAGGCTCCTCGGCCTCATCGCCGTGGCGGACGCCATCAAGCCGGAGAGCCCGGAGGCCATCCGCCAGCTGCGCGGCATGGGCATCCGCGTCGTCATGCTGACGGGCGACAACGCGCGCACGGCGGCGGCCATCGGCAAGCTCGCAGGCGTCGACGACGTCGTGGCGGGCGTGCTGCCCGGCGGCAAGGAGGCCGTCATCCGCGAGCTGCAGAAATACGGGCCTGTCGCCATGGTCGGCGACGGCATCAATGATGCACCCGCCCTCACCGCCGCCGATACCGGCATTGCCATCGGCGCGGGCGCCGACGTCGCCATCGACGCGGCGGACGTGGTGCTGATGAAAAGTACGCTTCTGGACGTTCCGGCCGCCATCCGGCTCAGCCGCGCGGCGCTGCGCAACATCCATGAGAATCTGTTCTGGGCTTTCATCTATAACGTTATCGGCATCCCGCTGGCGGCGGGCGTGTTCGTCGGGCTGGGTCTGACGCTGAACCCGATGTACGGCGCGGCCGCGATGAGCCTGTCCAGCTTCTGCGTGGTGTCGAACGCGCTGCGGCTGAATCTGTGCCGCCTGTACGACCCGAAGCACGATCACAAGGGAAATCTCCTGCCGGAGTTCCATCTGGCAGACCAAATGAAGGAGGAAGCAACTATGACAAAAACTCTGCATGTAAAAGGCATGATGTGCGGCCACTGCGAAGCGCGCGTCAAGAAGGCACTCGAGGCCGTGGACGGCGTGCAGTCCGCCGTGGCGGACCATACGGCCGGTACCGCCGTCGTGACGCTCACGAAGGACGTCGCAGCCGACGTGCTCAAGTCCGCCGTCGAGGCGCAGGACTACGAGGTCACGGGCGTGGAATGATGCCCACAGAAAAAGCGTGCAGTCCATAGGACTGCACGCTTTTTTCTTACAAGGGCCGGTCAGCTGCCCAGCTTTTCCTGCAGATACGCCTTCACCTTCGACGGCGGCATGCCGAGCGCGAAGCCGAACTCGCCGTAGAGCATCTCCTCGGCCATCTTCCAGCTGCGCAGCTCCGTAGAGCTGACGGTGCGGCGGCTGGCGGAGAGGGCCTGCTGCTTGTTGTGGAGCGTCCGGCACAGCCGCAGGAGGCGGACGCAGTCATGCTCCGAGAGGATCGCGCGGTAATACTCGCCCGCGGCGCGGCTGTCGGCGGGCACATCGTCCAGCGGCTCCAGCTCCGGCAGGCGCGGAAGAAGCCCTTCGAGCTCCGCGCGCGTCAGGACCGGCCGCATGACGGCCTTGCCGTCGACCGGCGTGTAGATCGTGCCGCCGTGGTAATACGGGCGCAGGCGGTAATACTCCCGGTTTTTATCCAGACCGGCAACTTTCAGCTTTCCGGCTTCCTCGACCTCGCACACGCCTTCTACGCCGTAAATAATATATTCGCCAACTGAAAACATAGGCTTCCTCCTTCTTTCCCGGATAAACACAACTTCTTACAAGTACAGTATAACAGACCCGGCAGAAAAAGTGTAAGCCTTTTTTTGATTTTTTCCGAAAAAAAGTGCCGCCCGGCAGGGCGGCACTCTCAGTCTTCCCGATATTGCAGCAGTGCGCGGCTGAGCGCGAGGATCTCCGGCTCATCCAGCGAGTTCCAGAACTCCACGGTCCCTGCCCCGCCCTGCGTGCGGAGCATGCCCGCGGCGGCGAGCCTGCGCCCCAGCTGCATGGCGACGCCGTGGCTGCCGTCCAGGATCTCCGGCCCGCGGCCGACGATCCGGCGGATCGCGCCGGTGAGGAACGGATAATGCGTGCAGCCGAGCACGATCGCGTCGACCGGGACCTTGAGGTACGGCCCGAGCTTATCGAACAGATACGCGTCAAGCGCCTCGCCGCGCAGCTCGCCGCGCTCGACGAACTCCATCAGCCCGCCGCAGGCCAGGCCGATGATCTCCGCCTGGTCGTCATACTGCGCCTTGAGCGCCTGAAATTTCTCCTGCCGGATGGTCATGGGCGTCGCCATGACGAGGATCCGGCCGCCGGGGTATTTCTCCACCGCGGGCTTGAGCGCGGGCTCGGTACCGATGACAGGGATATCGGGATACGCCTCACGCAGCTGCACGATGGCGGCGGACGTCGCCGTATTGCAGGCCACAACAAGCGCCTTGGCCCCCGCCTGCACGAGCTGCTCCGCCGCCGCACCGGCCAGCGCGCGGATCTCCGCCTCCGGCCGCACGCCGTAGGGCGCGTGGAGCGAGTCGCCGTAATACAGATAATTTTCCTGCGGCAGCAGCCGCACCGTCTCCCGCAGGACGCTGATCCCGCCGAGGCCGGAATCGAAAAAGGCGATCGGCCGATCCTGATTTTGCATGCTCACGCCTCCAGAAAGCGCACGATCTGCTCCAGATCGTATTCTCCGCCGTCCATGCTGATGCGCAGCGTCCGGTCCGGCGGGAGCGTCTCGGCCCATTCGTCGTAGAGCTCCTTCAGCTCGTACACGTACATGAGGTCCAGATCGTCCTCATACTCCCGCCCGCGCTGGTGCATATGCTCGATGATGGTGCTGACGGAGCAGTCGAGATAGAGATATTTGTCGATCGGCGGCATCAGCGAGGCGATGCCGTTTGCCAGCTTGCAGAGAATGCCGTATTCGTCCTGCGTCAGATCCTGCTGGCGCAGGCGGTATTTGGCGATGACCAGATTTTCCAGAAACGCGCGGTCAAAGAAAAAGAATTCCGGCTGTCCCTCGCCCGGCCGCCAGGCCGGATCGTCAAAATAGAGCGAAAGGAAGCTTACCTGCGAGTGGAACGACCAGCGTTTGGAATCGGAATAGTAGTCGTTGATGTAGGGGTTATCCTGCGGGCGCTCCTCATGGAAGGCCGCGCGCGGCCCCAGCCGGTCGATCAGCCGCCCGAGCAGCGTGGTCTTGCCGGCACCGACCGTACCGCAGATCGCAATATACTTCATCCCCGCTCGCCTCCTGTCCGCGCAAAATACTGTTCTATTCTACATCATCCATGCACTGGAAGCAAGCCGCAAAACTGCCGAAAAACACAAGGCTCCCCCTGCAGGGGCGCGGGCAGCCGGAGGCTGACCGAGAGGCTGCCGCAGATTTGCATAGAAAAGACCCAAACCGCAAATTCAGTTTGCGGTTTGGGTTTCATGGCAAATTTGCGACAACCTCTCAGTCTCGGCTGCGCCGAGCCAGCATCCCTACCCCTTTTGTCCCTTCGGGACATTTCCCCCTGATAGGGGGAATCGGCCCCTGGGAGGGGAGCCTGGGGATCAGCGGATCGATTCGAAGCGGCGGACGCCGCGGGTGGCGAGCCAGCGCTGGGTCAGGGCGTACAGCGCGGCGAGGAGCGCCAGCACCAGCGCCAGGAATACCGGCGTAGTCAGCACGATCGCCAGCAGCGCAAAATACACCGCGCCGACCGCCAGCACGAACCCCCACACGATCAGCATCGTGAGCACTACGCCCGCGCCCTGCTTGACCGCCTGCGTCTCATTGATCCAGTCAAGATTGCAGTGGCGCAGATCCTCCATCAGGCCAATATCGGCGCTCAACAGCACGAACAGGAGCTGGCAGGCCAGCAGCAGGATCACCTCCACCGCCGGAAGCCTCAGCACCAGCGCGCACACCAACATCATCAAAAGCGCAGGGCCGGCTGACAGGCTGTTGGAGAGGTTCAGCTTGGCCCGCAGGACCTTTTTCGTCGGGACCGGCATGGAACGCACGACCCAGTAGCTCTTGCCCTCCAGCGAGACGGAGGAGGCCGTGAAGAACACCATGCCGGAGACCAGCATCCCCGCCAGCAGCAGGATCGGCGCGAGCGCCTGCTTCAAAGCGGGCATCACCTGAAAAACTGTCAGGAGCTCCTGCCGCTTGACGACGGCCAGCACCGCCAGCGCCAGCTCAAACACCAGCCCGAGGCCCGCGTTCAGCATATAGCCCGAGCTGCTGGTCAGCCGGGCCAGCTCCCGCCGGTAGAGCGCCGCATCCTGCGACGAGGCGCGCATGGCCTTTTTCTCATATCTGACCCGGATCTGCCCGCGGTTGGTCGTGACGATGCGGATAAAGCTGCGCGCGAGCAGCACATAGGCCAGCGCGAACGGCAGGATGGTCCACAGAAGCGTCAGGCCCAGGCAGGCCAGGTTCCCCTCCGCCGCGGCTCTGCCCAGCCAGACGAGCGGCAGGGCCGCGCCGAGCGCGCCCGCAATGGCCTGGCCGTTCGCGGCCAGCTGGGTCACGTAGGTATTCATCCGGAAGCAGAACACGAAATACGCCAGCAGGAACACGACCGACAGCACCATGGTGATGACCGTCGTATTGCGCATGCGGCTCGTAAGCAGCGAAATGAGCCAGGCAAACAGGCAGCTCACCGCCAGCGCAAACAGCGGCAGCGCCAGCACGATCAGCACGAAGGCTGCGATCCCGGCGGCGTCCGGGCTGCCGAAGCGCAGCCACGCGGCAAAGACCGGCAGCGCCACGACAAGCTCGAACACGAAGTTCATGGCGAGCATCGCCGCCATGCGGCTGAGCAGGATCAGGCCAGGCCTGACCGGCATGGACAGCAGCAGCTCGTTGTCCTTCGCCTCAAACAGCTGGGATTTCGCCGTAAAGACGCTGCCGATGAACATGAGCGCAAAGGCCATGATCGCAAACATCGCAAAATACAGCCAGCCGAGCCCCGCGGGGAAGAACGCCTCCGCCAGCTGCGAGAACGAGGAATAGAACAGGAAGACGAACGCGCAGAAGCAGTAGAGCATCAGAAGCGCGTAGCCGACGGCCTTGCCCTTCGTCTGGCGGCCGCGCTTCCGGCTCTGCCCGGTAAAGGCGGCCAGCAGCGCCGCGAACCGGACGCGAAGCAGCGATTTAAGCATGTTTCTCACCCTCCAGCTCCAGGAATACGGCCTCGAGCGACTGGTCGCCCTTGACCTCGTCCATCGTGCCGGACGCGATCAGGCGGCCCTGCTTGATGATGGCGACCTTGTCGCAGAGCTTCTCCGCGACCTCCAGCACGTGCGTGGAGAAGAAGATCGCGCCGCCGCGGTCACAGTGCTCGCGCATGATGGTCTTGACCTGATAGGCCGCCGTCGGGTCCAGACCGACGAAGGGCTCATCCATGATGATGAGCTTCGGGTCGTGGAGCATGGCCGAGATAATGGCCAGCTTCTGCTTCATGCCGTGCGAATACGCCGAGATCGGCTGGGCCAGATCGCCGGTCAGGTCGAACAGGTCCGCGTATTTTTCGATCCGCGCCTCGCGGTCGGTCTTCGACACGCCGAAGATATCCGCCACGAAGTTCAGATATTTGACGCCGGAGAGGAATTCGTACAGGTCCGGGTTATCCGGAATGTAGGCCAGCTGCTGCTTGCAGCCGAGCGGATCGGCCTTGACGGACTTGCCGTCGATGTAGATCTCGCCCTGCTCAAACTGCAGGATCCCGGCGCAGCACTTGATCGTTGTGGTCTTGCCCGCGCCGTTGTGGCCGATAAAGCCGTAGATCTCGCCGGGCCGGATGTGCAGACTCAGATCGTCGACAGCTTTCTTTTCTCCATATGTTTTGCTCAGATGCTCGATTTTCAGCATCGGAAACACCCCTTTCTATGTGTGTACTCCTTTGGACGCACGATATCAGACAAAAGTTCCCGTGTGTCCAGGGTGTATCTGAAAACTGTCAACGCACCCGGACAGCGGGCCTTTTCACGCTGCCGGTCACATCAGCAGTTTTCAGATACACCCTGACCATTATATCAATTTTTTCCTGTTTGTACAGGCGAACTTTTTAGCAGTCTTGCCTATCGACTGCTAAAATTCACAGTCCGTTCATGAAAACATGCAGATTTGTTCACAGGCGGGGCTTATCATAAGACTCGTAAACAAGAGATGAGCGAGGCGCTCAGCTCCGGTTTCCCAAAACCATATATACAAGACTCAAGGAGGTCTTTTCCATGTTAGTCCCGTATGCACGTAAAAATCACACTGTTTCCAATTTCAATCCGTTCCACGACTTTGACGAGCTGGAGCGTGCCTTCTTCTCCGACAACGCCCTGAGCGAGTTCAAGACCGACATCCAGGAGGACGGCGACAACTTCGTCCTCGAGGCGGATCTGCCTGGCTTCAAGAAGGAGGACATCCATGTCGACGTGGCCGACGACCGTCTGACCGTCACCGCCGAGCGGCATTCCAACTTCGAAGACAAGGACAAGAAGAACAAATATGTCCGCTGCGAGCGCTCCTACGGCACCTACGCCAGAAGCTTTGATATCTCCGGCATCGACGCCAAGGCGATCAAGGCCGCGTACAGTGACGGCGTTTTGCGCGTGACGCTGCCGAAGCAGAAGGAGGTCCCCGCCTCGTCCAGACGGCTGGAGATCGAATGATCGACAGGTCCAAAGGGTCCTGCGCCACAGGCGCAGGGCCCTTTTTCTATGGAAACCAACGCCCCGCACGCAGGCCGCGTGCGGGGCGTTTTACTTGGTGCTTATTCTTCCTCGGTCTCGGGGAAATCTTCCTTCACGGCGGCTTCCGCGGACTTGTAGCGGCTGTAGGCCACGACAATGCGGCGGTTGGGCTCGGTGCCGGTGGAGAAGGTGGTCACGTCGGGATGATCCTGCAGGGCCGCGTGGATGACGTGGCGCTCATAGGCGTTCATCGGCTCGAGCGTGATGTTGCGGCGGTAGCGGGTGACCTTGCCGGCGACCTTCTGAGCCAGACGCTGCAGCGCCTGCTCGCGCTTGAGGCGATAGCTCTCAGCGTCGACATTGATGCGCACGCGCTTGTTCTGGCCGCGGTTGATGGCGTAGTTGGTCAGGTGCTGGATGGCGTCGAGCGTCTCGCCGCGGCGGCCGATAAGGATGCCGAGGTTGTCGCCCACGAGGTCAACGAGGTACGTGTCGTCGCTCTTTTTCATGGCGTGCGGCACGGCGTCGGAGCCCATGTGCTCCAGAAGGCCCTTGATGAAGGTCTCGATGCGCTCTTCAGTCGAGCCGGGCTCCGCGGGAGCGTAGACCTTCGGCTCTGCCGGGGCTGCGGGCTTTTCGGCCTGCTGCTGGCGGGGCTTGGAGTCGCGGCGCTCAGGCTTCGGGCCGCGGTTTTTGCCGCCGCGGTCCTGCCGGGGCTGCTGGGGTGCCTTGGGGGCAGCGGCGCGGGTC
>ERZ1026844.1937-NODE-1937-length-11718-cov-4.103833_pt1 | contig 11718 bp, 14 predicted proteins | sample MGYA00380152_ERZ1026844 | MGnify/ENA primary metagenome ERZ1026844 (study PRJEB33269, sample SAMEA4719788) | human gut metagenome | biome: human-associated habitat; feature: organic feature; material: feces | place: Cameroon | collected 2013-10 ... | reverse complement strand
TTTCCAGCGGACGTACTTTTATCTTCAAAATCCCCTGAACCGGTTCTGTTCCACACTCCAGCAGCACCGCAGTTCCTTCTTTTTCCTTTGGACTGCTGATGACCGCACGTATAAATTCTCTATTTAAAACTTCCTTCAGAAGCTTTTTTATTTCTTCCATATATATAACTCCATCCTGTCGTATGATACGACGGAAAATCTCTTTTCTTTCACTTTATCAATTCTTATTTTGCAGAATATTCCCGAAGATGTCAAGAGGTCAGACACCGGTTCCTGATGTCTGACCTCTCTTTCTTTCGTTATACGTAATACTGCTTTTTTTCCCATTCTTCCTGTTCCAGAAGAAATCCTTTCTCCCGGAGTGCAGCCTCGATCATATCCAGGGTTTCCTCACTGTCAGCCTCCACTACATGGTAATGATAATCTGAGGTAATATTCTTTAACGGACTGGATTTTCCCGTCTTGATATCATCTAAAAATTCCGCTGCCTTACGCCTGGAAGTAATATTCAGCTCCGCTTCCATATGTCCATAGACCCTGTGGTTTACCATGACATTTTTTACACTTCCTCCAAGATCCACAATAGAATATAATTCTTCTTCTACCTGGGCATCCGTATGCTTTACCTTAAATGTCCGCTGTACGGATGCATCCTCATTGAGAAGATAGCCCCTGTTAGTGGAAATGATCTCATGTCCTGCAGCACGGATCAGTGCAATATCCTGCACGATCACCTGACGGCTCACTGCATACTGTGCTGCCAGTGCTTTCCCGGATACAGGGACGGTGCTGTTCTTTATCTGATTTATAATGGCAGTTCTTCGTTCTGATCCTGTCATCATACCTCTTCCTTTCTACTACTGTGGTTTCTCTTCTTAATTTATAGCATGAAGATTTTTCATGGAAATGTCAAGTATCGGTGCAGAATGCGTCAATGCTCCACTGGAAATATAATCAACTCCAAGTGCTGTCAGTCTGCCGATATTTTCCTTTGTCACATTTCCTGAACACTCTGTCTCTGCTCTTCCGTCAATGATCCGGATTGCCTCGCTCATATCTTCCGTTGACATATTATCCAGCATAATGATGTCTGCTCCTGCCTCTGCTGCCTCTTTTACCATTGCCAGATTTTCAACCTCGATCTCAATCTTTCGGACAAACGGTGCATATTCCTTTGCCATTTTGACTGCTGCCGTAACACTGCCTGCTGCACCGATGTGATTGTCCTTCAGAAGTACTCCGTCTGAAAGATTATACCGATGGTTGTAACCGCCACCGACACGGACTGCATATTTTTCAAAAATCCTCATGTTCGGTGTTGTCTTTCTTGTATCAAGAAGTTTCGTCTTACTTCCTTCCAGCAGAGCTGCTACGGAGTGTGTATAGGTTGCAATTCCGCTCATTCTCTGCAAATAGTTCAGAGCCACACGCTCTCCTGAAAGGAGAACCCGGATATCACCGGTCACCTTGCCCATCAACTGACCATTTTTGACTTCATCGCCGTCTTTACAGTAAAATTCTGTCTCCGTCTTATCATCCAGCAATTCAAAGACCCTGCGATATACATCCAGTCCTGCAATAATACCGTCCTGCTTGCAGATCAGTTCTACTTCTCCTTTGACATACTCCTTCATCACCGCATTCGTACTAACGTCCTCACTGGAAATATCTTCTTTTAAAGCCTCCAGGATCAGATGATCTGCCTGAAGTGTCATTGTAATTGTATTCATACCTGTTCTCCTCCAATTTTCTTTGCCGCACGCTTCGCAAACACCAGACTCTCCAACAGCGAATTGCTTGCCAGCCGGTTTGCTCCATGCACTCCGTTACAGCTTGTCTCTCCCACAGCAAAAAGATGATCCATGGAAGTCTTACTGTCAGAATCAACCCATACTCCTCCCATAAAATAATGCTGTGCAGGAACAACCGGGATACATTCCTTCGTCACATCATATCCTTCTTCCAGACAATGATGGTAAATATTCGGGAAATGCTTCAGTATTGTATCTTTATCGATCCGTTCCATGGAAAGCCATACATGATCTGTTCCGTCTTTCTTCATCTGTCTCCGGATCTCTTCTGTTACCACATCACGCGGAAGAAGTTCATTTACAAATCGTTCTTTATTCTTATCTAAAAGGATCGCACCCTCTCCCCGGACGGATTCCGAAATCAGGAAACGTCTTCCCGGCTTTGTGGAATACAGTGTTGTCGGGTGGATCTGCACATAATCCAGATGCTCCAGACGGATTCCATGCTTTTCAGAAATATCCAGTGCATCCCCTGTCAGATGTGGGAAATTGGTAGAATGCTGATATCTTCCTCCAATTCCACCGCTTGCCCAGATCGTATTATCTGCATAAATCTCCAGTTCCTGACCGTTCTGATCCTTTGCGTAAATTCCCTTGCAGATTCCATCTTCCACAATAATGTCTGTCATTGTAGTATATTCGTAAATTTCCACATTCGCAAGCTTCTTCACCTGTGCAAGCAGCTTACTTGTAATTTCTTTTCCTGTAACATCCTCATGGAAAAGGATTCTCGGTCTGGAATGAGCCCCTTCTCTTGTAAATGCATAGATTTCTTCCAACGGCTTATCTGTTTCCGGCTCTCTTCCTTTTTCCTGATTTCCTTCTTCAGCAGAATTACCTTCCGGAACATCTGACTCTTTCTGAAATTCAACACCATATCCGATCAGATCCTGAATGATCTCTCTGGAACTGCGGATCATAATATCTACTGATTCTTTCCTGTTCTCATAATGTCCCGCTTTCATTGTATCTTCAAAATAACTGTCGTAATCATCCTCATCATGAAGCATACAGATTCCACCCTGTGCAAGAAATGAATCACTGCTCTCTAAATCTGACTTTGTGATCATAATGATCTTTTTATCTCTGGGAAGATTCAACGCACTGAAAAGTCCTCCCACACCTGTTCCTACGATCACTGCATCTGCTTTCATTTTCATAACAAACTCCATTCTTCCGGCTCTTATTTTGCCAGTTCTAACATTCTCTCCAAAGGTTTTTTGGATTCTTCCCGAAGTGCATCATCCACAAAAACTTCATTTTCCCCGGTCTTTAAGACATGAAGAATCTTTTCCAACGTCACTTTTTTCATATTTCTGCATACAGGAAGCGTTTCTGTAAAATAGAATTTCTTTTCAGGATACCGTTTCTCCAGTTCATACAGGACACCACTCTCCGTACAGATGATCATCTCCTGTGCATCCGTCTCTCCCGCATAATTGATGATTCCGGTTGTACTTCCGATATAATCTGCCAGTTCCAGAACTCCTGCGGACATTCCGGGTGTGCCAGCACTTCTGCATCCGGGTGTGCTTTCTTCGCATCCTGAATTTCTTCTACTTCCATATACTCATGTACGATGCAGAATCCTTCATTATAAATAAAATGCTTTTCCGGTACAAGTCCTGCAATATAATGTGCCAGGTTGCGATCCGGGATAAAGAAAATATTTTTATTCGGAAGGTTCTTTACGATCTTTACTGCATTTGCAGAAGTAACGCATACATCAGAATGACGTTTCAATTCTGCAGTTGAATTAATATAACAGACTACCGCAAGATCATCATACTCCGCACGCACTTTCTCGATCGTTTCAGGGGATGCCATATGTGCCATCGGGCAATCTGCTGCCATATCTGGCATCAGAACCGTCTTTTCCGGGTTCAGGATCTTGGCACTCTCACCCATAAAGGAAACTCCGCAAAATACAATCGTCTTTTCTTTCAGGCCTACTGCCACCTTGCTCAGATAAAAGGAATCTCCTATGTAATCCGCTATCTCCTGGATCTCAGGTCTTACATAATAATGAGCCAGGATCACCGCGTCTTTTTCTTTCTTTAACTGCTCTATCTCTTCTTTGATCGTCATATCTGCACCTCTCTGTTTTTTTCAAACTTTACTTTTCTGTGGGTTTTATTTTTCATAAGTATTGATCAGCGTAAATTATAGCACCGCAGTTTACAGGTGACAAGACAGATGTTTTGACAAAAAATAGTACAGAAAAGTTAAATGTTTGTGAAAAATGCCACAATGCCTTTACTTTATTACGTTTTTATAAAAAAATAGCCGCCAAGAAGAAAATTTCCCCTTAACGACTATATAAACTACGATTCAATCTTGTTCATCGCTTTCCTAAACTGGAAATAAAACAAAATTGCAGTAAAGGTTACTGCTATGAAATCTGCTACCGGCTCTGCAAGGTAAACACCCATGGTTTTGTCTGAAACCATATGCGGCATAATATAAATCAATGGTAACAGCAGAATAAATTTTCTTGTAACTGCCACAATGATAGAACTTATCGCATTGCCAAGAGCTGTAAAGGTCATCTGGCATGCAATCTGAATACCAAATAAAAACATGACTGCCATATAGATACGCAGAGCTTTTGATGCGAACTCGATCATAGCTGTCTCCGGAGTAAAAATACTTACAAAGAATTGTGGCAAAAGCATTACCGCCAGCCAAAGTGTGACAGAATAAATCAGGCTTACTGTTAACAAAACACGAAAGGTCTTTTTTACACGTTCCGTATTGTTTGCTCCATAATTATAGCTTGTAATTGGCTGCGCTCCCTGTGCAATTCCCTGTAAAGGAAGCATTGCAAACTGCATGACACTGGTAAGAATCGTCATTGCACCTACCGCAATATCTCCGCCATATTTCAGCAGGGAAGAATTAAAGCATACGGATATAACGCTTTCACTCGCCTGCATAATAAATGCTGCAGTTCCAAGTGCAATGCACGGGAACACAACTTTGGGCTTTATATTCAGATTCTTACGTTTCAGTCTAAGTATTGATTTCTCACTGCACAAAAATGTCACAACGACGATACATGAAACCGCCTGCGAAATAACAGTTGCCAAAGCAGCACCACGCACACCCATATTTAATCCAAAAATCATAATCGGATCAAGCACAATGTTTAGAGTTGCTCCGATAGCAACGGATACCATGGATATCTTTGTAAACCCTTCAGCAGTTACAAATGCATTCATGCCCAATGTCAGCTGCACAAACAATGTTCCAAACGCATATATGTTCAAATAGGAAACAGCATATTCAATCGTATTTTCACTGGCTCCAAAAGCTAACAGCAAATTTTCTCCAAACAGTAAAAGTACCACTGTCAGAACGATTGAAACAATTACCTGTAAAAGAAAACATCCACCAAGCGTTTGCTCTGCACTGTCCATATCTCCTTTTCCCATCGAAATAGAAGCACGTGGCGCACCTCCTGAACTTACAAGTCCTGCAAATGCCGACACAATCATAATAATAGGCATGGTCACACCGACACCCGTCAGAGCAAGACTGCCTGCATCCGGTATATGACCGATAAAGATCCTATCAACAATGTTATACAACATATTGATCAACTGTGCTATCACCGTAGGAATTGCCAACTTAAAAAGCAATTTTCCAACGGGCTGCGTACCTAAAAAATCCTTGTTATTTTCCACGATAAACCTCTCCTAATCATTCAAATATTCTTTGATATTTCTGTTTACTTGCTCTGTAAACCTATGTAGGGCTTCTATTTCTTCTTTTGAAAATCCTGCGAATACTATTTCACAAAATTTGCCTTGTGCCACACGCCCGGCTGCAATTATGTCCCTTGCTTTATCCGCCACACTTAAGTGAATGGTTCTGTGATTTCCTCCCTTATGTTCCCCTAAAATCAATCCTCGTTCCTGTAAGGAACGAATAGAAATAGATACATGAGATTTTGCAAGATGACGGTATTTTACAATCTGAGTAGCTGTATCATATTGCGGATTATTTGTTAAAAACATAAGAACTGTAAACTCCATATAAGTCAATTCGTATTTTTCACAAACAGGAGATACCATATTTTCATACAATTCTTCTACATCAACACAATGTGCAAAATAATTTTTCACAAACGCACCTTCTTTCATTTTGAACTGTTCGTTTTTGAACTTTTTTAATATACATCTCTAACTATTCTTTGTCAAGAAAATGCTTACGAAAAAATTACACGATATGCGATTCTTGACGGACAGTATTCTAAAGAACAGAAAGGATTGTGGTTCATGAGCGTGACCGCAAAAGAAGCATTGAGACAACTCAGGAAGTGGAAATCTATTTTAATTTTATTGGAAAATATTTACCACCACATTTCGGTGAGGTGGAAATGACACCAGAAGAAATTGAAGAAATGAAGAAGCGGGAAGCCAGAAAAGACAGGCTTCATCAGAATTACTTGAAAAGGAAAGCAAATGGCAAGCAGCAGAAAAGAGTTGTTGGATTGGCTGAAAGCATTGAAAGATGAAAAAGTTGTTGATATCCGAAAAGTGTACAAAAACGGAGTTACAGATTCTGTGATAGACAGCTATCGCAGTTATCTGAAACAGTGAAAGGGGTGGACAGTCATGGTAATTGTAAAACTCATTATAAGGATCCTGTTATTGCCAGTGCGTATAAGTCTGACAATCGTACAACTGGTGGTCATGTTCATTACATGGCTGTCCGCAACTGTATTTCATATCCTGTCAGGGATTATCTGTATCACAGCTATATTAGGGTATGGATTCGGGCAGGAAATTAAGCAATGACGATAATGTATGAAAGAAATAAATTGAGTATTATAGCAATAAAATAAGAGCAGTAGGGAGTCGTGCCAATTTTGTGACGGTTTCCTTTTTAATTGTTGGATGATTGAGAAAAGCTTCGAGCCATGCTATTATAATGCTATAGAAATGATATGGAGGTGCAATAGTATGAGCTTTAGCAGCGATATAAAAAAAGTACGGCAGAAAAGCTTGTTAAGTCAGGAAGCATTTGCACAGGCAGTAGGTGTTTCTTTTACAACTGTCAATCGGTGGGAATCAGGAAAATGCAAACCGACTTTTAAGACTATGAAATTGATAGATGATTTTTGTAAAGCTCAAGGAATTGATTTTAATATCAGTGATGAGTTGATCGATAAAGAGTAGGATCAGACCTAAAAAATAAAAACGGAGAGATTATATGTTTACAACGATTGAATTATTTGCAGGTGCAGGTGGTCTTGCATTGGGAATAGAGAAAGCAGGTTTTAAAACACTGGCATTAAATGAGTTCAACGCAGATGCTTGTGCAACATTGAGAAAGAATAGACCAAATTGGAATGTTATTGAAGGTGATGTGGCAGAAATATCTGGTCTTGATTTAGAGGAATATTTTTCTGTTAGAAAAGGTGAATTAGATTTATTATCCGGTGGAGCACCTTGTCAAGCTTTTTCCTATGCCGGTAAAAAACTTGGATTGGAAGATGCAAGAGGAACGTTATTTTATCATTATGCAACGTTTTTGGAAAAACTACAGCCCAAGATGTTTTTATTTGAAAATGTAAGAGGACTTTTATCACATGATAAAGGAAAGACATATCAAACCATTACATCAATCTTTGAACAAGCAGGATATACTATTCAAAAAAGTGTATTAAATGCTTGGGATTATGGAGTGCCACAAAAAAGAGAACGGTTGATTACAGTGGGAATCAGAAATGATCTTGTTGAAAAAATTCATTTTGATTTTCCTGAACCGCATGATTATAAACCAGTTTTAAGAGATGTATTATTAGATTGTCCTAAGAGTGATGGTACTTTATATTCAGAATATAAAACAAAAATATTTGAGCAAGTTCCGCCTGGCGGATATTGGAGAGATATTGATCCGGAAATTGCCAAAGAGTATATGAAAAGCTGCTGGAATATGGGCGGCGGACGTACTGGAATTTTAAGAAGAATGAGTTTAGATGAACCGTCATTAACTGTATTAACTTCACCTAGTCAAAAGCAAACGGACCGATGCCATCCATTGGAAGCAAGACCTTTTACCATAAGAGAAAATGCCCGTTGTCAGACATTTCCTGACGATTGGGAATTTTGTGGTGGAGTTGGTTCACAGTATAAACAGGTAGGAAATGCAGTTCCAGTTAATTTAGCGTATGAGGTAGGAGTAAAAATTAAGGAGGCTTTAGAGCAGTTATGAGTTGGAATATAACATTTATCAGTGAAAAAGACTTAACAGATCATGTAAGAGCAACTATTCAGAAATACGGAGATAAGTTGGAATCTTTTGATTTGAGGCGATTTAATAAGAATATTGTTGATCCAGTAAAATTGATTTTTGATAAAACAGTTTACCGAGCTACATGGGAGGAAACAATTGGTAATGAGATTTTCCGTCAGCGTGATAAGGCAAACAACAACGATATAGGATATTTCCATCAGCGTATTTTTCAATATATTGACAAATGCCATGTTCCGGCAAATGGAGAAGAAGGTGGCTGGGATGTGATTTATGAAAATCCGGATGGAATTAAATTACCAGATGGATCAGTAGTTCACCGAGTATATGTAGAAATGAAAAATAAGCACAATACGATGAACTCAGCAGCAGCTGGAAAAACGTTTATAAAAATGCAGAGCCAGTTATTAAAAGATGATGACTGTGCATGTTTTTTAGTTGAAGCAATTGCAAAAAAATCTCAGAACATTAAATGGGAAACTTCAGTGGACAATCAGAAAGTGGGACATAAGCTGATTCGACGTGTGAGTATGGATAAATTTTACGCATTGGTAACTGGACAGGACGATGCTTTCTATCAGATATGCATGGTCTTACCAGAAGTAATCCAGAAGGTTGTTGAAACGGAAGGAGAAAATCTTGTTCCGCATGATACAGTTATTGATGAATTGCGTGAAATTGCAAAAGAGAGTTCTATTGAAGGTACTGATCTTGCTTTTGCGATGGCTATTTATATGCTGGGCTTTTCTTCATATGCAGGTTTCAATTCGATGTTGACACCGGAAATAGTAAAAGAGATGCAGACGAGCGACAGAATTTCAACATATGTAAAAATGATTCTGAAAAACAGCTATGGAACTGACAATAAATAAGGGAGTGACCCGTTATTAGTACAAATAAATTACCAGACGTATTTATATCTTATGCTTCTGATATTTTAGCCGACACTACGAAAGGATTGAATCGGGCTGAATCAGTCAAGCAATGCAATAAATATGCGATTAAATATGGGGTAGATATTCCGATAGCTACAACAGATTGGGGAGATTTTGGGAAAAAAGTAAAAAATAAAAGAACTGCTATGTACCAAAATTTATCTTCATTTTCAGGAGAACAACAATTCTCCATTATAAAAGAGATAGCGGAACTTCCGTTTTTTGCAAATAATCCAGAAGCAAAAGAATTACATTATTGAGTATTGACTTGTCAGAAACAACAGTTTCTCAAGAACAATATCATGACTTGCTGACTACTATCTTTGGAAAAAAGAAGAAGCCGGCTATTGGGAAAAAACCATCTACGGTAGGAAATTTTCAAAAAAATTTAGATCAGGAAGAAGCAATTCATATCTTAGGTATAATTACAAATGAAGTGACTATTCCGAAAATGGACGGAAACACTGCAGGAGAAGATCAACCGGGTGCTGGTTACAGAAGCAAGCCGACAGGCTATTTAGGATAAAAAGAAAACCTACTGCTATCTGCAAAATACTCTACAGATGACAGTAGGTTGTCTACTATGATAGTGAACCTATGAAAGAACAAAAAAGATAAAGAATAACCAATACGATGAAGGGTTTCCAATTATCCTCAAAAATCACTATAATCAATACATTGATTATAATTCCACAAATTAATTCAAGCATCTTGGAACCTCCTTTCGTGGTTGACTTTTTGACCAAATGCCAGGAACAAGAAAATCCAAACAAATTAAATTCTCTTCGTTCAGATCTATTTCTGATTTGACAGGCTGTGGGCAGTTAATAGATGACAAGGCAAGGTGCTTATCAGCAAGTGTAAGCATAATGCTAATTTCCATTGTGATGGAATCAATCTCTATTTCACAGGAGATACCATTATATTGAGTTGCAATTTTATTAATATAATCACATTGAGATTTTAGACGAGACTGTTTTAATGAATTTTCACTAAATAAAGGTGAGAATTGGTTTGATGGAGCTTTCCTTTTTTTATGGTGCAATTGTTTTTATAAAATGATAAGTGCTTTAAAATAGGTATCATACAGAAGTTTCAGTCCCCTGACCCCAGTGCAGACATCCAGGTATTCCTGCTGGTATTCTTCTTTCCAACTGCAAAAAATTCCACAGAGCTTTTTATTATTTTTTATCGCTTCAAGTGCTTCTCCTTTCGTCCGAATCATCGGAAAATGTTTTTGTAATTTATTCTTCATAGGCAATCCTCTCTTGTTTTTTGTCCATAACTCGACTTTTTTGTCGATGAGTTATGGATAACTTTTTATGCTCTACTAAGGTAATAACAATTTTTCCGGCACGATTTTGATAGAAATATGCAGAACTGTCATAGTTATCACGGACGGATTACGTTATAATGATAAAGAAGAAGAATAACATTCATAATACAGGAGAATTTTATGGGAAAAATTAAGATCATTTTCTTTGATATTGACGGTACACTGCTCAGACTGCGGGCGAAAGAACTTTCTGAAAAGACAGTTGAAGCACTGAACCGCCTGAAAGCAAACGGAATCAGGCTCTGCATTGCAACCGGGCGAACCCCGGTCAGCCTTCCCCATTTCAGTGGGATTGAATTTGATACATTCCTGACTTTCAATGGTTCTCTGTGCTACAACGACACAGAAACGATCTTCAGCAATCCGATCAGCCCGGATGATGTTCAAAAGCTCATCCGCAATGCCGACAGTCTCGGACGTCCGGTCTCTGTTGCCACTAAAAGCCGGCTGGCTGCCAATGGATTTGACATTGATCTGTCGGATTATTACTCGATTGCTCATTTACAATTAACAGTTGCGAAAGATTTTGAGCAGGTTTCCAACGAAGAAGTTTATCAGCTTCTGCTCGGTTGTCGCGAAACCGACTATTCTGCCATTTTAAAAGACGTAGATGGTGCAAAGATTGCTGCCTGGTGGGATCGTGCAGTTGATATCATTCCCGCCAATGGCGGTAAGGGCATCGGCATCCAGAAAGTACTGGAATACTACCATTTAGACAAATCCGAAGCCCTCGCCTTTGGTGACGGGAACAATGATATTGAAATGCTCCTCTCTGTAGGAACAGGTGTTGCCATGGGAAATGCTTCCCCTCAACTAAAAGAAGTTGCCGATGAAATCTGCAAGGATGTTGCCGAGGATGGCATTTACGATTATTGCCTGACCCATGGACTGATCTGAGGATTCTATATATAAGATTACATTTACTAAGTAATGAACAGATTGGAGGAACAGAGAATGAAAAATCTGTTTGAACACACAAGTGCCCTTTGAGTAAAATATAGCAGCTATGAATATCGCACTGCTGATGATCGCACTTTATATATAGTAGTTTCAGGAAATGCAAAACCTCAGATGTACCGCCCAATGCAGGATGCCAATGCACTTGTCCTTGATGCGGTTAATATTGGTCTTATGGCTATGCATAAAGCAGATAATGATATATTGCAACAAATGGTTCTTGATTTGCAGGATGCACTACCTGATGTAAAATCATTTTCTGTAACTAATTTAAAATATATGAAATATTTTTACGATTTATACAACAATTCAAATCGTCAACAACTTGTTGACGATTCAAACACACGAATATGTCAACAAGCTGTTGATGATTGTATTTTTATGATTCCGTGGGGACATCATATTCAGATAATTAATA